>Ga0272444_10003271_pt1 | contig 14664 bp, 14 predicted proteins | sample SSMForm13_FD_201033 | JGI IMG/M metagenome (GOLD analysis project Ga0272444, IMG submission 201033) | Marine sediment archaeal communities from Little Sippewissett salt marsh, Falmouth, MA, United States - SSM-Form-13 | ecosystem: Environmental > Aquatic > Marine > Wetlands > Sediment ...
CTCGAAAACCTTCCTCTCGCAGCAATGCCGTGATCCTTCGATATCCATAACGGCCGTATTCTGTAGCCAACTCCACCATCCGAAACACCAGTCGTGATTCCTCCTCTCGCGTTTGACCAGGACGTCTCTGCGTCGATCGAGCTTGACCCAGTACCCGGCAGGCTCTACGTTGGCTGACTCCCAGTTTTTCCCGCACCCAGCTGACGGCCGCTCGTCGCTTCGCCGGGCTCAGAAGTTTCCCTGGGCAGCCTCCTTGAGAATCTGATTATCCAAAGACAGATCCGCTACCAGTCTCTTCAGTCGTAGGTTCTCCTTCTCCAGTTCCTTGAGCCGCTTGGCCTGATCCAGTCGCATCCCTCCGTACTCTTTGCGCCAGCGGTAGAAGGTCTGTTCGGTCACACCGATCTGTTTGACCGCTTGAGGGATGGTCGTCCCCTGAGCCTGGGCCACTTCCACCTGCCTCAGTTTGCTAATGATTTGCTCTGCAGTGTGTCTTTTCTGTGCCATCTTGCCTCCTTTTACATCGTCCAAATACTAATACTCAACTTGGACTCGTTTTCGGGGGCAAGGTCAATACTCAGTCATGAACTATGATCAAGACTATTACTGCAGTCGCTAGGGCTATAACGATATATGTCAACTGCTCGTTGGTGAGAGCTCCCGCCTGTACTTCCCTGTCTATTTCCTCAATCTGGTCTGCGAGTCTGGCGAGTTCGTGGTCGGAGAGGGTGGGGATGGCCTCTGCTATTCTCTCCAGTCCAACAAAGTTGGACCGTTTGAGAACATTGCCAACTTCGGGAGAAGAAAAGAATTCATCGAACTTCCTTACATGGCCCTCCCTTTCACGGGCAGCGTCTCTGAGGGTGTCTTGTAAAACCGTTTTACTGACTACGTGATCTTTAGCTAACGCCGAGGGAACGAGGTTCAGCCCAAGGAACAACACCAGAAGAATGGTAAGCAGATTTTCCAATTGTTTCATCTTGATACTCCAAACATCAAGAAGCAAAGACTCACAGGAAATTAAGTCTAGCAGAGCGAAGTGACTACCTGTTCCATTGCTGGGCGATCTCAGCGACGAGCGGCATCTGAGGAACGTCAGCGCTTCGGAAATCTCTCCCTCTTCTCCCTCTTGGAGGACAGCGGTGTCAATCCTGGGGAAGCAGTCGAGCTGTGTGGCAACAGGAAATAGAAGGAACCGAAGCAGAAGACGAAGAGCGGCGGATCGCCCGCAGGACAGAAGAGGGGATACGCCTCCTGTGGAATACTGTGAAACGAACATGAGGAGAATAGAGATGCCTGGATTCTCTCGCCGCCAGTTTCTAGCACATTGCGCAGGAGCGTTTGTAGGAGCCTGCCTTTCACAAAATACAGGAGCCGCGGCGCAAGACCGGAAGACTGTTTGCTTCGGCCTGTGTGCTGACGTCCACCCGGCTCTCAGATACACAGTGCCATATGGCACGCCCCTTTTCGCCGTGGTTACCGTAAAGCCCGAAGGAGAATTGCTGATCGAGGGTCGAACCGCCAACTTTGTCCCGCCAACTCCTTGTGAGCTCGGCAGGGATGGCGAGGGGATCACCGCAGGAATTATTGACCGAAAGCTCAGATTTACTCCAAGGCTCCTGAACCCAGCATGTTGTTTGCGCAACTCATTACACAAGGGTTTCGGATTGAGTTGGGAAAGGGGGAGAGGGGCTTCATTTGCGGCGGATAGGGGCTGAATCGAGCCTCTGCTATACTCAATTGGATCATGCATCGAGTTTTGCTGCTCTGGCCGTGCCTGGCGCTGATTGTTTTATCCTGCAGCGTTCAGGGCCCACAGTTCACCTATAGGCGTTCGGGTACTATGATCGAGCTGGTCGGTGAATTACCTTCCGATAGCGCTCTTGAGATACACCTCCGAAGTCAACGCAATCGGAGCATCTCCAAGCTATCGGACCGCTCTGAGCATGAAACTGGTCCGGCTTCTCCCCCCGTGGGCAAAGAGATTTGGTTTCCGGTGGTCGATGTGGAGATCGAGCAAGGCATGGATGTCCTGGTCACATTCGATGGAGTGTCACTGTCCGACCGCCTTTGTTGGAACGGAAATTTCTGGAAGAATTCTGTCCAACTGCAGGAACAAAACGTTTTCGTAAACAACATTGAACACTGGGAGAACTCCGTTGTTGTCGAGTCGGCTACAGCTCGGCTCCGAGAATTTGTCGTACGTAAATCGATCGCGGACGCGGGCCGCGAGTGGCCTGGTTTTCGCTGCTTGACTGATAGTTGGGCGGGCACGGTGACCCTTTATCGGAAGCAGAAGGAGTCCCTATCCGAGCTTGCCAAGATCGAGATAAAGCCGGAGAAGACTGACTCGCCACCTTATGACGGAGTCGAATCTCGAACGGATCTCATCAACGCAGTACAGGCGAATATAGATTTCCTGTTACGTAGCCAGAACAGAAATCCTGCCAGCCCGACCTTTGGTGGTCTCTACCTGTTTTATGACCTTGCCGCTGCAACGTACCGGCGCTCGGATTGGATCTGGACCTGGGGTCCGGCGATCCGCTTTCTTATCGAAGCCTCGGCGATACCGGAAGTCGCCGCCCACTATGGCCGTGAGCGACTGCTGACAGTCGCCCGCGAAATGGGAGAGACGAGTCTCCGATTTCTCGTTCGCAACCCGGAGAGCCCCGCTCGTGGGCTGCTTATTACGAGGTTTGATCCGACCACCCGTTATCGATGCGGTCATAGCGCTTTCGCGAGCCCCGCTGACGCCTACTTTCTCGCTGGATGGGGCTATGTTCCGCTCTATGAAGTGACGGGTGAAAATCGATTTCTCGAAACTTCTCGGCTGCTGGTCGACCAGACGGACCGCTTGCTCGCCCAAGACCCGGTCATCGAGCAGGATTTTGTGTTTGCCTCGGACAAGTGGAAGAACTGGACCATGGATGAGTCAGGTTTCGGTATGGAAGCCTTTGCCGAGTTGTATCGGATCACCAAGGACGCGAAGTATCAGGCGGCAGGACGCCGCTATCTCGCCAGTCTGACGCGCGTTCTCGAGCGAGGTGACGGTCTATGGGACAGGACCTGGCATCGCAGGGACCCGGCAAGGGAAGACGATAGCTGGCCCCTTCCCGGGCCTGAAAGAGCCCCAATCCGAGTTCCGACCAACGCCAACACGCGCGGCTTAGCCTGGGCCATGATGGGGCTTCTGGCCGCCCACCGCCTATTGCCCAATGAAGGCCACTTGGATGCAGCCACTCGGATGGCAAGCCATCTGTTGGAGGCACAAGACCCTGACGGTCACTGGAACTTCCTCTACGATCGCCCCGAGACCGAGGTCGGAGTCAGCGAGAAAGGGACCGCCATTTGGAGCCTGCTTTTTTATCGGCTCTACCAAGAAACCAGAGACCCGGCCCACCTCGAAGCCGCCCGCAGAGCCCTCCAATGGTGCCTCAGCAATCGTCATCACGGTTCCAGAGATCCGTTGGCGCAGGGCGGCATAGTGGGCCGGAGCCCAGCATCGGGAGTGGTCTACCGCCGCTGGTTTCCTTTGATTTGCACTTACACGATGTCCTTCTATGGGAACGCGCTCGTCGCAGAACTCGAATCCCGCCGGGGTAGTCGGGAAGAGGAAGCCGAGAGGCGCTAGGGCAGTGGGACCTCAACCGGTGTTCGCTAAACCCTGGGCTTCGGATCCCGCTCCGCGGGAGTGAGAGTTCCATCAGAAGAGGCTGGATGTATAATCGTCGGTGTCCGGGAGGCCAACCAATGGTAATCCTGGAAAGATTCCACTTAGTTAAGCAGGGACTATGGTTGCCAGAGTAATTCGAAGGACCCACATGTATCTTGCGCTGTTTCTGACCCCTTGGGTCTTGATGTATGCGTTGAGTACCATGGCGATGAACCATCGCGAGTCATTTAAAAAGATCTACGGTGAAGGTCCGTCTCCTTTTGTGAAAGAGCAGGAACTCCCTTACGGGGCGTCTTTTCCAAAGGATGCCCCACCGTCGCTGATCGCACAGCAGGTTTTAAGCGATCTGAACATGCAGGGAGCCCATCGCGCGCGGATGTCGCCCGACGGGTTGAAACTGATCATCAATCGCTCCGGGCCGCTGTGGCCGAGGCGGATCACCTACACGCCCGCCGAAGGCAAAATATTGATCGAAAAACAAGCTTTTCGCAGTAACGCGTTTCTGGAAAGCCTGCACCGGCGAAGGGGTTTTCAATCCGATTATCTGCTCGATGACGCCTGGGCCTTTGCCGTGGACCTGGTAATTGTCGCAATGATCTTCTGGGCAGCTTCGGGGTTGTGGATGTGGTGGGAGATGAGGGTCACTCGCCTTTGGGGAGCAGCTTTTGCAGTAACGGGAATCGCCATATTCGGACTGTTTCTGGTCACGATTTAAGGAGTCGAGTCGCCATGACGTTCAATCATCTCAATCGCCGCACTCATCTCTACCTCGCGCTTCTTCTTCTGCCGTGGTGTTTCATGTACGGCGTCAGTTCTCTGCCGTTCAGCCACTCCCAGTATTTCCAGGAGAAATTTGGAAAGCCCGAGTGGAAGACGCGGTTTGAGCGAACCTACGAAATTGAGATCCCTCCCGAATCAGACCTTCGACAAGTTGGCGCGCAGATATTGAAGGACAATGACCTGGAGGGCAGCTTCGGGGTTTACCAGCCGAATCCAGAACGGCTGAATATTTACATTCTGGGATTTATCAGCCCAACGCAGGTCAACTACTTTCCGCTGGAAAAGCGGTTGGTGGTTGCGGACCGGACATTCAACTGGAATGTGTTCTTGACGGGCATGCACGCGCGTGGTGGTTTCCAGCAAGAGTCTTTTCTCAGTGATGCCTGGGCCGTGATTGTGGATATCGTCTGCATCAGCATGCTGATCTGGATCGGATCGGGAATATACATGTGGTGGCGCCTGAGCCAGACGCGCTTCTGGGGATTTGCTGCCCTGGGAGGTGGAGTGCTGTCGTTTGGGGTTTTTCTGTGGGGCCTTTGATTTCGCTGGATGTGAAACCTTCTCCTTGCCCGGTGCATATTACCTGTGCACGCAGGCCCTGCCAAGATGTAACCTGCCGTCAACGTTAGTTCGAAAGTGAGGAGATTATGAGAGGAAGAAGGATTGTGTACCTGTTTTCAGCCTGCCTGGTTATGCTGACAATTGCGTTAACGAATGTTTTGGCTGCAGAAGGTAAGCCGAACATACTGGTCGTTTGGGGGGATGACATCGGACAATCTAACATCAGCGCCTACACCAGAGGGATGATGGGCTACCAGACGCCCAACATTGACCGCATTGCCAAAGAAGGGATGATCTTCACCGACTATTATGGAGAGCAGAGCTGTACCGCCGGCCGTTCCTCCTTCATCACTGGCCAGAGCGTCTTTCGGACCGGCCTCAGCAAAGTTGGCCTGCCGGGTGCAGACCTGGGACTTCAGGAGGAGGACCCGACCATAGCGGCTCTGCTTAAGGCTCAGGGTTACGCTACCGGCCAGTTCGGCAAGAATCATCTCGGAGACCGGGACGAGTTTTTGCCAACAAACCATGGATTCGACGAGTTCTTCGGCAACCTTTATCATCTCAATGCCGAAGAGGAGCCGGAAAACGAAGATTACCCCGGCGACATGGTGACCTCGAACGGGCAAACCTTCCGCGAACGGTTCGGGCCGAGAGGTGTGATTCACAGTTTTGCCGATGGCCGTATCGAGGATACGGGACCTTTGACCAAGAAGCGCATGGAGACGGCCGATGAGGAGACGGCTGCTGCGGCCATTGACTTCATCGAGCGCCAGCATGCGGCGGGTAAACCGTTCTTCGTCTGGTGGAGCGGAACCCGGATGCACTTCCGGACCCACGTCAAGGCGGAGCACCGTGGTATTTCCGGTCAGGATGAGTATTCGGACGGAATGGTTGAGCACGACATGCACATCGGTCAATTCCTTGACGTCCTGGACGAACTGGGCATCGCTGACAACACCATCGTTTTCTACTCGACGGACAACGGTCCTCACTACAATACATGGCCCGATGCGGCCTCTACCCCTTTCCGCGGGGAGAAAAACACCAACTGGGAGGGTGGTTGGCGAGTGCCCGCCATGGTACGGTGGCCGGGAAAAATCCAGGCTGACTCGGTGTGCAACGAGATCGTTCACCACATGGACTGGCTTCCAACCTTTCTAGCGGCTGCCGGTGAGTCAGACGTGAAAGCCAAGTTGAAGAGTGGCGGTTACAAGGCGATCGGCCGAACCTACAAGGTCCATCTCGACGGCTATAATATTCTTCCCTTACTTACCGGTCAGACCGAAGTGAGCCCTCGTAAAGAGATATTCTACTTTTCCGATGACGGTGATCTCACCGCTCTCCGCTACGAGGACTGGAAGCTGATCTTCATGGAGCAAAAGTCAGAAGGGACTTTTCGGGTGTGGATGGAGCCTTTCGTGCCGTTACGTGTCCCATTGATTTTCCACTTGCGCCGCGATCCTTATGAGCGGGCCTCGATCACGTCGAACACGTATTTCGACTGGCTGATTGACCGAGCCTATCTCCTGGTACCTGCACAGGCCTATGTTGGACGATTTCTGCAATCTTTCCAGGAGTTTCCACCGCGGCAGAAAGCAGCGAGTTTCAGTCTCGATCAGGTAATGGAGAAGCTGGTACCGACGGCGCACTGATCGATTTCTAGCGGGCAGATTGAGTGGTGACCTCGACATCAAAGGGTCAAGTCCACTCAGTCTTTCTTAAGGAGAACCAACTTGTTGAGGAACAAATTCCCCTCAATCACAACTCTTGTGCTTCCATTTGTTCTGGGCGTCACATTGATTTCCTGTACTGGTCAGGTGCCCGCACCGGTCCCCTCACAAGTCACGGATCCGCTTCCCTCTTGGAGAGAAGATGAGACAAAACAGAGGATCGTGCAGTTCGTCGAGAGGGTTACAGATGAAGCGTGTGAACAGTACGTGCCCGCTCCCGAACGCATCGCAGTTTTCGACAACGACGGTACGCTCTGGTCCGAACAGCCCATGTATTTTCAGCTCGCGTTCGCACTTGACCGCGTGAAGTCTCTTGAACCTAACCATCCCGAATGGAAGTCCGAACAGCCTTTCAAGGCGGTTCTCGAAGGCGACCTCGAGACGGTCCTGGCTGGTGGCGAGCATGCATTGCTGGAAATTGTTCTAGCTACACACACCGGCAACACAACTGAGGAGTTCGCACAGGCTGTTGAGGAATGGCTGGCCACTGCGAGACACCCCAAGACAGATCGTCCGTACACAGACATGGTCTATCAGCCGATGCTCGAGCTACTCGGCTATCTTCGCTCGAACGGCTTCAAGACCTATATCGTCTCCGGCGGAGGTATTGAGTTCATGCGTCCCTGGGCGGAAAGGGTCTATGGCATTCCTCCCGAGCAGGTCATCGGCAGCAGTATCAAGACCAAGCTTGAGGTGCGCTACGGTGAACCAGTGCTTGTGCGGTTACCGGAGATCAACTTCATTGACGATAAAGCCGGTAAACCGGTCGGCATTAATCAGCACATCGGCCGTCGCCCGATCGCCGCGTTCGGTAACTCCGATGGTGACCTGCAGATGCTCCAGTGGGTGGCTGCGGGAAGTGGCGAGCGCTTTTGCCTCTATGTGCATCACACTGATGCGGACCGAGAATGGGCTTATGACCGGAATTCCAGTATAGGCCGTCTCGACCAGGGGCTCGATGAAGCGCAGGCCAGAGGATGGACAATCGCTGATATGAAGCGTGACTGGAAAGTCGTCTTCCCCTTTGAGAAACGGCAATAGATTGAGATCGGGCTGATCTGGAGGGCGGACTTCCAACAGGGTTAATGTTCTTGTCCAAAAGGGTCATCCTGGGGGGCCAGAGCTAGCAAATCCTACCAAATAGTGAGTCCCGATAGGTCTACCCTCCCTTGTCTCCATCAGTCAACTCTTTGACCTCGCTGGAGACAATTGTTATGTCTTGATGGGCAATGGACTGATTCATGGGCTGGAAATGGCGTCGAGATCCAGCGGAGTGAATCTTGGCAGAATTGGATCTGTGCCATTTGTAGAGCAAATCAAGGAGGGGCCGAAATGAACAGCGACAACAAGAGGTTGAGTCGACGAATGTTTTTGAGTGCCAGTGTGGCTGCTGGGGCGACGGCTGCATCGACTGGCCGCTCGTCCTGGCCCAGGCTCTCGAGCAATACGACTTTGACACCATTCTGATGGCAATCAATGCCGCGGACGCGCACTACCTGAGCTTCAAGCGATACCTCTTGCCGCTGGCGCAGGACAAGGGTATTGGAATAATCGGTATGAAAATCGCCACCCGCGGCCGAATGCTGTCTTGCTGGACACCGCCACCGTTACCGGAGCAACCTGAACGAATGCGTACCTCGAAAGCTGGTACCGTCTCAATTGAGGAGGCACTCTACTACAACATGTCGCTTCCGGTGAGCACCAGCATCATCGGCTATGACAATGTGGCTCAGGTTGAAGAGAACATGAAGCTCGCTTCCGAGTTCTCGCCACTTAATGGCCAGCAGATGGCAGAACTCGAGTACAAGACGTTGCCAATTGTCAGACAGGGGCTCTATTTTCGTCGCTGGAATCTGGGGGCTTGAGCAAGTAGCTGAAACGCTCTGCTGGAGGAAGTGATACAGAGACATCTGGTTTATTCGGAAGAAAGTGAGTTGCTTCCTTGATAGTGAAAGGACTCTCCCCAGGTCAGCAGCAGAAAAGGGGCAACAGAGTTTCGAAGTAGGTCATACGTCATCCAGAAAGGTTCCCGATGGTCGACAGAATGTCCCAGTTCGTTTTCATGCCCAGTGATAACGAGTTCAGGATCAAAACCGCGGATCATTCGCGCAATATCGGTCGTCCAGCAGTTGGGCATGAGGACGTCCACCGTATGGTTCGCTGCCACTTCATCAATCCAGGCGAAGTCTTCGGCATTCGATTGGTCCCCGGTCTGTGAGAAAGAGATGCCTTCTGGAGTAAAGACGAGCGGTACGTTGTTGGGGATGTCTTGACCTTGATGGCCAGGATAAAGGACAACCTCAAGCGACCGTTCCCCATTTTGAATCGGCAGTTCCTGCGTTTCGAGGGTGTCTCGTTTCAAATGAGTGATCTTCTTATGGATCGGCTTCCCTGCCCAGACTTCGGGCGGTGCGACCACCGGTTTGCCAAGGTTGATGAAAGCCTGCGCGACCCTTACATCCGCGTGATCTCCATGCCGGTGACTGACAAACAACGCATCACAGTGGCGGACAATCTGTTCAACTAGAGCATCACGGATTGGAAAACCCTCAGCTCCCGCTGAGCGACCTGTGACCAAGTCGAAAGCAATTGTCACTGTTGAAGTACGCACGATGAAGCCATGATTGTAGAGCTTCCAAATCATCGCTCCCTTCTCCACATCATTCTCAGTCAAACCTTTCAGTACAAGCTCCATTCGTGAATGAAAGAACTTTTGTACCGCCAGACGCTCAGGAGCAGAAGGGTCATGGAGAACACCGTCGATCATCAGGAGAGCCATGCGCCGCTCAAAAGGCTCGGTGTATGCAGGAGGAAAGCGAACGAGAGACATCCTGACCAGATCCAGTGTCACTTCAGCCTGCCGATTGAGGAACCCGTCGATATCTCCCCAGTAGTGTTTCGCCGGACCAGTCTTCCCTTCAGGGAGAGTCCCTGTCTGAGAATAGGCGTCCGGGCCGTAGAGCACGAAAAACACCAGAATGATTCGCAAGATTCTTGCGTTGTTCATAAACGGAGTCACTGTTTTTCAAGCGTATCAAATACTGAGGGTTGCAGGCGTAAATTGTGCGTGTATACCTGCCAGCCTTCATTCCTAGTGGAGACAGCAGAACGGGAATATCGCCCTCTTGTGAGAACGAACTGTCAGTGTTTACCGTAGTTCAGGGCCACACCTTTGCGCTGGGCGTATATGTATGCTTCTAGAGCCCGCATCGTAGGATCGTCTGCCGGGAGACGCTGTCCTCTCACCGGATTCTCCAAACACCAGTTGATCATGTCTCGCAACAGCGCCACGCGTCCCATCTGGGCCTGAAACTTGGGGTAGGTTTCCGGGTGAGTGTTGGCCGCGTGCGGATGACACATATCGCAGGACACAGCAACCGCACTTCCCATCGCCGACGCATCGTGGAAAATCCGCGATCCTTCCACTACCAGTTTCTCGGCTTCTCGAGCCCAGGTCAGAATGTCGCGTTCAGTGTACTGGCCATAGGTATGACCTTCACCCTGCCCACCTTTAAGCAGATGAGAGTTATCGGCTGGGGGTTGAACGGTGTGACGTTCTTTCTCTTCCGCTACCCAATCGGCAACTCGGTCGGGGTTCTTCCGTTTCCACTGCGCCAGGTGGGCGTCGGCAAGTGCCTGTCCCTGTTGTTCCTGAACTGCTGCCTGGGCTGATCCAGTCAACAGGCCTTGCTGGCTGATTCCCCACAGCAGAACGACTAAGGCAGCACAACCCGCTGCCAAAAGTGCACTCTTACTCTTCCAACTCACGGGTAAGTCCCTCCTTGATCATTAGTAGCTAGGTCGATTTGGCTTGGGGGGAATTGCTTCTTGACCCCAACTCGCGGTGTAAGCCCTGGCTACCGTTAGCGGATTTCGGTTCCAGAAATTGTAGATCTTGTCCACCAGACCATCGGTATGCACCTGGACTTCTCCATCCCCGCAACCATCCTGCGGGTTGAACGGGTCTGGTCTGGACATCTCAACAGTCAATGGCGGCATCCCTTCCGGTGCATAGGGCCAGGGCCAGGCAGTGGCAAGTAATCCATGAAAATGGATGTTCCCGATTCTATTCGTCAGCATCTGGTGTGTATGCCCATGAATCACGACCACGTTCTTGAAGCGGCTGAGAATGGCTTGTACCTGCTCAGCGTCGTCAGTCCAGAAATTCCAAGCCTTGTACAGTTTGTAGAGTGGAGAATGAGAAAAGACGATGAGGGGTGTGTCATCTGAATAGTTCGCGAGGTCATTCTTCAGCCATTCTCTCTGTGGAGCACCGACCGTAAAAGGACTCTGTACACTGTTGTCGAGGCCTGCTACAGTCTTCATCCGATCCATTGGGCTCATACCCCGCGCAGTCCAGAAGTCCTTCTCGACAACGCTCAGAAGTGTGACGCAGTGCACCCCTTTGTGGTCCCAGGAGTAGGTGGGTTCTCCAAAAAGATCCTTCCATTTCTCACCCATATCCAGATACCAGTCGTGCTCTCCGACCATAATCTTGAGCGGGGCCTTGAGGTTCTTGAGTATTTGCGCTCCGAGTTCCAGCTCCAGAGGTTGGCCGAGCTGTGCGAGATCGCCGCCGTAAAAGACGAAATCGGGCTGGGGGTCGAGATTGTTTACGTCATCTACGGCGCGCATGAGGGAGCGGACGAAACGATCATTGAGATCACGCTCGTAAAGATGAGAATCCGAAATGTACGCGAACCGGAAGGAATTTGCCTGACTCGCTGCCTCCGATCTAAAAGAGACATTGACGGGCTGGAAAGAGAAGGGTGGAGTAAGCCCAGAGGCCGCCACAGCTCCAAGGGCAGCCGTCGATACTTTGACGAAAGAACGCCGATCCAGCTTCTTGAGGGAGTCGAAAAATTCCTTGCGTTCCTCCATGTACCTGGTTTCGACACTCTTGTAAGTTGGTTTCATGGAATCACTCCTTTACTTGCTAATCCGATCCTCGAAGGCCAGTTTCTGACGGAATGCCATGTCGTCATCCCTAAAAGCTCGGCTCTTAGCTGCCGCCGCCTTCTGTGCTTTCATCTGACCCTCGTTCTCCTCTGCAAACCGCTGATCTGTTAGGGCAAATAGAAAGGCCACCAACTGGTCGATCTCTTGCTCCGAAAGAGCCAGCGGTTCCATACCGCCATCGAGGAAGGGATTGGCTTCACCGCCTTTGTTGTAATGATCCATCACGTCCCACAGAGTCGGTAGGGTGCCGTCATGCATGTAAGGAGGCGTAATGCCAACGTTGAGAAGCATGGAGGTCCGGAAGCTACCGATATCTGAGCGATTTGTCGTTGACATAAATCGTCCAAGTTCACTCATATCAGTGGCCAAAGCCAATTCCTCCAACTTCTGCTCCGATGGATCTTCCTTCAGAGCCTGTACTCCCTGTTTAGCCAGGGATTCGAAGTCCTGGTGACGAGCTGAGACACCGACATTATGGAAGCGATTGTCGGTTCCAAGTGGGTTGGACAAGCTCATTTGGTGGCAGGCCGTACACCGAGCTTTCTCGTTAAAAAGTCGCCAACCTTCCTTGGCATCGGCTGAAATAGCCATGTCATCACCGAGCAGAAAGCGCCGAAAAGGAGAGTCCAGAAAGACCAGCGTTCTTTCAAAAGCGCCTATCGCATTCCCAATGTCTTCATAGTTGACACCTCTGCCGTAGGCTTCCTGGAAAAGACGCTGATACTCCTCATCGTTCCTGATGGCAGCAGCGGATTCCTCCCCTGTTGCGAATCCCATTTCAATGGGATTCACTATGGGAAGTCGGGCCTGATGATCGAGACTAGGAGAGCGTCCATCGAGGAAGAGTGTTTGCAGTAAAGCCACATTCAGAGTGGTCGGAGCATTGCGCCTGCCTATTTGACCATTGATGCCTTCAGAAGTGGGGCGCTGATCTGTAAAACCTCGCGTCACATCGTGACACGTCGCACAGGAAACTGTCCCGTCTTCTGAAAGCCTCTTATCGAAATAGAGCTTTCGCCCAAGGGCAACGCGGCTGGCTGTCATCTCATTGTTCTGGGGTATGAACGCGTCCCAGATGACCGGGTCGAAACCCTCGGGCACCTTGGTTGCGTCGACTTCGGGCATCAGCTTATCCAGCAACCTCTGCTGATACTCCATCGTGGCGGCCCCGTGGTCGGTTCTCGGGATATCCGTACCAGACTGGCTTTCAGTTTTGATTCCCCAACACAGAACTATGGCCAGAGTCAAGCTGCCTAGAACACCAATTCTGCTTGTTAGACTCACCATGGCACCCCTCCAGGAATTGAAGCTAGAATCTGATTCTGTCAAGCGATCCATCCTGCTTCAGCTGTTTTTTTTAACATGACAAAAAACGGGAACAAAACAACAGGATGGGTACTCGGCGAGCACTTACCGCGCGACATAGCCTAAGCATAATTGTGAGTGAAAAGGGAGTCAAGAGTTTTATGAACAAATAGTAAGTAGGTCTTATTCCTAATAAAAAAGTCCAAATCAGGGAGTGGAAAGGGTTACAATAGAAACCCGCTGGGCTGACGATTGCCGGATTGTAAGAAAGGGCACTTCAACTTGAAGAATCTGAAGGAATTAAGAGAGATTTGTAGGAGCCAAGGTCTACGTTTGACTCATCAGCGTCTGGAAGTCTTTCGGGAACTGCTTTCGACTCCGGGTCATCCGTCTGCTGAAGATGTGTGCCAGCGGGTCAGGCGCAGACTTCCCTCTATCTCTCTGGATACGGTCTATCGAACCATCTATACCTTCGAACGCTGTGGCGTCGTCAAGCGGTTAAGTGCTTTGGACGAGCGGATCCGGTTTGACTCCAATTTGGAGCCTCACCATCACCTGGTCTGTGTGCGCTGCAGACAAATCGAAGACTTCTATTGGCCCGACTTTGCTGCAATGGAGAAACCGGAGGAAGTTGAGATGTGGGGCGAAATCCATACTGAGCATGTCGAGTTAAGGGGCCTGTGCAAGAATTGTCGAACTGATCCTGTTAGGCCAGCAGGGAAGCCAAGACGGAAAGATCCTTTGATCTCATAGTGGATTCTGCTACCTCTGCCGACGGCGAAACTAAGGTCCGAGAACTCCGCCCAGTACTTCGACCAGGCCCGTGGCTGAGTCGGAGAATGGACCAAGTGCGAGAAGTCCGAGCAGAGCCAATAGGACAATTATCGGAAGGTTCCCCGCGCCCCTCGCGTCAGCAAAACTACAAGTGGACATTTTAAACATCAAAACCGCCTTTTCAGAAGCTCTTGGAAGAAGGTTCAGTAGAATGGAATTAATATTAATCCAGTATGATTAGTAGGTCAATGCATTGACCCGCTTTTTTGGGTGCGCATGTTTTCTGCATCCTTGAACGGTGTGGCGACGGAATACGGTTGCCAGCAGGGAAACAAAGTGAGTAGATTGAGTGATGAACCCACTTCTTAGAACAGGGACCGAAGATTTGTAGGGCCTAATATTCCTTGGGGCAACTGGTTCGCGTTGCCTCGGAGAGTTCAATGTCGCGTACTCATATTTCCGCGAGAGGGTCTCAGTGCTGAAGATGTAACGCTAGTGCTGCCGTTTGGCGGCAAGACTAGGATGACCGCAAAATTCAGTCTTGCAGAGATGATAGCAGATGGTAGCCGATGTTCTGAATGGAGGTATCTAATCATGTCGCTTAAGGCAAAAGGAATGAATCGACGGGTTTTCTTTACCAGTTCTACCAAAGCGATGGCTACAGTTGCTGCCGGCAGTCTGGTCACCAATGCGGATCTTGAGGCGATCTCGGGGAACGTCAATACGAACTCACAGCCCTCAGAGCTGAAGATTACTGACCTGCGTATCACCAGCATTAGGAACCGTCACATTCTGAAACTTTATACAAATCAGGATATATGCGGTTACGGTGAACTCCGTGATGGATCATCGCCGACTTATGCCTTGATGTTAAAGAGCAGA
>Ga0272444_10003272_pt1 | contig 14663 bp, 10 predicted proteins | sample SSMForm13_FD_201033 | JGI IMG/M metagenome (GOLD analysis project Ga0272444, IMG submission 201033) | Marine sediment archaeal communities from Little Sippewissett salt marsh, Falmouth, MA, United States - SSM-Form-13 | ecosystem: Environmental > Aquatic > Marine > Wetlands > Sediment ...
ATTTTTGAAAACACGGGGACGGGCGCCTTTGTCAAAGAAGCGGATATGACGATTTCAAAGGTCAATGCGCAATTTGAATGGCTCACGGGATACACAAAAGCCGAGATTGAAGGCCGGATGACCTGGACCGATTTTTTTATTGAAGCGGATCATGACCTGCTGATCACCTATCATGCGGACAGGCGATCTGGAAAAGGGAATGTGCCACGAGAGCTGGCCTGCCGAATCAAAGATAAGCATGGAAAAATCAAGCACGTCTATCTGACGCTGGATCTGATTCCCGGCACGCAAAAGAGCATTGGCACCTTCATGGACATCACGCCCCTGAAACGGGCCGAGGATCAAATCGTTCAAAGCAAAGCCTTGTTGTCAGCCATTGTTGAAAGCGTTGACGGGTTGATCTATTTGGTGTCTGAATCGTTTTTGATCGAGTACATGAATGAGCAGCTAAAAAACAAAATCGGACATGCTGCCATCGGCCAGCGATGCTACCAAGTCCTGTACCAGCGCTCCTCCGCCTGCCCGTTTTGTGTTCACGATCAAGTGCTGGATGGTGAAACGGTACGTTTCGAAGTGAAAAATCCAATGGATGGCCATTGGTATTACAGTGTGAACACGCCCATTGTTCAAGCTGATCAATCCATTTCGCATCTATCGGTGGTAACTGATATCCATGCCCGCAAAACCGTGGAGCTGTCCCATAAAAAAAACGCATACCAGCTCCGCAGGCAGAATACACTGCTGCGCAGCAAGATCACGCAACGTAGTAAATTCGGAAATCTTGTTGGCAAAAGCAAGCCCATGCAGGCGATTTATGAACAGATCATCAATGCCGCCTCCTCCGATGCCACGGTCATCATTTACGGTGAACCCGGTACGGGAAAGGAACTGGTCGCCCATGCGATCCACGACATGAGTGAGCGGCGGCAGGAACGGTTTGTACCCGTCCACTGTGGTGCCATCCCTGAAAATTTGATCGAGTCGGAATTCTTCGGTTATGTGAAAGGTGCCTTTTCCGGGGCTGGGACAGACACGCAGGGGTATATTGATTTTGCTCACCAAGGGACGCTGTTTTTAGATGAAATTGGCGAGATCGGTCCGCACATGCAAGTCAAACTACTCCGTGTCATTGAAGGTGGCGGGTATACCCCCATTGGATCCAATCAGGTTCGCCAATCTGATATCCGTATCATTGCCGCTACCAATCGAGACATGAAAGAACGCATGGAAAGCCGGCGGATGCGCAAGGATTTTTTCTACCGAATCCATATTTTGCCCATCTACCTGCCTCCCTTGAAGCAGCGTAAAGACGATTTACCCTTACTGATCGATCATTTTATGATGCTTTACGGGGGAAAGAAAAATTTGCCCCCCATCAATGATCGTATGATGGCACAGCTGATGGCCTATGATTGGCCGGGAAATGTGCGCGAGCTGCAAAATGTCATCATCCGTTATTCCCATTCCCAGAAGATTGAACTCATGGAATCGACGCTGCAGCCCATTGACGCCACGCCGCCTGAACCGGTCGCAGAAGGCAGCAATCTGGGCCCATTGCGCACGATGATCGATGCCTATGAAAAAAAACTGATCGAGCAGACCTTGAACCAAAATCGTTGGCATCGCAGCAAGGTGGCCGGACTGCTCGGCATCGATCGCAAGACATTGTTTACAAAAATGAAGCGCCATGGACTGCTGCGCTAGTCTGTGCTGATAATGGTTGTCACCAGATCGCGATCATCCTTTACGGCGATCTTCTCTTCGGATTTTTGGGTTGGCTTGGTCAGGGCCTTCCAGGGGGATTTATACAAGTCCCGAAAGGCGATTTGGAACATGGCCTCGATAAGTGAATAGGCGCTGATTTCACACGGTGACATGGCGGCGGCGGACACCGCATCGTGTTTTTCCTTTTCTCCTTTTTTCAGTCGATTCAGGTTTTTTAAAAAAGAGACCATTTGGGGAGCGATTTGGCGATGCTGCTCCGGAAGCTTATCTGTATTTTCCCATCGATCAATTTGTTTGGTAATATCGGCCATGGCGGCGCTTACCAAAAACGCCTTGTTCTTTTGACTTTTCGTCAACGGGAAAAGGGAAATATGTTTCTGGATGGCTTGGCTGAGGCATGCTTTTTCCCGTTCCAGTTCGGTTTTAATGCGCTTTTGCATCTCTTCGGGAATCAATACGGTCAATCGATTGAGTATGTCTGAAAACGTGGTCAGCTGCTTTTTCATATCAACGACTGCCGCTGACCAAAAGGTTCTGCTCATTTTTTTTACGGTGGCCTCGTCAGGGGCGGATCGATTTCGGCTGGATTTAAGAATTTTTAAGAGGGCCGGAAACGTTCGCGCGGCTCTGGGAAACAGGTTTTTTCCAGTAATGGCCCTGAAAATGATTGCAGTGGTGGCAAACCAATCCTCCAAGTGGAGTGCTTCGGGCAGGTCGCCGAAGAATTTGGAGATGGTCTGGTTTTTTAATAGATGCAGTGGTGTGGCATACAAGGGGGTGCCCCCGATCAGTGGCTGAGCAATGGATCCGTCAGCCTTGGGGACAAGGGACACAGCCGTTTCCACATCAATCACACCAATCGAAAAGGACGATAAATCATTAAGAAATACCGGATAATTGTCAGGCGCGGCGTCCAGAAACAGGTTGTCCGGCTTAAGGTCCCGCAGCGCAATGCGCTTTTCCTTTAGCTGGCATAGCAAGGTCAACATATTGGAGGCAACATTTTGGATCTGTTGACGGCTTTTTAAGAACGTTTTGGTCGCCAGCTGTGTCTTCAGAAGTCGAACAAGATCGTTTACCTGTTTGGGATTGGCTTTGAAAATGGTGCTGAACTCCTTTTTTATCTTGACCAACAAGTCGGCATCGACATCTTTATCCGTTCCTTGAAGGTCTTCGCCGGTGATACAGGCTAAAAACCAGTTTTTTAGATGAAATTGATGGATGGTGGTTTCCTGGCCGGTTTCTTTGATGAGTTGAAAGGCTTGGGTTTCACAACGCCGGTAAAGTGTTTGAAGACTTTCAAAAACAGGCAGGGATTCAAGTCCATAGCGAGTGGTAAAGGCTTCCTGGTTCCAGGCAACCTCTGGTGATTCCCGGATTTCTTCACCAATTTCGTTTTTTTGTTTGTGCAGTTCATCGATGACGCTACCCAGAAAAAAATTATTGGTCAATTCCATGAAAAAGGCAAAACAATCGCCAATTTTAAGGTAGTCCTGATATTCCGGTTTCTCTTCGACCATTCGTATATATTGCTTTTCCAGCTGCTCCTGGGTAAGGCTTTTTTCAAAGGGCAGTTTCTGTATTTTTTTAAGGATGACCGATACCATGGGAACGATACAGGCCATTGGCGCCAGCTGGCTGGTGATCTGGACTTCCCGACGAATGTCGTTGATGTATTTGGCTATGTCCGTTACCCGTTCCGGCGGTATTTTTACTACCATATGGGTGTCGTAAATGACGTAATAGCATTTGCTTTTACTTCCGGAGTCTTCCCCTAACGGCGCAATGGACATCCGCCGGTTGATCCAGTCGCTATTGCCTTTAACGCCTAATTCAAAAACTTTTCTTTTGCCTGGCGCAGCCGTCGAATCGATGGAAAAGCGGGACACAGCATCGGACCCAAGTCCATTTTGAAGCTTAAATATTTTTAAAAAGAATAAAACAAGATCACGATATTCAGAAGTCTCTTCATCATCTGGGGTAAATACACTGTTTTTATCGGCATCCGAAGAGTCCTGTTCTTTGGCGGGTGATGCAAGCCAGTGCGTTTTAATCATGGTAACTATCAGCAAGGTCAGCTGCATAATGCCGGATGTCAGTCCCAGAGCGATTAAAAAGACCAGCAGGCGACTATCCGCAGCATGAATGACCTTTGGGCTGAATCCCATGTCCGCCATGACCTGCTGCTTGGTCCGATCAATCATATTCAACATGGACGTCTTTTTTTGGACCTGAATCGTTCCTACGGAAGTGACGTCATCTTTCATAAACATTCCATGCCCGCCATCGGCCTCATAAATGATAAACTGGTCCGATTGACTGACCCGGTCAGCCAACACAGGATCTCCGCCTTTGATATAGATAACTTTTTTACTGGCCGCCTGATCGATTTTTATAAATGAGATCGCAGCCGCGCAACAAACTGAAAAAGCAATCAAAACGATCCATTTTTTCATGGTGCGCACTTCCGTAATTAACTGTTTGGGCGGTAATTGGCAAAAATGGGGATAGCTTACCCCTGATCGCCCGAGGCATATTGGAGGATCACGGTCCCCACTTTGATGATGTCCATGTTTTTCAAACGGACGGGGCCGCGGATGACCTGCCCATTTACCTTGGGCTTAACCCAGCCACCGACGCTGCTGATGTAGTGGTGTTGGGGGGTTTTGCTGATGGTCGCCGCCGGATCACCTGCCAGGAAAGAAAAAAAGCCGGAAATGATAATATCACAGTGGTTGGTTCTGCCGATGGTAACCACACTTTTGTCCAGGTTCAGATGGCCTTTTTCACCAGATAAAAAAACGACATGGGCTTGCGTCTCGGGAATTTCAGGAATGTCGCCGCTTTCAGCCAGCATGCGCCGATAGACTTCGGTATCCATGAACATGGTGTGGTCCGGGCCCGGATCATCAGGAACGCTGGAGGTTTTCAATCCACCCTGTTCAGGTCTGGGACGAGCTCTTCCACGATCTAAAAAAACCAGGCTATGCTTACCGATGGTGATGACATCACCATTTTTTAAAACTGCCTGATCAACCGTGTAACCGTTTAAAAAGGTCCCGTTTTTACTGTTGGTGTCCTTTAATACATATCGGTTGCCATCTTTGGTGATCAGGGCATGATTTGCCGACACCGCAAAATTATCGATCACGATATCGTGATTGGCGCTCCTCCCGATGGACAGGGTGGGGATTCGATCAAGGGCGAGTTCCTTTACAGTTCTATCCTTGAATTTTACAAGTAGTCTGATCATTGGTCAGCCTTTTATTGCAGCCCTATATGCTTTTTGACGACCGGTTGATTGTCGTCGGCGTCGATCTTGCCGATAATACACAATATCGGTACTTGTGAAAAAAAAAGAAGTTTTCGTTTGATCAGGAACGCTTTTGAACGCGAAAAAGGGAAGCAATCCTTTGGGGTATATGGAATACACGGTGAAAGAGCGTTCCGGCCGAACCTTTTTCTGTCGATACAATGCGTACAATAATGACTGTGATGTTGTCCTCTCCTCCGCGTTGATTTGCCGAGTCCGTCATCTTTTTGCAGGCGTCTTCAATATCGTTGTCGCAGACCAGATCTCTGATTTCTTCCTTACTGATTTTGTTGCTCAGACCATCGCTGCACAGCACAATGATGTCATCCTTGAAGCAGGGTGTTTCAACAAGATCGACCTTGACCTCCGACCGTATCCCCACCGCCCGGGTAAGAATGTGTCCCAGTTTGGCCTTGGACAAACGACCTTCCATTGATTTGGGGATTTTTTTGCGCTCGTGAAGCAGGGTGTGGGGCGTGTATAGCTGCTCAATTTCCTGATTTCTAAGCAGAAAAATGGGACTATCACCAACATTGGCGGTGATCATGGTATTGTCCGTCAGATAAAGGGCGGAAACGGTGGTTCCCATTCCCCGAAACGCTTCTTCGGAGACGGATCGGTCGTAGATCTGCTTGTTGGCCAGGCGAATGCTTTGAATCAGGCAACTGGCATAGCGATTTTGTAGCCCGCTTTTTTCATCGCTGTACTGCTGTTGCAACGATGGGTCAGACATATACTGGTCAATGGCTTCAATGGCCATCTGGCTGGCCATGCCGCCTCCGCGGTGGCCGCCCATGCCGTCTGCTACAACATACAACCCCATGGATTCATTGAGGAGGTAGCTATCTTCATTTGCCCGGCGGATTTTTCCAATATCACTACAACCCGTAGATTGCGCTTTAATCATATCGTCCCCTTTTTAACTTAAAAACAATAAATTGGAGATGGTGTCAAGCAAAACAGTGGGGGCCGACGAATGGAAACCAACAGGTGATCCCATTGTCAAAAGGTTCAAATTGTAAAAAGGATACAAAAAATTTTATTTGGCCTGAGCACAATGTTGAATGGGGTCTTATCACCCCAAAACGAAGAAATTTGGCCTCGTCTGTATAACATCCCGATCTTTTGGGATTATTTTAAATCCGAAATGATTTCTGGGGTGATAAGACCCCATTTGTGCAATTTGTGCAATAATGCTGTGCAAGCTATAACATGTTAATAAAACGAGAACAATTTTGTTTTGCACAAATGGCACGTAAATTGGATTGTAGGAGTGCGTTTGCACAAAATGCACATTGAAAACTGATATGGGGTGCCATGATAGAACTTATTCACACAAAACGTTGCCTTGTCTTCGGATGCGGGAATCCCCTGTTTGGAGATGATGGTTTCGGTCCCGAAGTCGTTGCCCACCTTGAAGCCCATTGTCCGATGCCGGAGCATGTGGCGTGCCTGGACGTGGGCACATCCATCCGTGATTTTCTTTTTGATATTTTACTTTCCCCTCAAAAGCCTCGAAAAATCATTATCGTGGACGCAGCCCAGCAACCCGAAAAACAGCCTGGGGATGTGTTTGAAATTGCTATTGATCAGATGAATCCCAAAAAAACCAGCGATTTCTCACTCCATCAGTTTCCCACGACAAATATGCTCGTTGAACTGAAAACCGCCACCGACATGGACATTCACGTGCTTGTCGCACAGGTCGAAACCATACCCGATCACGTTGCCCCGGGATTGTCACCACCGGTTGCATCGGCCGTTTCCGTGGCCAGCGATAAAATTTTGGAAATGATTGGAAAGGAGGCACCATGATCTTCATTCGCGTGGGCGAATTGGCCCAGGCATTGGGGGTTCACCGCAATACCGTGCGCAATTGGATAAAGGGCGGGGTATTGGACGCAACACCCACTGTGGGGAAAAAATATCAGATTCCCAAGGACCAATTTCTCAAATTTGCCGAGTCCCAAGGCATACCCATCACTGTCGTGCAGCCATGGATCAATGCCGACCAGAATCATTCGGAACCGCAACTGTTGAGTATAACGCACCCGCCTGTAAAAGGAAAAGAGATGCCCGCAGCTAAGAAAAACGTTGGATCGGTATTGGTGGTCGGTGGTGGAATCGCCGGTATCCAGGCCTCCCTGGATCTGGCCGACTCGGGGTATTATGTGTACCTTCTGGAAAAGAGTCCGGGGATTGGCGGCGTGATGGCCAAACTGGACAAGACCTTTCCAACCAATGACTGTGCCATGTGAATTGTTTCGCCCAAGTTGGTCGAGTGCGGTCGGCACTTAAACATTGAGCTACTTACCCTTTCTGAAATCGTTGATGTCAGTGGACAAAAAGGCGACTTTACCGTCACCGTCCGTCAGAAACCCCGCTATATTGACATGGACAAATGCATTGCCTGCGGTCTGTGTGCCCAGAAATGCCCCAAAAAAGTCGATGATGAATTCAATATGGGCGTGTCCAAGCGCAAAGCCGCCTATATTCAGTACGGACAGACGGTGCCCCTGAAATACGTGATCGATCCCGAGCATTGTCTTTACCTGACCAAGGGAAAATGCCGGGCCTGCGAAAAATTCTGCCCTACCGGCGCCATTAATTTCGAAGACCAGGAAACGACCTTGACATTGAATGTGGGGGCCATGATCCTTTCTCCTGGGTATCAACCCTTTGATCCATCGGGCATGGAGTATTATGGCTACGGGACCATTCCGGATGTGGTCACCAGTCTGGAGTACGAGCGCATGCTGTCCGCCAGCGGTCCGTTCCAGGGGCATCTGGTCAAACCCTCGGATCATCAGGAACCCAAGAAAATCGCCTGGCTGCAGTGCGTTGGCTCCAGAAACACCAACCGCTGCGACAATGGATACTGCTCCAGTGTCTGCTGCATGTACGCCATCAAGCAGGCCCTGGTGACGGCCGAGCATCTTTCCGGCGACGGACTGGCCCAAACCATTTTTTACATGGACATTCGCAGCCACGGCAAAGAGTTCGAGCACTACTATGAAGATGCCATGCACAAACAGGTTCAATTCGTCCGCGCGCGTCCACACACGATCGATCCGGGACCCGGTAATTCCGGTGTGACATTGACCTACACCCTGGAAGATGGCACCCAGACCACCGAGGACTTCGACATGGCCGTGCTGTCCATCGGCATGGAAGCCTCACCGGATGCCATTGCCTTGTCCGAGCGGCTGGGCATTGACCTGGACGAGCATCATTTTGCCAAGACCGACAGTTTTCGGCCGGTGACCAGTTCCCGGGACGGCATCTATGTCAGTGGCAGCTTCCAGGCGCCCATGGCCATTCCACGGTCGGTCACCCAGGCCTCGACCGCCGCCGCCGAGGCGAGCCGTGCGCTGGTGTCGGCCAAAGGGTCCCTGACCCAAACCAAAACCTATCCGGACGAGCGCCAACTGGACGGCGAAGCGCCGCGCATCGGCGTATTTGTCTGCGCCTGCGGCATTAACATCGCCAATGTGGTGGATGTGGCCGCCGTTGCCGATTATGCCGCCACCCTGCCCCATGTGGTGCTGGTGGAAAACAACCTGTTTACCTGTTCAACGGACACCCAGACCCTGATCAGCGAAAAGATCAGGGAACACGATCTCAACCGTATTGTTGTCGCCGCCTGTACGCCGCGGACCCATGAGCCCTTGTTTCAGGACACACTCAAAGAGGCCGGCCTCAACGGTCACCTGGTGGAAATGGCCAATATCCGAAATCAGAATGCCTGGGTTCACCAGAAAGAACCCGAAAAGGCCACCCAAAAGGCCAAGGACCAGGTGCGCATGGCCGTGGCGCGGGCCTCGGTGGCCTACGGCCTGACTCCGATCAAGGTGGATGTGGTGCAAAAGGCCTTGGTGATCGGCGGCGGTATCGCCGGTATGAAGGCCGCACTGATGCTGGCCGGTCAGGGATTTCCTACTGTGCTGATCGAGCGTAGCGACCGGTTGGGCGGCAATGCCTGGCAGCTTGGCCGGACCAGCCAGGAAGAAGCTATTGGCCCCATGCTGGAAACGCTGATCAAAGACGTGATGATCCATCCCGAGATCGAGGTTCTGATGCAGACCACATTGCAGACGGCCACCGGATCCGTGGGCAATTTTTCCAGTGATCTTGATGTCAACGGCACCCCTCGTACCATCGCTTATGGGGCGGCTGTATTGGCCACCGGCGGCAAAGAATCCACACCCGATGAATACATGTACGGCAGCCATGAGCATATCCTTACCCACCTGCAGCTGGATGCGCTCATGCAAACGGACCCCAAGGCCCTGGCAAGCGCCGACAGTGCCGTGTTCATCCAGTGTGTGGGATCACGGGATGCGCGGCGCCCCTACTGCAGCCGGGTGTGCTGCACCCACACGGTGCAAAGCGCCATCGAGATGAAAACCATCAATCCGCAAATGAACGTGTATGTGCTTTATCGGGATATCCGTACCTACGGGTTGCGCGAAACGCTCTACACCCGGGCGCGTGAATTGGGGGTGGTGTTCATTCGTTTCGACGTGGACAACAAGCCGCAGGTTGAACTCGATGGTCAACATATCGTGGTGCGCACTATGGATCCGGTGCTTCAGCTGCCCGTGGCCATTACCGCCGATTATCTGGTGCTGGCCGCTGCCATCGAGCCTGCCGATAACAGTGCCCTGGCGGATATCTTCAAGTTCAGCAGCAACCCGGAAGGCTTTGTCAACGAGGCCCATCCCAAGTTGCGGCCCGTGGACATGAGCGTTGACGGCCTGTACGTTGCCGGGCTTTGCAACTATCCCAAACCCATCGATGAAGCCGTGGCGCAGGCCAAGGCCGCCGCGTCACGGGCCGGTGTGGTGCTTTCCAAGGCCGCCATGCAACTGGACCCCATCAAATCCTTTGTTACCGAGGCCTGCGATGGTTGCGCCCTGTGCCTGGATGTTTGCCCCTACAAGGCCATATCCCTGGTGGACGAGATGGTCGACGGTGTGCCCGCCCGGCGGGTGACCACGGACAGCGCCCTGTGCAAGGGGTGCGGGCTGTGTGAGGCGACCTGTCCCAAGGGCGGCATTTTTGTTCACGGGTTTACCCTAGAGCAGCTCAAAGTCCAGGTAGAAGCCGCCCTGGAGCCGATCCTGCAGCGGGCATCCGAGTCAGAATCGCTGCCTAACTGATATCCGTGAGGACGTGGGGGCACGGCGCGCCGTGCCCTGCACGGAAGCCCCATTATTGGAGAGGGCCGATAGAAAAATCGATTTCAATATTTTTTCGATGATTGATTCTTTGAGGAGATTATTCATGTCAGAACCATTCGAACCCGTAATCATCGGTTTTTTGTGTAACTGGTGCGCCTATGCCGGCGGTGACCTGGCCGGTGTATCGCGCCTGCAGTATCCGCCCAACATGCGTCCCATCCGGGTCATGTGCTCGGGCATGGTGCCGCCTGACCTGGTGGTGGACACACTTTCCAAAGGGGCCGACGGCGTTATCGTGATGGGCTGACACCTGGGAGAATGCCATTACCTGGAAGGTAATCACAAAGCCAAGGCAAGAGCCCAAGTCATTAATATCGTTCTGGCGGAAGGCGGCATCGATCCCCGGCGCTTCGCCCTGGAGTGGGTCTCGTCGGCCGAGGCACCGCGTTTCGCCGAGGTGGTCACGCGTTTTACGGAAACCATTCGCGCTCTCGGACCTAACCTATCACAAAGCTCCGTTGCGGCAGCGGTATAAAAAGGAGAAGCGATGGAAACCTTTTTCAACTTGATCCAAGAGGTCCAGAAGCCGGGACGCTGCCATCGGTGCGGTGGATGCGTGACGTTTTGCAACGCCGTCAACTACGGCGCCCTGGAACTGGACCCGGACGGCAAACCCCGTTACGGAGACATCGAAAAATGCATCGAGTGCGGGCTGTGCTACAGCATTTGCCCGGAGATCGATGAACTGGAGGCGGTCACCAAGCAGCGTGCCGCCTGGAGTGCCCCCATGGGACGCGTCATCGAAACCACAATCGCCAGGGCTTTGGACCCCGAGGTGCGGGCATCGGCCACGGATGGCGGGGTGGTCACCGCCCTGCTGCTGCACCTTTTCGAAACCGGACGCATCGATGGCGCGATTGTCACCAGACCGGCCGGACCGTTTCAGCGTCAACCCTGTTTGGCCACCAGTGCCGAGGAAATTCGAAGTGCTGCCGGGTTTTACTTTGATACGTCTCACGGAATGAAACAGTTCAGCGATGCCTATTTGACCTACTCTTCCATCGAGGAATTCGCCCCTATGGTGCGAAAAGGGCTTAATCGGGTGGCCCTGGTGGGAATGCCCTGCCAGATCAAGGCCTTCCGGCGCATGGAAGCCATGGATATCGTTCCTGCCGATTCAATCAAGTTTTGCTTTGGCCTGCTTTGCTCGGGCAATTTTGTCTTCGGTGACAAGGAGCGCGAAAAACTGGCCACCGACTATCACTTCGACTGGGAGCAGGTGGCGCGTCTCAACGTCAAAGAGCACTTCCAGGTACACCTTAAAGACGGCGAGATGATCAATATTCCCCTGGAAAACCTTGATTTCATGAAACGGGTGGGATGCCGGTATTGCGGTGATTACTCGGCCGAGTTTGCCGACATCTCCTTTGGTGGTATTGGTGCCCGGGAAGGCTGGACCACCGCCATCATTCGCACGCCACTCGGGCGGGCGGCCTTTGCCGATGCCAGGGACAAGACCATCGAGGAAATGACCCATGACGAGGATGAAACCTTTGCCAGCCATGCATTGAGTCTGGTGCGTGGCTGGTCGGCGCGCAAGAAGAAAATGGCGCGTCAGCATCGTCGTGAAAACGGAAAAACCGGTGTTACCGTAGTTGGCTGACCGCTAACCACGGGCACCTGGCCGGCAATATCATCCCATGATGAGGAAAACCAATGAGTGTAAAAGTTGCAAGCGAATGGCTCAACAGCTGTTCGGGCTGTGAAATTTCCATCGTCGATATGGGCGAGCGCCTTTTGGATGTGCTCAACCTCGTGGATTTCGTTCACATCCCGGTGCTGATGGACCATAAATATTTTGGACAGACCGGTGACGGGCAGCACCTGGCCATTCCAGAGGCCGACGTGGGCATCATCAGCGGCGGCATCCGCAATGAAGAACATCTGAAAGTGGCCCTTGAAATGCGCAAGCAGTGCAAGCTGATCATTGCCCTGGGCACCTGTGCCACCCACGGGGGAATTCCTGCCCTTTCGAACAGCTATGCCAATCCCGATCTTTTGGCCCGCTATTACTCAACCGAAAGCACGACTCCGGCGGAGCGACTTCCCTCGGACGGTATTCCTCCACTTCTGGATTCTGCTTACGCCCTGGACGAGAAGATCAAGGTGGATGTCTATCTTCCCGGATGCCCGCCCCACTCGGATCAGATTTTCGGCGCGCTTGTGGCTTTGCTTGAGGGCAAGGCCCCCGCACTGAGGGGCAAAAGCGTGTGCGATACCTGCCCGACCATCCGGGAAGGCAAAGGCCAGCTCAAGCAATTGCAACGGTTTTTACAGAAACCCAAATTCACTCCCGGTGAACCCATCGATCGCATGCGTTGCCTGCTGGAACAGGGCATTTTGTGCATGGGGCCGGTCACCCGCGCCGGTTGCGGTGGTGATTCCGTCATCCCGCGTTGCATTTCCGCCCGGGTACCCTGCCGGGGATGCTACGGCCCGGTCCGACACGACGGCAACCAGCGCCTGGACATGCTCAATGCCCTGGCATCCAATGGTATCGATATCCAGTCGCTGCCGGAAAGTACTTCCCTGCTGCGCTTTTCCGGTGCGCATCAACTGCTCAGGCCCCAAAAGGGGCGTTAAGGAGATCCTTAAAATGGCAAAAACCATCAACATTGCGCCGCTCACGCGGATCGAAGGGCACGCCTCGATTGCCATCCAGCTGGATGACGACGGCAATGTGGCCGATTCCAAGGTCCATTTTCAGTCCCTGCGCGGCTTTGAGAAATTTGTGGAAGGCAAGCCCGCCGAAGAGTTGCCACGCATCGTCAACCGCATCTGCGGTATCTGTCCCTGGCATCACCACCTGGCTGCCAACAAAGCCGTGGATGGCTGTTTTGGTGCCACGGTGCCACCGGCCGGCCAGAAACTGCGTGAGCTGATGCAGATTATCGCCCATGCAGAAGATAAACTCCTGCACTTTTTCTTTCTGGCGGCGGCTGATTTCGTTATGGGGCCGGACGCCGACTATGCCGTGCGCAACGTCATCGGCGTGGCCAAGGCCAACCCGGAACTGGCGCAGAAAGTGGTCCAGATGCGGTTCAAGGCCAAGATGATGCTGGAGAAATTTGCCGGCAAGGCGATCCATCCGGTGGCCGGCGTGACCGGCGGCTTTGCCAAGCCCATGCTTGAAGACGACCGGCGGCAGATGCTGACCGACATGCAGGAGATTCTGGATTTTGCCTTGTATACCATCGATTTTGCCAAAACCCAGGTCTTCCCTCCCTATCTGGAAACCGTCCAGACCCTGGGCGTGATCAACACCGGTTTTATGGGCACCGTGGACGATGACGGCGCCTTGAACCTTTATGACGGCAAGCTGAGGTTGATGAAAGCCGACGGCAGTTATACGGATTTTGATGTCAAGGACTACACCGACTACATCAGCGAACAGGTGGTCGACTGGTCCTACGGCAAATTTCCTTATGCGAAAAGCTGGAACGAAGGATTCTCGCTGGACCTTGACGCGCCCAAAGGGATTTATCGTGCCAACTGCCTAGCGCGCATGAACGTGGTCGATAAAATCGCCACCCCCAAAGCCCAGGCGGAACTGGAAGAATTCCGATCAACATTCGGTCGGCCGACCCAGGCCACCTTGCTCTACCACTGGGCGCGGCTGATTGAAGAGGTCTATGCCTGTGAGCGGGCCATGGAACTGTTGAATGATCCCGAGATCACCGATCCCAATGTCCGGGCCGATGTGGTGCCGGGGGCCGGCCGGGGCGTCGGGTGCGTGGAAGCGCCGCGTGGGACCCTGATCCATGACTATTCCACGGATGAAAACGGATTGATCACGCATGCCAACATGATCGTCGGCACCACCCACAACCTGGGGCCCATCAACATGAGCGTGGATCAGGCGGCCCGCAGCCTGATCGTAAACGGGCACGTGGACGAGACGATTCTCAATAAAATCGAAATGTCGGTGCGTGCCTACGACCCATGAATCAGCTGTGCAACCCATCGCCTGGACGGCGATCACGGCGTTTCCATCACCGTTCGTAACAAGAACAACCAAGTGGTCAGGTCCTGGCCAGTACCATAAAATTAAGGGGATTTTATGGTGGCCCATGATCCGCTGCGAGAAAGATTTTGATACTTTTTCATGGAAGGATCGACATACCTGTTGGTGAACCGGTCTGTGTTGATTGAAGGGTCGAAACCTTGGCAAATCCTCCGCATGAACCTTGAATCGACCAGGCCGGGTGAGGGGAGGGACGGGCCGAAGCGACGCAGATAGCTTCGGCCCGCAACCCACTTCTCAGCTATACCTGCATACCCATGGCAGGGGTTCCTCAAACGACCCCGTTTTCGGTTTTTCCGAGGACGGGGTCGGTTTTTTTTGTTTTCCGGCTCCCCGGAAAGTTCCAGCAGCATAATGT
>Ga0272444_10003274_pt1 | contig 14661 bp, 13 predicted proteins | sample SSMForm13_FD_201033 | JGI IMG/M metagenome (GOLD analysis project Ga0272444, IMG submission 201033) | Marine sediment archaeal communities from Little Sippewissett salt marsh, Falmouth, MA, United States - SSM-Form-13 | ecosystem: Environmental > Aquatic > Marine > Wetlands > Sediment ...
CGATTGCTGAGGCTCTGGCCGACGAGTTTGGTGATTGGATGGAACACTGCAATGTTCCGGAAGTTGACAGCGTGAGAGTTCAACGGATCGACAACAGTCAATCTATAGAGGTTAATGCGTGGTATACGAGCAATTGCCCATATGTGATCACACACGAGATTTGGCAGGGAGACCAGTTGCTTAAGATCTGGCCGCTCGGGTTCGATGGAAATAACGGCAGCCAGCAGGAACAGCATCAGGTGTTCACGGCGCTGGATCCAGGCAAGTACCAGTACATTTGCCGAATAATTAACAGTGAGGGAGAGGAAGGGACCGCCAGTCTGGATTTTGAGCACAAGTTAGTATTGAGTCCGGACAAATAGTTGTCGCTGCTTCAGAGATATTGTCCGTGTTGCTCTCAGGAGACGGCCTTCCCGAATCCCACATCAAACCGTGGGCCGCTCCTTTCTTGCCGTAACGTTGTTCTGGAACCGACAGGGGGAGATTGTCAATCGCTGAGCACAGGGCTGCCGGCATTCCGTATAAGAACCAGAATACCTGCCATAAACGCCGGGCTAAACTGACAACGCCCGTCCGGTGAACCTGCGGGTTGCCTTTTGATTCTGGAGGGAGTCAAAGTGGAAGATTTTCTCAATAAGTACCTTTTCGATCCGACCATCGGCCGTCTGGTGGCCTCGGCAATCGGCATCATCGTTGTCATTGTTGTTGTCCGTATTATGCAGCGGTTGTTCTCGAAGTACATTCGCGAAAGCGGTACCCGTTATCGGGCCCGAAAATCGGCTACCTTTCTGGGCTACCTGCTCGCGGTGCTCGTAATTTCGACCGTATATTCGGAACGCCTGGGTGGGTTCACGGTAGCCCTGGGTGTGGCCGGCGCCGGGATAGCTTTTGCACTGCAGGAACTGATTGCCAGTGTGGCGGGATGGTTCGCGGTGGCCTTTGCTCGCTTCTACAAAACCGGTGACCGGGTGCAGCTGGGGGGAATCAAGGGTGATGTCGTAGATATCGGCATGCTGCGCACGACCCTTATGGAGATCGGCGACTGGGTAAAGGGCGACCAGTACAACGGAAGAGTCGTCCGGGTTGCCAACAGTTTTATTTTCAAGGAACCGGTCTTTAATTACTCCGGCGATTTCCCCTTCCTGTGGGATGAAATAGTCGTCCCTGTAAAATATGGCAGTGATGTGGGACTGGCCCGACAATTGATTTCTGCGGCCGCCGATGACCTTCTCAGCGATTACGCTGCCAAGGCAAGGATCGCCTGGGATGAACTGGTGAAAAAATACCCGATCGAGAATGCCCAGGTGGAACCGCTGATTACGATGCTCGCCGACGAAAACTGGATAAGCCTCACTTTGCGATATGTGGTTGAGTACAAGAAACGACGTTCGACGAAAGACACTCTGTTTTCCAGAATCCTTTCTGATATAGATGCGTCTGAAGGAAAAGTAACAGTGGCCAGCTCCTCAATGGACGTAACGCTTATGAATTCGAGCGACAGCCAATCCCGGAATCAGAAGGGGCTTTGAGGCGAATCGTCCGCGATAATCTGACTGGACAAAGCACATGCTACAACACCTTCCTATTGAAACCGGCGAGCTTGTCATAGACAAGTTCACGCCGTCCGATGCAGAAGCGCTTTACGCGTTCATGAACCTCCCCGAAATCAAGGAGTTCATCCCCGACCGGCTGAGCGACCTCGATGAAGCCAGGGAAATTCTGGACTGGCTCATCGGCAATTACGACAAAGAGTCGAGTGAGACCGTCAGAATCACCCTTCCCATCCGGCACAGGGACGGCGATTTGGTCGGCTGGGTTTCCTACGGCCCTCTCCCCTATGACGAGACGCTCAAAGAACTTGCTTACGCCATCGCCCCGAAATATTGGAATCGAGGTTACGCCACCCTCGCCGGACGGGCGTTCCTGGACTGGCTGAGAGCCAACATAACTTCAGAGACCATCTTTGGGGAAGTGGATGCGGCCAATTGGAAGTCAATAAAAGTCGTCGAGAAACTTAACTTCGCCAAGATCAAGCAGGATGAAGTCAGGCGGGACGATTCCGCAAAGACTGTTTGCATATACAAATGGAACGGCTGAGCTGCCGTAGAGACACGCCGGTTATCCGTCTTGTGCAGTTCAGCTTCAATTCGCACAAAATATAGAAGGACTGTCATATGGTCGGAAGAATCTGGCACGGATGGACCACGCCGCAGAACGCGGACGTTTACGAGAATATGCTCAAGACCGACATCTTCCCCGGCATCGCCGCCAAGGGTGTGGCCGGCTTCAAGAGCGTCCAGCTCTTTCGGCGGCCGCTCGGAGATGAAGTCGAGTTTGTCACCATCATGTGGTTCGACTCGTGGGAGGCGGTGAAGCAGTTTGCAGGCGAAGATTACGAGAAGGCCTATATCCCCCCGCAAGCGCGCGAGGTACTCGCCCGGTTCGACGACCGGTCGCAGCATTATGAGATAAGGGAGCACATCAACTATTAGGCTGTCTCCGTGCAGCCCGGTCAAAATGTGGTCCCCGAAGGGGCAGACAAAAGAGTCTGACGTCCACGATGTTCGGCCGAATCGCTTGCCAGGGGATGGCTCAACCGGTATCTTCAGGTTAATTGATCTTGTCCTTTCGTCCGAGTACCTGTATCTATGAACATCGATCCGGATCAGATTAAACGACTTGTTGAAGAGAACCGGCAATTGCGTCGGCGCCACGAGCAGCTCGAGGCGCTCCTGAATCAAATCGTCGGGCAGGCCGGCGGAAATCTGGCGGCCGATGGCGAGTTTTCCACGCTGCTCGATGTTCTTCCGGTCGGTGTGTACATTTACCAGGAAGATGTACTCCGTTACGCCAATCGTACCGCTTTCGAACTGACCGGTCTCGACCCCGACAAAGATGATCCAAACCGAATTCTCTCGTACGTTCCCCCGGAGTACCGCCGGACCATTGCCCAGGTGGCCCAGGCGAGAAAAGAGGGTCTGCCGGTCAACGACCCCTATCCCGTCAAGCTGATTACCGCCACCGGGGAAACCAGGTGGATATTGATCCGGGGACGCATCATCAGGCACGGCGGCGCACCGGCTACACTCGGTGTGGCGGTCGACTTCACCTCGCACAAGCACGCCGGGGATGTTGTCGAGGCTTCGCAGGCCAACCTCCGGGCTATCCTGGAAAACACCGAGGACTACATCCTCCTGTCCGACCGAAAGGGCAACCCGGTCTATTTCAACAGTGCCTATGCGCGCATCATGAAAGAAGTGCTGGGCATCGACGTCAAGCCGGGCATCAAGCCCCACTCTTACCTGCCCGATGCTGCCGCCCGCCAAGTCTGGGAAGGCTATCACCGCCGCGTGCTGTCCGGAGAGCGGTTCCTGATTGAATATTCCATACGGGACGCCTCCGGGAAAGATCGACACCTTGAGGTGTCCTATTATCCCATTGTCGAGCACGGCGAAGTCACCGGGTTCTGCGAGTTCACCCACGAGGTCACGGGGGCCAGAGAGGCCCGGGTAAGACTCGACCGGGCCCGGCGCGAACAGACCGAGCAGCTTCGAAGGATCGCCGGTGGAATTGGCCACGAGGTTCATAACAGTCTCTTCCCTCTGAGCGCCTCCCTCTACCTGATCAAGCAGTTCTTTCAGGAACTGAAACACGAAAAGGCGGACTACTATCTGGACCTGGTTGAAACGATGGAACAATCTCTCGGACGGTCGATCGATCTTACCGATTCGGTCGTTAAACTCTCCCGGCTCGACAATTTCGACAAGGTGAGCAGCCGGTTGAAAGATGCCCTGCTGGAGACGCTGGATCATAACCGGGAGAGAATCGAGCAGATGCAGGTGCAGGTTGAAGTAAACGTTCCCGAGAAGCTCTCGGTGAACTGCCCCTCGCTGTATCTTTCGCAGGTGCTGCAGAATCTACTGGTCAACGCCCTGGACGCAATCGAAAGCGCGCCCGTGCGAAAGCTGGCCGCGAAGGCCACCGCTGACCGGGAGTACGTCAAACTGCGCCTTTGGGACAGCGGCTCCGGCATTACACCGGAGAACCAGGAGAAGATCTTCGACCCGTTTTTCACGACCAAGTCGGGCGAGGGCAGCGGGATCGGGCTGTCTATCGTAAAGCGAGTGATCGACCTGTGCGGCGGGAGCATCGCGGTCGAGTCGCCCCCCGGCTCGGGAACGACCATGATAGTGGAGCTGCCGCGGGGGCTGGCAGACTGAGACGGACTCGAGATTCCGGCGCTGTAAGCCGATCTTCCGGAAGCAGATACAGACGGAAGTGGTTTCCTTTACACGCAACTCCTTGACTCCCTCGGTCACTCCGGCTATCTTGGATAAGGCAGGTTCGGCGACCCGATTCACCCCGGTCAACATCGTACATTCGCACACAGGGCGCCTCTCTTGATAAATCCCTTTTGGGAGGTAGTGTCATGCCGAAGTATCTGGTCCTTTCCGTTCTGATCTCGCTCGCGTTAATTCCGCTGTCGTCCGCTCACAGCGCCGATTGCCCGGAGATGGAAGCTCCGAATACACTGCGGTCCGACGAGGTGGTCAGGTTGCCGCTGTTTAAAGGCACCGACGACGAGTGTACCCTGTTCAAGCACATTGTCGATGACTCTGTGCTGGCTTACAACTCCACTTACGATACCGGCCAGATCACGGTCACCTATTTTGACCCGGTCGAATGCGGGGCCCCGGCTTACCCGTTCGAGGTCACCGGACTCACTTTCACAATGCTCGACCCCTATGATATCTACGACCCACGAATATTCAAGTGGCCGGTGCAGGTCGAAGTGGTCTTGTACGACGTTCTCAGTCCGGACAGTTGTTTCGGGTCGGGGACAGAGCTTTGCCGGGTGCCGGTGGAGTGTGACTCGGCCACTTTCGCCCACCCCAACGCCGGGACGGTTTCCTTTCCCGATCCCTGTTGCGTGGACCGACCGTTTTTCATAGGAATCGAATATACCGACCCGGGGCCGGGGCTGTTGCCTTCGGTCATGTTTGATTATCATTCCGAACCGGATCTCTGTCACATTATGCAGTTCTACTGCGGCGAGTGGTGGGGCTGGTATTATTATTGGCCGGACCCGCCCGGCTATCCATTCTACTGGGTGCACGGCCAGACCGAATCGCTCAACTGCTGCGGTGATTCGGACAACGACAGCATCTGCGCCGAATTCGACAACTGCCCTCTCGTGTACAATCCCGGTCAGGAGGACAACGACGGTGACGGCGTCGGCGATGCCTGCGACGATGACGATGATGATGACGGTGTGCCGGATACTGGCGACAACTGCCGGTTCGTCCCCAATCCTCTTCAGGCCAACAACGACGGCGATGCGGCGGGCGACCTGTGCGACGACGATGACGACAACGACACGGTTGACGACGTCGTTGACAACTGCCCTTTCACCGATAACACGGATCAGGCCGACGGCGATGGCGACGGGTTCGGGGACCTTTGCGACAATTGTCCCGGCCTGTACAATCCCGACCAGCTGGACAACGAAGGTGACGGTCTCGGGGACGAGTGTGACCCGGATGACGACAACGACGGTGTAACCGATGGTATCGACAATTGCCAGTATGTGTACAATCCCCTGCAGGAGGACGGCAATGGCGACGGTATCGGCGACGCCTGTTCCTGCGTCGGCCTGACGGGTAATGTCGACTGCTCGGCGGGCGATGTCGTGGACATCACCGATATCCAGGTTTTGGTGGATCACATGTTTATCAGCCTGGCCCGGTTGTGTTGTGAAGCGGAAGCTGACATGGATTTGTCCGGCGGAGTCGACATCACCGATCTGTCCATCCTGATCGACAACCAGTTCCTCACCCTGACACCGCTGCCACCGTGCCCATGATCCGGCAAGCTACAACCCACGGGTACGGGGGGCGACCCGCCCTAGTGCGATTGAAAGGGAGGATTTTTGACCATGGGAACGAAGCAGGCTGAGATTGAGAGCGTCATACGAGACTACATTGAAGGCTGGTATTTTGCCGATCCGGAGCGGATGAAACAAGCCCTGCATCCCGATCTGGCCAAGCGAGGTCTTCACGTTATCGAGGCCACGGGTAAGGCACACTTTGTGCACGCCAGCGCCTCAAGCATGGTCGAGTACACCCGCGCCAAACTCGGAAAACTCGACCCGGGCGCCGATCCGGAAATTTCGATAAGACTCCTCGAAGTTCGTGATAACACAGCCAGCGCGGTAGTAACATCTGTCAAGTTCGTCGATCATGTGCACCTGGCGCTGTGCGAGGGGCGGTGGCAAATCGTGAACGTCCTCTGGGAGCCCGCCCGGAGCAAGGCCGGCTCGGCGTAGGTCAGAATCGCGGTGGTTTCGGCTTTGACAGGGTCGCCTGCATCCTGCCCAAATCCGAGAAAAGAATTGTTATTATGGTATAATCTGTCTATACTCAAGATAGACTTTCTCCCCGACATCTGCTCCAACGAGACAATCCTACTTCGTTGACAAGGGAGTTTCACATGCGAGTACCACTACTTACACGAGCTATCGGTAATCTTCTTCTGCTGTCGGTCTTATCGATGGTGTTTGCCACCTGCTCTGACAACGACAGCCCCACCGCCCCGAAGTCCTCCGTCGACAATCAGGAGATCGTTTTTTTGTCCGATCGCACAGGTACAGCTGAGTTATATGTAATTAATGCCGATGGCTACAATCTGAAACGGCTGGCTTCCGGCGCCGACGCCTACGAATCCCCCAGTTGGTCACCCGATGGCACGGAAGTCCTGTGTGCGCGGCAAACCGCCGGCCAGTGGGACATTTGCGTGCTTAATCCCAGGGGCGGCAGCGCCACCCTGCTCGCTCCGTCGGGCAGCGATGACCGTAACCCGGTTTATTCTTTCGATGGCTCGATGATTGCGTTCGAGTCCTGGCGCGACGGAGACCAGGAGATTTATGTCATGAATGCCGATGGTACAGGCCTGGTCCGGATTACCAATCATCCCGGCATAGACAGAATGCCGTCCTGGCATCCCGGCGGTACCATGTTGACCTTCGCTTCGCTGGACACCGCTGCGGGAGCCGAATGGGCGGTTTGCTGGATCAACGCCGATGGCACCGGTCTGGTCAAGCCAGATATCTCAAGCGCTTTCGCCGGATGTACGTCCGGCTGGTCGGCCAATGGTTTGTGGTTTTCTACCCTTTCGGCTGACAAAACAGCCATCATGATCTTTGACGCGGCAACTCTCCAATGGCGAGCAAGCACGGTCTCACAACTTGGCTGCGATTCCCCCTGCTGGTCACCGGCCAGCGCCAAGATCTTATGCACTACCACTCAATCTGCCGGTATCACCAGGGTTTTGTGCTTCGACTTCTCGGGCGTGCAGCCTTATATCTTGTGGCTGACAGACAATCCGGCTCACGACACCGAGCCGTCCTGGAGCCTGGACCTGTCCTCGGTTGTCTTCTGCTCCGACCGTGACGGTAACAGAGAGATATACGTGATGAACGCCGACGGTTCTGAGCAGACAAGGCTGACCAACAGCCCCGGCAATGACTGGGCCCCCCGCTGGCGGGAATTGGAATGAAACACGTGACGGTCGGTTTTCTCCGGACACGTCATCGCCCTTGTTATTCATTAGATACTAACACAGAAGTCATTTTGGAGAACACATCCGAATGGCAGACCTTCCGAATTTGCAGAGAGGAGCGTAAAGCCCCATGAGCGAGCTTGAGAAGAAACCGGTCGACTTCTCACAGGGACGCCTGAGGGAAATGCTGATCTGGCAGCGGCGCCAGATGTGGACACGCGAAGATATAGAACGGCTGGCCCGATGGTTTGAGTTGAAGCCCGGGGCATCCGTTGTCGATGTCGGTTGCGGCCTGGGCTACCTCGGGCAGACTTTCTGGGAATTCTTCGGCAAAAACGGCCGCTATCTCGGCGTAGATATCAGGGTGGGTCTGATTGAGGAAGCATCGGCAGCTTCGCACGCCTGGGCGGCCGGCGGCAGCGCGGAGTTTATCCGGGGGGATGCCTACGATCTCCCATGCGAGAGCAACGCCGCCGATTGCGTTATGTGCCAGACGCTGCTGCTTCATCTTGAACGCCCCCAAGACGCCCTGAGTGAGATGGTGCGCGCTGCCAGGCCGGGAGGTATGATCGTCTGCATCGAGCCGGACAATTTCCGGCCGGTCCTCACCCGGGCTTACTCCTCCTTGCCGGATTACGATCTCGAGATTCAGCTCCTGCTATACAAAGTCAGCAGCATTGCCAACCGGGGTCGAATAAAGCTCGGCCGCGGTGATAACGGCATAGCGCCGAGAATCCCCCACATGCTCAGCGAGCTGGGAGTAGGAGAAATCGAGGCTCGGGTGAAAGAGACGGTTTCTCTTCTTGAGCCACCCTACGAATCGGAGCGGCAGCAGGAGGCAATCAAGAACATGCGGGATATCTGGATGAGCGAGGACAGTTTCAAGGCCAGGATCGAGGAAAGCCGCGAGGAGTTCCTGGCCGGCGGCGGTGATCCGGCCGAATTCGACCGGGTACTGGAGATCGGCCGGCGACAGCGCGAGGTGCAACTTAACCAGATCGAGAACAACGAATTCTTCATCTGCGGAGCCTACCCGGTTTACGTTTTCAAGGGAAGAAAACTCACATTGTCGTAGAGGACGATGTCGGCGGAGGGTGCCCCTGTCTGCCCCCGACGGCCAGAAGCGCGTCCGTCGTTTCAGCCCATCCCACCATGAGAATGGTGGACCACTCAGGTCGCGTCAGGACTGCAGGTTCAGCGATCTGTGGCTTGACCGAACCGCAGGGGGCCCTGGCCCGGACATCCAACTGTCGTTTTCTTTCCTCTCCATCCTGGACATAATCGTATAAGGCACAGAACGCCTTTAGATCCCGGGAGGAGCAGACATGTTCAACGTTAAGAATACTCTGATCGCAACAGGTCTGGCGGTCTTATCGCTCAGTGCCATCATTATTGCCCAAGGACAGGAGGAATCGGCTTTCGGTTTCCTAAGGTCCGAGGATTATCAGGCCAGCGGGCTGAACAAACTGGACCCGCACGAACAGGCACATCTTCGTGACCTGCTCGTTCACGCTCCCCTGCCGTCGTACTGCGAGCAGTCCGCAGCGGCCTATATGAAGGAACAGGGCTGGCGGACCGTGCGCGTGGTGGGCGGCTATCGCGAGGCCGACTGGCCCAACGAACTGCGGCTGTTCTTGCAGGAGGACTACCGCACGCTCGTTCTGAAGCCGACCATCACCCCGGATGTTCTCGAGCCCGGCGTCTACTGGGGCAAGAGTGTGGGCAGCCAGTGGACTTTGCTCTATCCCGACGGCCGCCAGGGGAGCTTCTCGGTAGTGGATCGGCATTGAGCGGCAGCGCGTCCTCTGGCGGACCCGCAGCCTCAATTGCCCTCACGGCTCGTACCTGAACGGCTCCCCCATGACTGAGAACGAGAAGTTGTGGAAAACATTGTGGCCGTTGTAGTCAAGCACCCGCAGGTCATCGGTCTGCTTGACATCGTTCATCACGGCCTCAAAATGCTTCCCGTATTTCTCCTTCACCAGCTCAAGCGGCAGTTCCCGCGCTATAAACTTCTTGATGCCCTTGGAGGCCAGTTTGTCGATGAAGCCCTGGTCGGAAGGTGAAGGAAAGGTCGTGAGGATCGCGATCGGTCCGGAACCGGTAAAGACAATACAGGCTTTCATATCCAAGCCCTCCTTCAACTCTGAAACACAAATAGTGGCGTTTCGGTTCCACTATGGCCGGCCTGACAAAAGCTAAACGCACGGCTTGCTTTCACTTGAACCGCCGTGCATATTGACGCAGAAGCGGTGTGACGTTGAAAAGTACCGGAACAATCCGGCGGGTAGGCCAAACGTGACAATAAGCAACATCATCAAAGAACAGATCCGGACCGTGCGGAAAAGGGGGTTGCTCTACGTTGTCCGCAACGGCAACCGCACGGTGAGATACAAGCCGTGGCTGGGGGACGCCTTCTCTTTTCTCTACAACATGGTAATGGAAAGGTCAATCTTCCCCCGTAAGTTCGGGGCGAACATCGATAAACATTATGACATCCTCCGTCAGTCCCTCAAGGACGTTCACGGCCGGCACGTTCTGGAGCTGGCAACGGGAACCGGCAGCGCCGTGAACTTCCTTCCGGTCGATAACCGGTACACCGGCACTGATATAAGCCCCGGCCTCCTCAGACAGGCCGCCCGCATGTTTTGCAAGGCCGGCTTTGAAGGCGCAACGTTTCTTGTAACAGCGGCGGAAGAACTCCCCTTTAAAGATGATTCGTTCACCGTGTGTTTGTGCATTCTCTCGTTGAACTTTTTCGACGATGTCCCCGCAGTGCTCCGGGAGGTCGCACGGGTCATCAGGCCGGGCGGTCAGTTTATATGCAGTGTACCCGTACCGGAACGAAATGAGCGCCGGAGCACCATCAGAGGAAAGCTGTACTCACAGGCGGAGCTCAAGGAGATTTGCAGCGAACAGGGGTTCAATTTCGAGGCCCTGCCGGAAGATAACGGCGCCCTTCTTTACTTCACGGCGACTCTGACTTAGCAGCGCCGGGTAAAATCTTACTCGCCGCGCACTTCACTTCCCAGCATCGTATTGCGCGTCAGACCCGACAGATAAACCAGATCGGAGATATCCACTCGTCCATCCCCGTTACAATCGGCCTGTGATCGCGGCCAGAACGTGTTCGGCTGCCGGCCCAGCAGGTATTCTCGAAGGACCGTCAGATCATCTCTGTCGACGACCATATCACAATTCAGGTCACCCGGTATAGTCCTGCCAATGTCGCTCAATGGGACCAGTTGAGCCTTTATTGTGTTGGCCCGGCCGAACTCACGCCAGACGATTATGGCCTGCCCCTTGTTGTTGAGGTCACAGTCGGTATCGGTACCCCTGAGCCCGGCCAGACCGCAGGCGTTGTTGACACGCGCGTTCCCCCCTACCCGGCGGCCATCGGGAGCGAACCTCTGGACAAATACATCCTGCCTCAACTCCGAGCGGTGGCTGTTTGAATGAAGCCGTGCGTCGGACCAGGCGATAAGAACGTTGCCGGAGTCATCGCAGGCTATCGAGGGATATACAACGCCGACATCAACGATATTAGTCGAATCGGCATCATCCACACGTATCGCGTCGAACTTCGGCAGACCATTAACGTCGAAACCCCGCATCCACAGGTGAGTCCGGCAATAGTGTTCCGGAAATCCGAGTCGATCGCCGGACCAGACCAGATAAAAGTCACCATCGGCCTCCCCCGCCACATTGACCGTGCGCACAGCCACCCGCGCGGTCTCTTCGGAATCGGCAAACCTCACCGGTCCGCGCGGCCGGCCCGTTTTATCGTAGACGGCGAAGAGAACTCTTGCATCACCGCCGGCCTTGCCGATCCAGACTGCGGCAAAACCGCCGCTGTCGTTTACCGCTATGGCCGGAGGGCCCTTGGGCTGGCGTTCGAGGGCGATCCCTGCCCGGTCAAGCGGTGGCGGCAGCGATGACGGTACGAGGAATTTCCGCAGTTCGCCTGCGGCCGCGTCGTAGAGCCTTACGAAGAGCTTCGCGCCGTAGGGCGCCTCCGCCTGACGCGCCACCCAGGCTGAAGCGCATAACCCCCGGTTGTTGATATCACCAACCGCCATATGCGGTCGATAGTGATTTCCGTCCATCGGGATCAGAGCCGCCCGGATCGGTTCCGGCCGAAGCTTCTCAGCGTCCGATGTGAAGTAGTCGACGCCCCGTGCCACCGTTACATTGTCCAAATCGTTGTAAGTAGCGTGCACCGGAAAGAACAGCCTGCCCGAGTCGTTGCCTGACAGGGGTGTCGGTCCGGTGGGCCAGCGGACACTGTCGCCCGCAAGTGTGTCGGGGAGCACGACAACTTCCGAGCCCTTTATAACGCCGGACGCGTCAAAAGAGACAAAAGACAGCCTCAGGGTCGCTTCAGATTCTGTAACCTGCTGGCGAAGATACAGAAGAGAGAGTTGACCCAGTTCATCCAGCGCGACCGAAGGCCACACGGCGCTGCCGATGCTGTCGGCCGAGGTATCGCAGAGGATAAAGTCATCGCGCGTCACCTGCGACAGGCCGACCGATGGAACAAGCGACAGAAACAACAGCATGAGGCCCAGGCCGCATCCGGCTGCAAGTCGCTTGTTGTAAGACCGTCTGCTCATGATCGTTCCCCGTAGTATAATCGCGGTCACCGCCTTTCGATGCAACTGATATGTTGTCTCGAAAAGAACCGGGAGAAGCCCGAAAGCCCCTCCCGGTACGGGACACCCCTCACTGGCGGGGGGAGGGTTACTTCAACAGCATCATCTTCTTCGACTCAGTGAAATCCTTCGTCTCCAGGCGGTAGAAATACACACCAGAGGCGACTGCCTCACCGCTGTTGTTGTCGCCGTGCCAGGTCAGGACATGATGCCCCTGATCCAGCTCACCCTGGAACACCGTCCTGACTTCCTGACCCAGCAGGTTGAAGACACGCAGGGTGACTTCCTCCCTCTGGGGCAGCGACAGACCTATGTTGGTGCTCGGGTTGAACGGGTTGGGATAGTTGTCGTCCAGCGAGTACTCTTCCGGAAGAGCCCGGCCTTCCATGGACATCGATTCGTAATAGCCGTGCGTCTTCAGGAAGAAGGCGCGCTGCGGATAATAACCGCGAATCCGCTCCGGAGCCTTGAAGGTCAGCTCCAGCGTCTCACCCGGAGTAATCGTGATAATATCCTTATCGGTCCCGATCAGCGAAGCCCCAACCTTGCCGGCCGCCGTGTGCGTGGCCTCCACCGGCGTCAGGTGATGCTCCGTAACAGAAGCGTTGTCCTGAAGCTGCAGCGTCTGACAATCGACTGTGTACTCCCGGGTCCAGGTGATCTTGACTCGGAAAGTCTCTCCGAGATCCGAAGTGTACGAATCGAACGTCCACTGGCTGGTGGCACTGCTGTGCTCACGCGGCGGAATTCCGCCCATATAATGCCAGTTGCCGCTGGCATCCTCGATCTCGGCGTACAGATAATCACCGACGGTATTGGCCGTGGCCGTGCCGCTCTTGAGAATCTCCTTGGGCGGAGCATCGAGAAGGCTGACGCCGAACCCCTGGCTGTCCTCCCGGTCAGACGCGTTGCGATAAGTCAGGGTCAGTGAGCCCGGACCCTCCGCCTCGTACAGAACACCGTCCTCAGCCCCGACCAGCGCCAGGACATCGTTGCCGAACTGGTCCTCTGCCGCGATCGGTGCGATGTCTTCATGGTGAGTGAAGATGTCGCCGGCTACGGAGATACCGATATCCGACTCCGAAGGATACTCAGCCACAATCAGCTCAACCTGATCGAGGAAAGTGACCTCGTTTTCGAACTCCCGGATTTGAATCCGGTAATAGCCGTCTTCCTCGGCAATACCGTAGGAGATCGGCAGGTAGTCATCCGCCGCGCTGGCGCTTAGCTGTGTCTGGGAGTGGGTCAGGACGTAATCCTGAAGCGTGAAGGTCTTGCCGGTCCAGACGTACACCGCCGGACAGGTCCCACCGCCGCCACCACCACCGCAGGTATAGGTTGTGATGGCGCCGTTTACCAGTGTCATGTTGTCGTCAAATCCATCCAGCGTGTCTTCGTCGTACGTGAACACGACATAGTTGTCGTATTCCTCATCGTTGACGAAAACCAGAGATTCGGTATAAACGACATCGGCCAGGTCGAGAACCAACTGGCCGATCTGCTCGTAGTCTCCTGTTACTTTCACGGTGGTGCTGGGATTGATCGCGAAAGGATCCTCGAAGACCTGGACGTTGGGCGGGTCTGTGGTTACGCAGTTCCAGTACATCGTGCCACCGTTGTAGGAGAACTGAGAGGTAACCTCGTCAAACGTCGTATAGTCGAGATAGGAGGAATCGAATGTGAAGGCGGCGTTGATGGCGCCGACGCCTACATCGGTGTACACCAGGGCGTTGGTCTTCAGATAGAACGGCAGACCGTAGTCCTGAAGATTCCTGCACTTGGAGGTAGCGGCAATACGCCAGCCTGCTTCCTTCTCGGGAATCCAGACCATTACGGTGTCAGTGGTGTTGGTAAAGGTGGTGCCGAAGTCGACACATCCCTGGAAAGTCTGCACGCCCTTTAGCCACACTCGGTAGTCTTCTTCTTCCGCGGTTACATCGGGGTCGACGTAGAGTAACAGGGTACCGAAGAGTTTGTCCCCCGTCGGATAAGTGTAGCCGGCCCAACTGCCGTACCTGAGCGTGATTTCGTTGTCCACGGAAGTGTCGACCTGGACCAGATAACCGGAATAGGCGGTTTCGTCGAAGTCATAGAACTCCAGTCCATCGTCCACGCCCACCGTAATTTCGTAATAGCCGGTGCCCGTGTACCATACGTTCGTGTAGAAGTCAAACGTGACGGTATCGAGCCAGAGGGGCACTTCCGCCACCCCCCCGCGGTAGCCGATCGCAACCGTATCTCCGGTCTCGTCATCCGGTCCGACCACGGTGACCTCGGCCTCCGGTTCATAGAACCACTGATAGCCGTCGATCAACTGGCCGGGATCCTGAACGCCCGCGGTGGCGTGGAACTGATTGTGCCAGGAGGCCTCAGCGGAATCCTTGAATTCGATCTGGAGGGCGGTCTGTTCATCATGACAGATGGGACCGTAGGTGCTGAAAGACATCATCGG
>Ga0272444_10003275_pt1 | contig 14658 bp, 11 predicted proteins | sample SSMForm13_FD_201033 | JGI IMG/M metagenome (GOLD analysis project Ga0272444, IMG submission 201033) | Marine sediment archaeal communities from Little Sippewissett salt marsh, Falmouth, MA, United States - SSM-Form-13 | ecosystem: Environmental > Aquatic > Marine > Wetlands > Sediment ...
AACGCGCGGACGGTCTCCGCGCTGTATTGGTCCAGTAGCGAACTGATCTGCCTGATGTTTCCGAGGCTCTTTGACATCTTCTCTGCCTTGAGCTTGCCCCCGGAGGTCTTGGTGGCGATTCGGGTAAGCCCGTTGTGCATCCAGTACTTGGCGAATGGTTTTCCGGTAGCGGCTTCGGATTGGGCGATCTCGTTCTCGTGGTGGGGGAAGACCAGGTCCATTCCTCCTCCGTGGATGTCGAAGGTTTCCCCGAGCAGGTCCATGCTCATGGCTGAGCACTCGATGTGCCATCCTGGCCTGCCCTTGCCCCAGGGCGAATCCCATGCCGGCTCGCCTTCCTTCGATGCCTTCCAGACCGCGAAGTCGGCGGGATGTTTCTTGTTGTCTCCGGCAAGGTCTCTCGATGCGTGCAGCGCGTCCTCGACCGATCTTCCCGAGAGTTTGCCGTATTCGGTAGCGGCTGAGTGGTCGAAGTACACGTCCCCGTCCGAGACATAGGCGGCGCCGTTTTCCACGAGCCTTTCTACAATGGAGATAATCTTGTCCATCGTCTCGGTCGCTCGGGGCCAGTCCGTCACGTTCGTGACCCCAAGCTTGGCGATGGAGTCTTTGTAGTCGGCCTCGATCTCACGGGCGATCTCGAGCATGTCCCTTCCTTGGGCCTTCGATTCGGCGATCAGTTTGTCGTCAACATCCGTAATGTTGACCACCCAGCGGACCTCGAAGCCGGAATGCTTGAGATACCTGACGATGGCGTCGAAGATGACAGGACCGACGGCGTGGCCGAGGTGGGAGGGCTTATAGACGGTCGGCCCGCAGAGGTAGATTCCGACCTTGCCCGCGCTGACGGGCTCGAAGGGCTCTTTGGTCCTCGTTAGCGTGTTATAGACCCTTATCGCCATGTCATTTCATCCTGAGCTCAAGGTTCGCTCAAGCAGGCATCACCGTTACGGCGGCGATAGCTGCTATTCCTTCTCTTCGCCCGACGAAGCCCATCTTCTCGTTGGTCTTGGCCTTTACGGATACCGCGCCAAGATCGACGGCCAGCAACTTGGCGATGCTCTCTCGCATTGCCTGCTTGTGGGGTCCGAGCGAAGGGGCCTCCGCCAGCACGGTGACATCACAATTGCCTATAGCGTAACCTTTTTCTTTAGCTAACTTTACCGCATGTTGCAGGAACAGGCTGCTTGGGGCGTCTCTCCATTTGTTATCGGTTGGAGGGAAGTGCTCTCCGATGTCGCCTGCGGCAATGGCGCCCAGGACGGCGTCGGTGATTGCATGCAGCACGGCATCTGCATCGCTATGCCCGTCCAGGCCGCCCCCATCGGCGATTGTAACACCGCCCAAGACAAGCGGACGGCCCGCCGCAAACCGATGAGAATCGTAGCCGATTCCTGTCCTGTACATGCCCAAAGGTTAGTTGAAGCGCCCCGCCCAAACAAGCCCTCGCGCAGGCAAACTGATTTGTGCCCTTACTAAGGGAGAACCCTCAGTTTACCGATTGGAGGGCTGGCAGCGTCTCCGCGAGAACCGGTCCGGGGGGCCGGCGTTGCCAAGCATGGGTTGGCATTAAAGGAAGTGCCGGCAAACAACCTGAATTGTCGAATACCGGAAGTCTGATGGAAGGCAGCAGTCCAGATGCCTGATACAAACTCCGAGCGATCCAATCGGCCGGGCCTGGTCCGCCGTTTTTGGCTGGCCGGGCTGTTCTCATTGGCTGTGGCTGCAGCAGTTGTCACCGCACTGGCTGCGGCAGCGAGCGACCGAGCCGATGACCAGCCCGCCGCGGTTTCCGCAGGGGCCGCCAAGCCGGACCCGGTCAGCGCGCTCGACTGCCCGGAAGGGCGCAGAACCATGCCTGCTCGCGTTGTCCCGATGGCGCCCTATCCGCAGGAGCAGCGCAATTCCTCCATAATCCAGCGATACGAGATATTCTGGATCCTGAATATACTCGGGATCGTGCTGGTCTGGCGTGATCTGAGGCATCGCATGGCTGAACGCCGGCGTGCCGAAGAAGCCATGCAGCGTCAGCATACCAAGCTGAAGGCGATGATATCCAGCATGGAAGACGGAGTCGTCTTCGCGGACACCGAAGATACGATTATCGAGACGAACACTCGCTTCTGCCGCTTGTTGGGGGTCCAGCAGAAGGAAGTTCTTGGCCGCGAAGTGTTCTCTCTCTTCGAGGAAGACCTGAGCGATCGAATCCGCGAGCGGACTTCACAGTTCAAATCGGAACTTACCCACCAACCGATGACGCTGCAATGCCCGCTCAACGGCGCCGAGGTCATCTGCCGTTGCCATCCGATCTACCGTGCCGGTCAGTACGACGGTATGTTCGTCATTCTGATCGACGTGACAGAGTTGGTAAGTGCACGTCAGGAAGCCGAAAGCTCATCCCGCCGCGCTCGCCAAAGGGCGGAGGAACTGGAAGCGGCACGGGCGGCGCTGCTGAATGTTGTTGACGACCTAGAAGCCAGAGAAAAGGCCCTTCAGGACGCCAACGCCTTCCAGCAGAAGCTCTTGGCCACGGCAGGGGCGGCAATTTTCACCATCGACCGGAACAACCGCATAACCAGTGTCAACGAAGACTTCTGCCGGCTGACCGGATACGACCAGCCCCAGGTCATCGGACAGCTCAGCAGCCTGATGGACTGGAAAAGCCAGGACGGACCGGAACCAACAGACGCCCAGGACGGGGGAATCAGGAAGAGGCAGTTCACACTGAGGACAAGGAACGGGCAGAAGCTGACGGTGCTCAGAAGCGCGGCTGTCGTCCGTGACGACGCCGGAAAGGTCACAGCAGGAATCGAGTCCTTCACTGACGTGACAGAACTTGTTTCCGCACGCGAACAGGCGGAGAAGGCCAATAGGGCAAAGAGCGAGTTCCTTGCCAAGATGAGCCACGAAATCCGAACCCCGATGAACGGAATAATCGGAATGGCCGATCTAGCGCTGGACACCGACCTCAGCGATGAGCAGCAGGAGTATCTCTCGCTGGTCAAGGAATCGGCGACGTCTCTTCTTGAGGTGATAAACGACATCCTGGACTCGTCCAAGATCGAGGCAGGCAAGTTGGAGTTGGAGCACATCGACTTCAGCCTGAGGGACGTCATCGGAAAGACGCTTGACGCCCTGGCCTACCGCGCTGGGTCCAAGGGGCTGAAGCTTCTCAGGAAGATGCCGATCAACGTTCCAGATGCTGTTGTCGGGGACCCGCTCCGCCTCAAGCAGGTGATAGTCAACCTCATAGGAAACGCGCTGAAATTCACCGAGTTCGGGCATATCTGCCTTTCCGTCGCGGTCAAGGAGATGGAACGTGAAAGCGTGTCTCTGCATTTTGAGGTGGCGGATACGGGAATTGGAATCCCGGCCGACAAGCAATACAGCATATTCAAGGCGTTCGAACAGGCGGACGGCTCGACCACAAGGCGACACGGGGGCACGGGTTTGGGTCTGAGCATCTCGGCCCAATTGGTGGACATGATGTCCGGGGCAATCTGGGTGGAAAGCGAAGTGGGGCGAGGAAGCACGTTTCATTTTACGGCAACCTTGCGGTTGCAGCCGGATGCAAGAGTCAACCGAGAGGCCGGGGCGCTGACGGATACCGCACATACACCAGTGTTGGTTGCTGTGGGAAACCCTTCCGAGGCAAAGATGCTCGATTCTGCCCTTTGCGGGTGGCAGCTCGAGCCGACCGTCATTGCGGACTGGCGAGCCGCCGCGGCGGAATTGGAGGAGGCAGCCCGGGCTGACCATCCGTTCCGAGTTGTTATCGCCGACGCGGCCGGCTGCGGCGAATCCGACCAAGCCCTGCCAGCCCGCATCAAAGCGCACGAGGGTGTTGGCGATACTGAAATCATCCTCGTGGCGCCGGCCGGCGAAATTCCCGATGCGAACACATGCAGGAAACTAGGCGCATCGGCCTCTCTGGCCAGACCAGTGAAACCGTCGGCGCTGTGGGAAGCTCTGGTCAACGTCCTCGGTGGAACGGAAGTCTATGCTGGAACCGTTGATCAAACCGATCAAGACGACCCGACCCACCAGCCCGGTAGTCTTGACGTGCTCCTTGCCGAGGACAATCCGGTCAACCAGAAGCTTGCCTGCCATCTGCTTAATAAGCAAGGCCATAACGTTACCGTTGCCTGCGATGGTCAGGAGGCGCTTGATCTGGTCGAGAACCGCCGGTTCGATCTGGTGCTGATGGACGTCCAGATGCCGAAGCTGAGCGGCCTGGAGGCCACTGAGGAAATCCGCCGCCGAGAGGGGCAGACCGGAGGGCGGGTCCCGATCATCGCGCTCACAGCTCGTGCCATGAAGTACGACGTGGCCAAGTGCCTGGAAGTCGGAATGGACGGGTACCTTGCCAAGCCCGTGCGAGGAGAAGAAATCGCCGAAGAGATCAGCCGCGTGCTTCTGGGCAAGAAGAACCCACAAGAACCGCCGAAAGGTCTCCCCAATGTGAATGTTGATCTTGTCAAGCCCGACACGGGTTCCCCAGACCAGCGGGGGTTCGATGAGGTCGTGCTGATGGGCAGGCTTGGCGGAGATGTATCGCTGCTGGGGGAAATCGTCGCCGAGTTCACGGAAAACTCGCCCCGTCTGCTGTCCGACATAGCCAACGCGATAGAAACAGACATTCCCGAAGATCTTCAGCGAGCGGCACACAAGTTGAAGGGCTCGGTGAGCAACTTCGCTGCCAAGGAAGCGTTCGATGCCGCAGCGGACATGGAGATGATCGGCGGTCACGGCCGCCTGTCTCGCGCAAAGGAAGCCTATGAGCGACTGGAACGGGCGATCAGCGACCTGGTGGCAGCGCTTGAGGCATATGTCAAGGAGCAGGCTGTTGCGGATCCTAATCGCTGAAGACGATCCAGTCTCGCGCCGCATACTCGAAGCCACACTGACCAAGTGGGGCTACGAGGTGGTGGTCACCACCAACGGCTCGCACGCCTGGGATACGCTTAGGCGAGCAGATGCGCCTTCCCTGGCCATCGTCGATTGGATGATGCCCGGATTGGACGGGGTGGACATCTGCAAACGTGTCCGCGACGAAAGCGGAGAAGGGAAATCCTATACGTACGTGATCCTTCTGACGACCAAAGGCCAGAAGGAAGATATGATCGCGGGAATGCAGGCCGGGGCCGACGACTACCTGACCAAACCTTTCGATTCCGGAGAGTTGCGGGTAAGGCTCCGGGCGGCCACCAGGATGCTCGACATGGAGCGGAAACTGCGCGAAGCACAGGAGGCGCTGCGAGACGAAGCGGTCCACGATTCGCTGACGGGTCTGCTGAACAGACCAGCGATTCTGGGGATACTCCAGAAGGAACTGGCGCGCGTTGATCGGGAACGCTCCACGGTTGGGGTGATCGTGGCCGACATAGACCACTTCAAGAAGATCAACGACACTTGCGGGCACAAGGCAGGAGATATCGTGCTCTGCAGGGCGACGGACATCCTCCGTACGAGTCTGCGGGAGTACGACAACATTGGGCGGTACGGAGGCGAGGAGTTCCTGATCGTCATGCCCGGATGCAACCTCGACGATGCCGCCTCCCGAGCAGAGACACTCCGGGCAAGGATAGCTGGAACCGAAATAGACGTTCAGGGAAAGACAGTATCACTGAGCATCTGCATGGGGGTGACCGCCAGTTGCGAACACGAGCATCCTGATATCGACTCGCTGATCCAGGCGGCCGATGTGGCTATGTACAGGGCGAAACGCGCGGGAAGGAACCGCGTTGAGACGGCTAGGGGGCTGGCACTGCTTCAGTAGGTTCGCCATCAGCGGCGTTCGAGCGGAAACCAGCAATCGAGACCTCCCCAACTTTGTGGCCTTACCGGTCAGATAACATTAGTCTGGAATAGGCGTTACGGCCAAAATGATTACTTGAGCCGGAGGGGAGAGATTTCCTACACCGCCTAACTTAGCTATTTTCTCAAGTTTTGCGCTGGCATGTCCCGATCCTACGTAGAGCATGCAAACTACCCAGTTTATCACGAGGCCCGGCACTACGGCAAATTGGGCTGCGGGCGGCGTAGGAAGCAATCCTCAAAGACCTTACCCGCAGCGGATGTGCACCAAGTGCGCCGGCCGGTCGGCAGAGGCAGGCCTCAACGGATGTGAGGCGGAATACTGTGGCGTCAGCGGGCAAGGAGTGTCCGCGGCCTGTCGGAAAGGGAATTGACTATGACGATGGCGGAACTGTTTGCGCAGTATTTAGAGCATCTGTTTGCGGGCAAGCGAGCCGAGGCGCGCGAGATGATGGTGGCCGCACAGGATAGGGGCGTCCCTGCGTCCAAGTTGCTCAAAAGCGTCGTCTGGCCGGCGATGGAGCAGGCTGAAAAGCTCTATCGGGGCAATGAAATATCGCGGCTTACGGAGCATATGGCCACGCGGATCAACAGGATGATCGCCGACCAGATGCAGGGATACCTCAGGAGAGAGCCCAAGAGTGGGCGAAGGATTGTGGTTGCTTGCGGAGACGGGCAGATCGAGGAGCTGGGGGCGCAGATTACCGCTGATCTGTTCGAGGCCGAGGGGTGGAGCGTGTGGTTCCTGGGCTCGGGAGTGCCGAACGATGAGATTCTAGAGTTTGTGGGGCGGATTCACCCGGACGTCTTGTGCATATATGGCGAGCAAGCTTCCGGCGTTCCAAATGCGCGCAAATTGATCGACCTTATAAGAGGCGTCGGTGTCTGCGAGCAGATGCAGATACTCGCCGTTGGGGGTGTGTTCAACAGGGCAGAAGGCCTCGCCGAAGAGATACGCGCGGACCTGTTCGCCAAGAACGTCACGCAGGCAATCAAGACCGTCGAGGACCATCCGGTCCGGGTGCCGAAGCCCGACATGCCCCAGCCCGGACGCCGCCGTAAGAGAAAGCGGAAGGTGCAGGCGCCGCTGCCGAAGATGAGGAAGACCGGAGCTTCAGCGAGAGCGAAGGCCTCCTGACGGGAGAAGGTGGGTTCCGTTGGAGTCGGGACAGGCTGCGGGACACAGGGACATACAAGGATCCCGGTTGCGCGTAGATGCAGCCGGGATCCTTGCACTACTGTTGGTCAGGCAAGGCGCGCTGCGCCTGCGAGCGGTCACATATCGAATATCTTGCCCGGGTTGAGGATGTTGTTGGGGTCGAGGGCGCCCTTGATTGCCCGGAGCATCTCCAGGTAATCCTGCGAGACGAACCGTGACATGTACTGCTTTCTCTTGTGTCCGATGCCGTGCTCTCCGGAGAGCTTGCCACCCAACTGTGCGGTGGCCGCATGGAGTTCCTCGACCAGCAAGGGCAGCCGCTCTTCCCACCGCTCCAGCGGCATCTGCTCGGGCTTGACCAGTCGCGTGTGCAGGTTGCCGTCTCCGGCGTGCCCGTAAGCGGGGATATGCAGGCCGTATTTCGCCGAAAGTTCCTTCATCCGGGCGATAAGTTGCGGAATGGCCGCGGGAGGAACCACAAGGTCTTCGTTGGCCTGATGTGGGGAGATGATGGCGTACGCTTCGGCAACGTTGCGACGAATCCGCCATATCCGTTCCGACGTAGTGGAGTTGTCGGCGACATAGACTTCCGTGGCGCCGGCATCGAAGCACGCCTGTCCGATGTCTTCGTACTGCTGCTCTATGACGGCAGGGTCGGAGCCATCGAGCGTCACTATCAGCATCGCACCGGCCTGCTGGTACGGGAGAGTCTCGTTGAGGTAGTCGCAGGCGAGAAGAAACGCGTCTCGGTCAAGCAGTTCCAGGGCCGTGGGGATGATCCCGCTTCCGGTCTGTATCTGCGAGACTGCGGAGACCGCGTCGTCAACGGACTTGTAGAGCGCGAGCAGATCCACGCTCACCTTGGGAAGCGGCATGAGCTTCAGTGTGATCTTCGTGAAGATCCCGAGCGTTCCCTCCGATCCGACCATCAGTTGGACGATATTGTAGCCGGTTACGTCCTTTACGAGCTTTCCGCCCAACTGGACGGTTTGCCCGGTTGGCGTGACAACTTCCAGCCCGGTGACGTAGCGGCTGGTCACCCCGTACTTGACTGCCTTTCCTCCGCCGGCGTTCTCTGCGACGTTCCCTCCGACAAAGCACGTTTCCAGGCTCATCGGGTAACCGGCGTAGAACAGACCGTGCTCTGCGACGACGTCGTTGATCGCGTTGGTGACCACTCCCGGCTCGACGGTGATCATCATGTTGACCGGATCTACGTCAAGGATGCGGTTCATCCGGTCGCAAAGCAGGACGATTCCGCCATAGACGGGAACGGCGCCTCCCGAGAGGCCGCTGCCCGCTCCGCGCGGGGTAACGGGTACACGCTCGCGGTTGGCCAGCTTCATGATTTCGGCTATCTGCTCTGCGGATTCCGGCCTGATTACGCAGTCCGGCATGTGGGCGTAGCTTCGGTCGGGGACCTCGTCGTGGCTGAATGGCTCGAGCTTTTCGGCGTCTCCGTAGATCACGAAACGCGGACCGACGATCCGCCGAAGCTCTTCCACGATCGCGTCGGTCAACTCGTTGTAGCTGGTCTCAACCATGCCGATCTCTATTTTCCAAGCAGGCTCGATAGTTGCACGAACTTGCCGCTCTCTGCGCTCTGGTGAATCGCCGAAATTGCCGCGACGTTCAGTACGCCTTGGTCGAGCCCGCAAGGCAGCGGCCCGCCGGCAAGGACTTCGGTGACGAAATGCGAAAGCATCTGGGCGGGGGGGCTGACCGGCGCGCCCGTCATCGACACGCCGATGGTGGCTGGGTGTTCGTAGGCAACCGTCGCCTTGTGGAGCATCTGGTCGGTGAAATCCGCCCGAAGCGAGCCCGCCTCGCCGACCATCTCGTGGCGGAACTGGAATATGAGCGGGATCGACTTCGGAAGTACCCAGCATGAACTGAACGATCCGACCATCCCGCCGTCGAACTCGATAACAGCGTGGATGAAGTCGTAGGTGTCGATTCCTCGCGACTTCAGCACGTTCTTTCCGCCTGAGGCGAACACGCCGACGGGTTTCTGTCCGGCGATCCATCCGGCAAGCTCGATCGTGTGCGACATGAGGAACCATCCAACCGTCGATTGGCCCAGCCAGGCGTTCATCTCCGTTGGCACGTCGATGCGGTCGTCGAGTTGGCTGTTGCAGGATACGAATCTGCCGACTTCGCCGGCGTCGGCTGCGGCCTTCATCGCCGTCAGTGGCGGGTTCCAGTGGTTCTCGAAGGCCAGCATGGCCCGCACTGCGGAGTCGGCGACAGCTTCCGCAATCGTCCTGGCATCGGAAACGGAGGTGGCAAGTGGCTTTTCTATAAGCAGATCCGCGCCTGCCTCGACGGCTTCGAGGCATGGCTGGAGGTGGGCGAAGTCCGGAGTGGCGACTATGACCGCGTCCGGGGAGGCGGACTTGCACATCTCAGCGGTACCGGCGAACGCCGGGATTCCGAGCGATTCGCCCGCCGACCGGCGAGCGTCGGCGTTTGTGTCGCAGATTCCGACTGTCTCGGCGTTGTGAAGCCGCGACGCTATGGTCGCGTACATCCTTCCCCTGATCCCCGCCCCGACTATGCCAACGCGCAGCGGGCCGGGCTTGGGCTCACTTGCTGCCATTGCTGGGTTCTCCTTGGCGGAGTTCGCGGATCTTGTCGGTGAGGACCGGAACGACCTCGAACAGGTCGGCGACTATTCCGTAATCGGAAACGCGGAACATCTGAGCGTCGGGATCATTGTTTATAGCCACGATCGTCTCTGCTGTCTGCATCCCGGCAAGGTGCTGTATGCTTCCCGACGCGCCCACTCCGATGTAGAGCCTTGGCGTGATCGTCTTGCCGGACAGGCCGATCTGGTGCGGATAGCTCAGCCAGCCTCTGTCCACGACGTCGCGAGTGGCGCCCATTGCGGCGCCGATGGATTCTGCAAGCGTTCTGACCAGCGGGATGTTCTCGGCTTTCTTGATGCCTCTTCCAACGGCGACGACCAGTTCGGCGTCCTGTAGGGGTTGCTGCTCGTCTGCGGGTATGAACTTCAGGCGTTCGACGCGGCTGGTCAGAAGCTCGACCGGCGGGCAGATGTGCTCTATCCGACCTGTCCTGCCTTCGGACCTTTCAGCAGGGACGCTGCTGTGCGGGCGGACCGTCGCCATCTGCGGGCGATGGCGCGGCGTTTTTATCGTCGCCAGGATGTTTCCGCCTATGGCGGGGCGGGTCTGGAGCAGATTGCCCGTTTCCGGTTCGATGTCCAGTTCGGTGCAGTCGGCGGTCAGTCCGGCGTTGACCTTGATCGCCACGTAAGGCATCAACGTCCTTCCACTGGTCGTCGCTGCGGCCAGCACGATCTCGGGCTTGCGGTCTTCGATCAGCTTGCCCACACAGGCCGCGTGGGGTTCGACAAGGAAGTGCTCCAGCTCGTTCGCTTCGACGGCGATCACGGCGTCGGCGCCGCGGGCGATAAGCTCTTGCAGTTGATCGTCCGCCATTTCCGGGCCCAGAAGTACCGCTGTAAGCTCGCAGCCTCGTTTGTCGGCAAGGGCGCGGGCACGCGTGAGCAGCTCGAAGCTGACTCGAAGCAGCTTTCCACCGGACTGTTCGGCGAGAGTCCAGACTCCGCTGTGATTGTCGTTGCTCAAATCAGGTTCCTTGAGCGGAGCAGCTCGATAAGCTCCTGGGCGGCTTCTTCGATGGCTTGGTCATCCATGGGGGTTGTCTTGCGGCACTGGCGGGCGACGGTAGGCCGGAAGATGCGCACCACCCTGGTGGGCGATCCCTCCAGGCCGAGGTTGGCGGGCTCGATGGCGAGATCGTCGGCGCACCAGGTGGGAATCTCCGTTCGCCTTGCCCGCTGCTTTCCGCGAAGAGTCGGCAGGCGCGGGTCGGCGATTTCCTTGACCACCGTTACCAGTCCGGGCAGTCGCATTTGCAGAAGTTCCCTTCCTTGCTCGATAAGCCTGCCCACGCGGCAAGTGCGCCGGTCCAGTTCGTCTATGCTGCTGACGTAAGTCACCGCGGGAAGGTCCAGCCACGCGGCGATACCAGGACCGACCTGCCCGGTGTCTCCGTCGGTGGCGCGCTCGCCGCAGATCACCAGGTCGAATGGACCGAGCTTGCGTATTGCCGCGGCCAGAACGTAACTGGTCGCCCACGTGTCCGATCCTGCGAACGCCTTGTCGGTAACGAGCGCCGCCGAATCCATCCCCATGGAAATCGCCTCCCGCAAGGCGGTCGCCGCCTTGGGCGGGCCCATGGACACTGCTACAAGCTCGCAATCGTCGGTGGGGCGGGCCTCCTTGATTCGGATGGCCGCCTCGATTGCGTAGAGGTCCAGCGGGTTGACAATGGCCTCCACGCCCTCGCGCACCATCGTTCCGGTCTCGTCGTCCATCTTGACGTTCGAGGTCTCCGGCACCTGCTTTATGGGGACGATAATCCGCATTCGGCCTCCGACATTGCGAGCTTAAGGGAGCGTTTCTAGCGGCTGGAGTTTGCCCAGTCAAGTTGCTGTGGCTTTGGGGGCGTGTGGCGTATAGCATCAACGCACGGCAGACTGCGGCCATGCCGAAGAAAGGAGTTTGCAGTGAAGGCAGCGCTTCTCACAGATATCCAGAGCATAGAAGTCCGCGACGTGCCCGAGCCGGAAATCGCCGGCAGAAACGATGTTAAGCTGGCCGTTCACACCGTAGGCGTGTGCGGCTCGGACATGCACTACTACCGCACGGGAAGGATCGGGGACCAGGTCGTCGAGTTCCCGTTCACCGTCGGACACGAGTTGTCCGCGACCGTGCTTGATACCGGAGCGGACGTGACGAGCATCTGCGCCGGAGACCGCGTTGCCGTCGATCCGCTGATCTGCTGCGGAAAGTGCGACCAGTGCCTCGCCGGACGCGAGCACACCTGCCGAGACCAGGCCTTCATGGGTGTTCCGGGCCAACTGGACGGCGCGCTGTCCGAGCGCGTTGTAATGCCCGATTACTGCTGCCATAAGATTCCCGATGAGATGACGATGGATCAGGCTGCCCTGGTCGAGCCCTTCTCGATAGGCATGTACGCTCAGCGACTTGCCGGGGATGTGCAAGGCAAGACCGCCGCCGTGCTGGGCGCGGGTCCGATCGGGCTCAGCGTGCTTCTGTCGCTGATCGCCGCGGGGGCGAGGAAGGTCTATATGACCGACATCCGCGACAACCGCACCGAACTCGCCCGCAGGCTTGGCGCAAACTGGACGGCAAGCCCGCGCGTCCAAGACATTGTCCGGGCGATCCGCAAAGATACTCCGGAAGGCGCGGATATCGCCTACGAGTGCGCCGGGGAGCAGGAAACCGCCGATCAGTGCCTTGAATTGGTCAAGCCCGGGGGGACGGTGCTAATCGTGGGGATACCGGAACTCGACCGACTAAGCTTCGACATGAACTACATGCGCCGCGGCGAAATCCGGATACAGAATGTCCGCCGCCAAAACAAGTGCGTCCAGCCGGCCATTGAATTGATCGCCTCCGCGCAAGCAGACGCTGCCGCTATGATCACGCATCACTATACGCTGGACCAGACGTTTGAGGCGTTCGAGGTAGTGTCCGACTATAGGGACAATGTCGTCAAGGCGATGATCCACGTCGCGGACTAGGGCCTTTGTCCGCTCTGCCGGGCAACCGACGCCCGGATTGCACTTTGAATCATGTCGGATTTGCACTTGTCAATACCCGCAAAAGGGGCTAGGTTATGTATGTTGTTTGATCCCGGGGTAGCGTTTCTGTTGCTCCCATCGTCAGAGATCAGTGATACAAGAGATGCGGCGGGTAGCCGCGCCCCAGGTCAGGACATGGCGGGGAGTCGGATATGGACGATGAAGCGGGACGGGTATTTACGGATAAGGAATGGCTGGAACTTATGGGGATTCTGTCTCTTTCCGAGCGGCAAGGACAGATCGCCCACCGCATGTTTCGGGACATGAGCGACTACCAGATTTCCCAGGATCTTAAGATAGCCGTGCCGACGGTGCGCACGCACATAAGCAGGCTGTTCGGCAAGCTCGGGGTCGATGACAGGGTGGGTCTGGTTTTGCACGTAGTCGGGCGATTTCGGGACGAATGCCGCAAGCTGGACTGTCCCCGAAACCGATGACGTTCGACTAGATGACAACACAATTGACGAATTGTCATATCAAATTGTAGTGGTAGCCTAGGGGTGCTCTGGCCCGCACGGGGAGCGGCGGAGCTACTCAAAGCGAGGGTGGGAGCGATACTCGCTCCAACGCGTCCTGCCTTGGGCCGATCGGCCCAGCTCCCGGTAAGTGATTCTGTTTGCAGGTGATCAGATCAGCCGTCTATCGGATCGTCTCGGCGGGGCAGGCAGTGTCCCACGGAAACGGACCCGGTCACTGACGGGAGGCAACGCACGAAGTGCGCAACAGGAAAGGGCCGAACATGAGAAAACTGCCATTGACCGTCTCTCTTATCTTGACGTTTGCCGTTGGTAGCACAGCCATGGGGCAGTACTACGTGCACCATGACTTCGACACTTCATGGACAGGGGACTATGCGCCGGGTTGGGAGAATACCCTTTACCGCCACGGCGAAGCGCCGGTCGGGAAGATGATGGAGTTTTACGCCGGTGGTCGCAACGGTACGGGAGGGATGAGGCTGATCGCCGCATCCACCCCGGAGGACTGGATGTGGTGGGCGGCGGTCAACCCATCCGACGTGAACCCGCTGGCGATGCAGATTCAGTACGATCCGTGGGTGAGCGTATGGTACTACGACGAAGGTTGGGATACCGAAGCCTCGTGGAACCCGGACCTGCACCGTGTCGGACAGCTCAACGCCGTTCCGAGCTGGACGAATAACTACATCGACACTGACGATCCGCCTGACGGCATAGGCGACGAGGACTGGACAGACGTCCAGTTCGGCGCACGATGCAACCAGGCGCCGCCCAACGACCAGTACTACTACGTTGCCGTTGGCGAGGGCCATCCGGGCTGGCAGAACACGGGAGTGGACAGGACGGAAGGATGGCATCAACTGAAGATGCAGCTTCTCAGCAGCGATGGAATGATCCATTTCTACCTGGACGGTTCTCCGGTGGGCACCAGCTACCGCGACGACTATGCCGACCTGGTGGGTATCGGGCTGATGATACAGTTCACCGATCCCCTGTCATCTTGGGTGCACCACAAGCCGTGGACGATCTGGGATGAGTTCGAGTACGGATCGACCTGTCCGGAACCGGCCAGCCTGACGGTGTTGGCGCTGGGGGGGTTGGCGCTTTTCCGCATTAAGAGGCGCTGACGGGTATTTCTCTCCAATATGGGCCTTCGACAAGGCGGGCAGCCAGAACAGGCTGCCCGCCTTTATGTAACCGGGCTTGCTTCGATTCGACGTAGTTGCGGACCCACGGGCCGTTTCCTGCGTCGCAAACCTTATGCTGACGGGCCTTCCGCCTCGTCTAGGCCGGGACGAGCCGGAGTTGCAGAAGTGCTAGCGCCCGCCAGCTTCGCCATCGAGCCGGACAGAGTGATGATGTGACCCAGTTCCTCCGCAATGATCTCATCGACCTTGGACTTGTCGGAGGCATCTTCGAGCAGGCCCTTCATGCTCAAATAGAACACGATGGTGTCCTTCTCGAAGTCGATCGCCTTGGAGAGGATCTCGCTTGCGGTCTCAAGCCCCGTGAATCTCTCTGCCAAGTCTTCCTGGACTCCCGTGGCG
>Ga0272444_10003276_pt1 | contig 14655 bp, 12 predicted proteins | sample SSMForm13_FD_201033 | JGI IMG/M metagenome (GOLD analysis project Ga0272444, IMG submission 201033) | Marine sediment archaeal communities from Little Sippewissett salt marsh, Falmouth, MA, United States - SSM-Form-13 | ecosystem: Environmental > Aquatic > Marine > Wetlands > Sediment ...
ATTGAAAACGATGGCTGACGTCAACAAATTCAGAGAACGTCAGCGGCAACGGGAACAGGAAGGGTTTAATTTATCGCATGGCCAATCATCAGGGCAAGCCCCTTTTGGCGAATCACTGTCACACCAACGAAACGCAGGCTTAACGTTTTTCAATGTAAGCGAAACCGTCCAGCGCCTCTCTTTTGCCATGGAAACCGCGTCCCTGGGAATTTGGGATTGGACGCCGGAAACAAACACAATCTACTTCGACGATGGCTATTCCACCATCGCCGGCTACACCCCCGGCGAATTCCCGGCAACCATTGATGAATGGCGGGCACGCATGCATCCGGATGATCTGGAGCGCGTTCGGGAAGGGTTGTGCCGGCTGGGCCGGGGAGAAGAGGATGCCAACAAGAACCCGTTTCGCTTCAAGACCAGAAGCGGCACCTGGATGTGGATACTGGGCCGTGCTGAAAAAGCCGGTGTTAAGACGGGAACTGGCCGCGACCATCCGCAGGATAATGGACAACCCGGACGCCTTCTGAATCGCCTGCAGGCGTGTCTATATGGGGCGGATATCAGGCCGTTTTTTCAATCGGCAGATGCAAGGTAAACATACTGCCTTTTTCCAGTTCGCTTTCCACCGACACCCGCCCGCCATGGGCCTGGGCGATGTGCTTGACAATCGCCAGCCCCAATCCGGTGCCGCCGAGCTTTCGGCTGCGGGCCTTATCGACACGATAAAAGCGCTCGAACAATCGCGGCAGATGCTTTTTCGCAATTCCCATGCCCTGATCCTGGAACCGAATCTGGACTTCGCCATTGGTGTTGCCGGCTTCGATCCGGATGGTACTGTTTTCCGGGCTGTACTTGATGGCGTTATCCAACAGGTTCACCGCCGCCTGTTCCAAAAGCGTGGCGTCGAAACAGCCGCTCAGTTCATCATCGCAGACGAGCTGAACGTTGATATTTTTTTCTTGAATCGCATCGTTGCATAAACCGATGGCGGTATTGAGCACATCCACGACCCGGCAGTCTTCCAACCCGATCTGTTGAATCTCGTCGTCACGTTCGATGCGGGACAATTGCATCAGGTCTTCGATAATAGCCGCCAGACGATTGACATGCCGGTCAATGATTTCCAGAAAACGGCGCGTTTCCTCGGCATCATCCAGGCGGCCGGTGACCAGGGTCTCCACGAACCCCTTGATGGCGGTCAGCGGGGTTTTGATCTCGTGAGAGACCGACGCCGCAAAATCGCGGCGCATGTTCTCCAGCCGTCGTAGCTGGGTCACATCGCTGATCACCACCAGCGCTCCGATCCGCTTGTGCACGGCATCGACCAGAGGCGTGCAGTGAACGCTGAAAATCCGCTCGCCCCCCTGGTGATAGACAATGTCCCGCTCCAGGTTCTCTCCGCTGGACATGCATTGGTTCATCAGTTCCTGAAAATCGTGGTTTCTGATGATTTCCAGAATGTTGCGCTCGTCATTGGTGGCCATGGGAACACCGAACATTTTAGCGGCAGCCGGGTTGATGCTGATCACTTGCTGGTCCATGTCCGTGGCAATGATCCCTTCGCGCATGCTGGTCAGGATGGATTCCGTTTTTTTACGCTGATTGGTGATCTCGTCCATGCGTTGCTGCAGTTGCCCGGCCATCTGGTTCATGGATTCGGCCAGCGCGTAAAATTCCGCTGTGTCCGGAGCTTCGAGGCGATGCAGAAGATCTCCGGTGGCAAACCGCTCGGCACCGTCGCGCATCCGTTCAATGGGGATGGTAATTCTCTTGGAAACAAACCAGCTCACACCTGAGGCCAACAGGGCGATCAGCAAGGCACCGATAAAAAGACGCATGCGGATCACACCGATACGATCATCCACGGCGGTCACGGCAATCGAGGTACGCAAAACACCACTCAATTTCTTATTCACAAACAATGGCAGGGCCACATACATCATGTTTTTCTGCAACGTGTCGCTATACCGCACACTGACGCCCACCCCGCCCCGATAGGCTTCGCGGACCTCCACGCGATCCAGGTGGCTTTCCATTCGGTCCGGCATTTCTTCGGAATCCCCCACCACTCGCCCGTTGGGCAGGATGACCGTCACCCGGTTGACGGTGTCGCCGGCCGCATCTTTACACAGCTGGTCGATCGCCGTGGCAGATAGTGGGGAGAGAAGGCGTGTGATCTGCTTTTCCAGCATCCGGCCGCTGACTTCCAGATCCATCTGGGTACGCTCGAGGAAAAAATCGCGGGTGAAGCTCAGGGCATACCAGCTCACGGCAACCAGCGAAATCAGCGTGATTAACAGGTACGATGGGAACAGTTGGTAGATCAGGCGTTTTCTTGTTTTCATCTACGTTTTTAACTCACTACCATTGGTTTAAAAGGATTTGCGTAACGCCGATATCGGGCTTCTTGCACAACCGTCAGTTTTCGATAAAGCGGTACCCCACTCCCCGAACCGTCTCGATGTAATGGCCAAGGGATCCCAGTTTTTTACGCAGCCCCACAATCTGAACATCCACGCTGCGGTCAGTCACCGGATAGTCATCGCCGCGCACGGCATCGACGATCTGGGAGCGGGTAAACACCCATCCCGGCCGTCGGGCCAGAAAGTAAAGCACCTGAAACTCTGTGTACGTCAGGTCCAGCGATTTCCCGTTGGCGGTCACATGGCGGCGCCCGGTATGAATGGACAGCTCACGAATCGTGAGCACTTCGTTCTCTATATCCGGAACGCCGCCGCGTCTTCGAATCACCGCTTTCATGCGGGCGATGAGGATCCGCGGCGAAAACGGTTTGGTCACGTAGTCATCAGCACCCAGTTCCAGACCGGCGACGACATCCGCCTCTTCGCCCTTGGCGGTCAGCATGACAATGGGAATCTGGCTGGTTGCCGTATTTTGCTTGAGACGTCTGGCCACCTCCAACCCATCGATCCCCGGCAGCATTAAATCCAGGATAATCAGATCCACCTGCTCAGCCGCAGCGGTTTTCAGCGCCGCCTCCCCGGAAATGGCACAGGTCACCTGATACCCTTCACGATCCAGGTTATAGCGCACCAGTTCAAGGATGTCCTCTTCATCATCCACGACCAGAATTTTTTCTTTTTTCATGTCATCACGATTAAATGGTTAGATGGCAAAATGGTTAAATGGTGTCGTTGCCTGAAACCGGGACGGCGTCATTTTCCAGCAACCTTGAAAGGTGGCAGCCGTGCGATATGGCGCCTCAGGGTGCAGGAAAAAAATAATTACACCATCTTGCTTGTCCTTGCGCCCGTCTACGGCGTTCCATCCACCGGCACAGATTCCAAATATGCACCGGCGGATGCGCCTTGCAGACGAACTCAAATCCGGCGCAATCTGGACCAATTATTTTTTTCCTGCACCCTTACTCCAATTTGCCGTGCCGGACAATCTCACCTTCGATCATGTAAACCACTTCTTCGGCAATATTGGTGGCGTGGTCGGCCAGTCGTTCAATATGCCGGGAGATGAGCAGCAGGTTGATCATGTAGCCGATATCTTCGTTGACACCGTCGCTGATGGCCTGTTTGATGCGATCATAGGCCTCATTCTGAAGCTTGTCCACCTCATCATCCAGGTGCCACACCTTGATGGCCAGATCCAGATCCTGGTTGACCAGGCTGTCCAGGCTCATGCGCAGCATGGCCTCAGCCTTTTCCGCCATCTCTGAATAGTCGAAAACGTAAGGAACCTGTGGCCCTTTTGCGACCCGCACCACCCGGTCGGCAATATTGACCACCTGATCACCGATCCGTTCCAGGTCGTTGTTGATCTTGATCACCGCGATCAGAAAGCGCAGATCCGCCGCCACCGGCTGATGCAGGGCGATGATTTTCAGGCACTCCTCCTCGATCTCCACTTCCATTTCATCGATTTCATGATCGAGATGCCGGATCTCCTGGGCCAGGTTGAGATCCCGATCTTCAATGGCGCTTTTGATTCGGTTCACGCGCTTCTCGACCAGTGCCCCCAGGGAGAGGATCATCTTTTTGACTTTATCGAGTTCTCTTTGAAAATGTTTCACTGTCCGTTATTCCTCTTTGACGATATGATTCTATCGGCCATTTCCGGATGGGTACGTATCAGCCAAAACGACCGGTTATATAATCCTCAGTCTGCTTTCGTTTGGGCCGGGTGAAAATGGTATCGGTTTCCCCCGCCTCAATCAGCTTTCCCATGTAGAAGAAAGCGGTCACATCCGACACCCGGGCCGCCTGCTGCATGTTATGGGTCACGATGATGATGGTGTAGGTTTCCTTGAGTTGATAGATCAACTCCTCGATTTTCTGGGTAGCAATGGGATCCAGGGCCGAGGCGGGTTCGTCCATCAGCACCACTTCGGGCTTGACGGCCAGCGCCCGGGCAATACAAAGTCGCTGCTGTTGCCCCCCGGACAGTCCCAGGGCGGTATCGGGCAACCGGTCCTTGACTTCATCCCAGATGGCGGCCTGTTTGAGGCTCTCTTCCACCCGCTCCTGGACAAAGGCCTTGTGCTTGATGCCATTGACCCACAGGCCGTAAGCCACATTATCGAAAATCGACTTGGGAAAGGGATTGGGTTTTTGAAAAACCATGCCGACCTTACGACGCAGCATCACCACATCCACATCGGACGCATAAATATCATCGCCGTCAAGGGTAATACGCCCTTCCACACGGCTGATGGGAATCAAATCGTTCATGCGGTTCAGGCAACGCAAAAAGGTGCTTTTGCCGCAGCCTGAGGGACCGATCAGCGCCGTCACCTCACGAGGCTTGAACGCCATGGAAACGCTATGCAGGGCTTTAAAATCCCCATAATAGAAATCCAGGTTTTCGGAAGACATTTTGTATTCCGACTCGTTGCATTCTGTCTGCTGTTCAGACTCCATCATTATCCATATTTCCTAGTCATTCGGTTTTTATCAAGCATCAAATGGTACACTCACCGGGTTGGCCAAGGCTCTACTTGAGCCGTTTTCTCAGGCGGGAACGCCAGACAATGGCCACCAGGTTCATTCCCAGCACCAGGGCAATCAGCACGATGGCGGTGCCGTATTGCAGATGACGGGTTTTCTCGATTTGTGTTCCGGCGGTGGCCAGTACATAAATATGGTAAGGCAGCGCCATCACCTCATTGAAGATCGAGGTCGGCAGCTTGGGGGTGAAAAAAACGGCGCCGGTAAACATGATCGGCGCGGTTTCCCCTGCGGCCCGACTGATTCCCAGGATCGCACCAGTCAGAATCCCCGGCATGGCCGATGGCAGCACCACCCGCCAGATGGTTTGCCATTTGGTGGCCCCCAGCCCCAGGGACGCCTCGCGATAGGTATCGGGGACGGACTTGAGCGCCTCCTCGGTGGCCCCGATGATTACGGGCAGGGACATGGCCCCCAATGTTAATGCACCGGCGGCGATGCTCACGCCCATATTGAGGATGACCACAAAAAAAGCCAGACCGAACAGGCCGAAAACCACCGATGGCACCCCCGCCAGATTGTTGATCCCCAGCCGGATAAGCCGTACCACCTTTCCCGGCCGGGCATACTCGGTCAGATAGATGGCCGATGCAATGCCAATCGGCAAGGCCACGATAATCGCACCAAAGCTCAAGGCAAAGGTCCCCACGATACAGGGCAGAATGCCCCCCTTGGTCATGGACTGCATGGGCGGCTGGGTGAGAAATTCCCAGGTGATGGCCCGCCATCCGTTGACCACCATGAAATAAATTATCACCAGAAGCGCGATGCCATTGATCGCCGCTGCCGCCCGAAAGAGAAAAAAGAAAAAATTCTGCTTGATTTTTCGAATCCGGTCATAGGTCGGGCTGACGCCGTGAAAGGACGGATCGGTTCGCGACATAGATTCAACCTGTCTTTCTTGAGTGGTGGCCATGGCTCCGTTTTCGTTCCGATGGGATGAAGGGCCGACAAAAAGAGAATTCATTACAAAGAGGCCTCCCCCACCTGAGTAAACCGATGCGCGATGTAATCCGCCACGATATTGAACAGCAGCGTAAAAACAAAAAGCACAATGCCGGTGGCAAACAGCGCATAATAGTGTTCGCCACCCACCGGTGCCTCGGCCATTTCAGCGGCAATACTGGCCGGCATGGGCCTTACCGGATCGAATATGGACGTGGGCAGCATGGCCGCCCCGCCGGCGACCATCAACACGACCATGGTTTCTCCCACGGCCCGGGAAAGCCCCAGTATGACCGCCGTACTGATCCCTGACAGCGAGGCCGGCACCACCACGCGAACAATGGTTTGCAGTTGTGTCGCCCCCAATGCGACCGACGCTTCCCGAAGGGCGCCGGGCACACTGTGGATGGCGTCCTCGGAGATGCTGCAAATGGTCGGGATGGACATAAACGCCAGCATCAGAGAGGCATTGAACATATTCAGCCCCGTGGGAATATCGAAGACTTTCTGCAGAAAGGGCGCCACCAGCACCATCCCGAAGAAGCCGATGACCACCGACGGCAGCGCCGCCAGAAGCTCCACGATGGGCTTGACAATTTCCCCCACCCGGTAGCTGGCAATTTCGGAAAGATAGATGGCCGTCATGACCCCCAGCGGGATGGCGATCATGCCGGACAGGCCGGTGACCACCAATGATGCGACAATCAATGGGAAAATGCCGAAATCAGCAGGATCCGACGTGGGATACCAGTATTTGCCGAAAATAAAATCCTTGACCGAAACTGTCTTGAAAATCGGCAATCCCTCTTTGAAAAGGAAGAGCATGATCAGAAACAGAATCGTGATGGACGCCGTGGCGATGATAAAAAACATCGTCTGCATCGATTTTTCAGTTGTCTGGCGTCGGTTAGCCATGGTTTTGCCTTTTCAGATTCAGATTCGTGCCCACTGATTAGTGCCTGTTGGCCTTTTTATAATACGGCCTTTTTCAATATGGACACGAAATTTGAGTTTCATCTCCTTCTCTCAAGAAGACACAGCCCGCCCGGAACCGACCCCGGCGGACTGTGCTGAGCAAGGAGAGCGTCCTTGATGAAAGCATTGGGGATTAGTACAGCGGAACGTACCCGGCCTCGGCAACCATTTTCTGCCCCTTTTCGGGATGCAGCATATAGTTGACGAAATTCAGGGTGTCACCGGTGGGCCAGCTATTGGTGAACATGAACAGCGGCCGGCTGATGGGAAAGGTACCGTTCAAGGTGCTTTCCTTGGTTCCCTCTACGCCATTGACCTTCAGGGCCTTTACATTTTCGTTGAGGTAACCGATGCCGATGTAACCGATGGCATACTTGTTGTTGGAAATCGCCTGAACGATGGCACCGTTGGAAGCCATGACCTGAGCTGCCGGGCTGACCCGCTCTTTGTTCATGACCTTGCCTTCCCAGGTTTCATAGGTACCGGAGGAGGTGTCCCGGGAGCAGATGACGATTTTCAGATCCGGACCGCCGATCTCTTTGAAGTTCTTCACCTTGCCCATGTAGATGTCCTTGAGCTGCGCCAGGGTGATGTCGGTCAGGTTGTTGCTGGGATGAACCACGGGGATGATCGAATCGTAGGCCACGGCAAAGGGAACCGGGTAAACACCCTTTTCGTTGGCCAGGGCCACTTCTTTATCCTTGATAAAGCGGGAGGCGTTGGCGATATCCGTGGAGCCGTCAATGATGGCCTTGATGCCGTTGCTGGAGCCACCACCGGAAAGGGAAATGTTCACATCCGGATTGGCCTTCATGTAGGCTTCGACCGCCAGTTGTGAGATGGGCAAAACCGTAGTGGAACCTTTGATCACCAGATTCCCGGCAATAGCGGTTGTCGCACACAGCATAACAGCCGCGGCAACGATTGCGGTCAGGTTGAACAGCTTTTTCATGGGTTTTTCTCCTCCATTGAGTTCAATTCAGGCTAAGCGCCGTTTGTTAGATTTGTGTTAGAATCAGGTTAGGCTTTTGTTAATCTGTCGTTATTCCACTTGATTCCAACACCTTTATGGTGCGCACAGTAGGTTCCAATTGTTAGGGAATTGTTAGCGACGGGTTAGTTTTCAATGAGGGAGGAAAAAATTACCAATGACACCGTCCACTGATAACAACAAGGCCAGCCTGAAAATCATCCTGGCCTTGGCCCTGGTCCATTTCACCGGCGACTTCTGCAGTGCTTTCACCACGCCCCTTTTTCCGGCATTCATGGCCAAACTGAATCTGAGTTTGACCCAGGTGGGGCTGATTGCCGGCATTAACCGGTTTCTCACGTTTATCGTTCAACCGGTAGCCGGTTATCTGTCAGATCGGTATCAGGGACGAGGGATCATTATCGGTGGGCTGTTCATGGTTGTGGTTTTTATTCCCCTTTCAGGAATCGCCGGGAACTACCGAGTATGGTATCAAGTCTGATGATGGGCCTGGCCTATGGGCCGCTGGCAACAATTCCACTGATCCTGTGGTTTCCGCGGCAAGCTGCACCGCGCAAGGCTGGATGATGCATTATGGCTCATCGCCGTCTGAAAATCAGGGTATCGGATCGCCGTTGCCGTTGCCATTGCCCACCGGATATTCAAATGTGAAGTCTTTTTTCGTGAACAATTCCAGGCAAGCCGCAACTGCATCGGCATCATAACGGATGCCTTTTTGCTGGTTCAGGCGATCCAGTGCGGCCTCGATTCCATGGGCGGGCCGGTAAGGCCGAAAAGAACTGTTGGCTTCAGTCACGTCGGCCACAGCAAGAATTTTCGCCTCGGGCAGGATCTGGTCCCCACTGAGCCCATGGGGATATCCGCTTCCGTCAAGGCGCTCATGATGCTGAAGCGCCATCTGGGCCACCGGCCACGGAAAGGGAATGTCTTTCAGGATTTCATAGCTGACCAGCGGATGAATCTTGAGCATTTCGTATTCCGCGTCCAAGAGCTTGCCTGACCGACTGAGAATCGACACCGGAATGCGGATCTTGCCCACATCGTGCAGAATGCCGGCAAAACGAAGCCCCTGGATGGCATCCGCCGCCACACCCAATTTCTCGGCAATGGCACAGGCCAACTGGGCCACCCGTTGCTGATGGCCGGCCGTATAAGGATCGCGGATCTCAACCATCAGGGCCATGGCCTGGATGCTGGCATTGAGGATATTTCTGATTTCAGCGGTTTTTTGCTCGACTTGTTGTTCCAGCAAAATGTTGTGGGAACTCAGCTGCCGCTGCATCTGGGCCAGTGACAGATGCGTGCGGACCCGTGCCTTGACTTCCGCCGCGTGAAAAGGCTTGGTAATATAATCCACCGCCCCCAGTTCAAAGCCGCGAGTTTTGTTCACGGTTTCACTCATGGCCGTGATAAAGATTATCGGGATGTCAGCGGTCTCGGGATAGTCTTTCAGCCGATCGCACACCTCGAACCCGTCCATCTCCGGCATCATGATATCCAGCAAAATCAAGTCCGGCTTGTGTTTGACAGCGTAGGCAATGGCGTTGGGACCGTTTTTGGCGATCCCCAGTCGATTTTCCGCTTTGAGCGTATTCACCAGAAGATCGATATTGGTGGCATTATCATCCACAATCAGGACGAGCGGTCGCAATTCATTCATATGTCAAAACGTCACTTCCTCCCAAGCTGTAATCAGCTTGGGTGTATGTCGAGTTTGCGTATCGTATCCAAGGCCTGGTCATAATCATAACGATCGATCTGCGTTTCCAGGGATGTTAGTATCGTCGGGTCCATCTGTTCGGATTGCCGGGCTTGCCGCTTAAAATCAGGCAAAATAGCTTCGATCGCTTCCGGGTCGGCCCTGTCAATGGCGTCTGTCAACCCTTTGATCAAGGTCTCCAGGGATTGGGTCGTCGCAGGCGCCTCGCGTACCTGGCGATCGTCAATGGACGTTTCCAGGTCTTGTATGGATTGTAAAACCGGGTCAAGGGCCGTCACCACATTTTCAATCAATGGGCCCAGTGCGGATCGCTCATTATCGCCGGCGGCCGCCTGGCGGCAGGCATCTTCGAGGGCGTAGGCCGCCTGGCTGAGATCATCGGCACCGATATTGGCTGCGCTGCCTTTAAGGCTGTGGGCTAATTGCCGCAAGGCATCCAGATCGTCATCGGCCAGGGCCTGCCTTAGATGTTGCATGGTTTGCCGATTGTCGGCAAGGAACCCCGTCATGATACGCAGCAAGGTCGCGCCGTCGATATTGAGCGACGCCAGGGATGCGCTGATGTTGATGCCCGGCATGGTGTCCGGCAGGCGGGTCTCAGTGGATTCACCGGCAACGGCGAAATCCGTGGCAGCGCCGCTTTCGGCGGCCATATCAGCGATGACCACCTCCTCCGCTGATAACAAATCCTTAAAGGCGCCTTTCTTGGACTGCAGCAATCGCCAAAGGGTGTGAAACAGGCGATCCTGGTTGACCGGCTTGGAGATATAGCCATCCATTCCCGCCTCCAGACATTTTTCCTCGTCACCCTTCATGGCATGGGCCGTCATGGCAACAATGGGGATCGTGTTTCCCCGGGGCAGTGTCCGAATCAGACGGGTGGCTTCATAGCCGTTCATTTTCGGCATCTGGATATCCATCAATACCGCATCAAAGGCCTGGTTGCGAACAGCCTCAACCGCCTCCTCGCCATTGCCGGCAATGGTGACCGCAATGCCGGCGCCTTCCAAAATGGCCTGGGCCACCTGTTGGTTGGTGGGGTTGTCTTCGGCGACCAGCATGTGCAGACCCTTGAGCGGCGTTCGGTAAATGGAGGCGCGGGTGGTAAAATGCTTTTTCCGATCCGCGTCCTTGTCTCCGCCCTTTCCAAAACCGTCCATAATGGCGTCAAACAAGGTCGAGGGATAAATTGGCTTAATCAAAAACCCATTGATGCCAACCTGTTGAGCCTGAACCCGCTGTTCTTCCTTGCCAAAGGCCGTCATCATAATGATCGGCATGGTAAGGTTCATTTCCTGGCGAATCTTCCTTGACACTTCGATACCATCCATTTGCGGCATTTTCCAGTCCATCATAATCAGCTCGATGGGATAGTTGCGCAACTGATTATCCTTGAGCCGACTGAGCGCATCCAATCCGGAAGACAGTGTTTCCACCCTGAACCCCAACGATTCAAGCATCTTACGCATAATCAAACGACTGTCCGCAAGGTCATCGACCACCAGCACGGTCAGGCCTTGGATGTCCGGGGGAACCACGGGTTTGGGAATTGATTTGTCCGCCGGACGATCGAGCCTCACCGTGAAGAAGAAGGTACTGCCACGGCCTAATTCGCTTTCCACACCGATGGTGCCATGCATCATGGTTACCAGCTGTTTACAAATGCTCAGGCCCAACCCAGTTCCCTCATATTTGCGGGTCGAGGATGTATCGGCCTGGCTGAACGGTTCAAAGAGCAAATCACGGTATTCAGGGGCAATCCCCGTGCCCGTATCCTTGACTGAAAAGGACAGCATTGCCGTATCACCAGCCAGATCGTCCGTTGATTCCGGCGCGGGTTTGACACTGACCAGGATCACCCCGCCCGATTCGGTGAACTTGATCGCATTGCTGATCAGGTTGGTCAAAATCTGCTGCAATCGCAAGGGATCACCAATGAGCACTTTGGGAGTATTTGAATCGCAGTCCACCAGCAGCTCGATGCCCTTGTCGGCCGCCTTGCTGTAAAACAGATCCATGACCCGGTCAAAGACTTCGCTCAACCGGAAGGTCCGCGGTTTGAGTTCAAATTTACCGGCCTCGATCTTGGAAAAATCCAGTATATCATTGATAATACCGAGCAGGGAGTAGGCCGAGGTCTGGATGATTTTCAGATAGTTTTCGATTTTGGGAGACACCTTTTCGCCAAGGGCCAGGTCTGTGGCGGCGATCACGCCGTTCATGGGCGTACGGATTTCATGGCTCATATTGGCCAGAAACTCACTTTTGGCCCGGGTGGCGGCTTCGGCCAGTTCCTTGGCGGATTTAAGTTCGCGATCCTTTTGACGACGCAGATCCATTTCCACCTGAAGTCGCACATTGGACGTTCGAATTCGGCGGTTAAGCTTCATAATCACGCCGGTGAAGGCCGATAGAATACAAAAAGCCGCACAGGCAAAGATGATCCAGTGTCCATAGGTCTTTAACACATCTTTGATCGTAATTTTGCCCAGGTCCTTGTATGGGCCGACTTTCAATACTTTCAGGCAGTCATGGACCGGCTGATAGTTCAATGGGATGGTCCAGCCGGCGCAACCGGCAGCCAGGGCCGCCGGTGAATCCGGGGGCATCTCCAAAAGGGCTTCGGCAACATCCTCAGCCAGCGTGTCGGAGGTGTGCTGTACTTTGGCCATGGGCCATTCAGGGTACTCACGCGTGGTACAATAATAGTCAGTCGGCCCATCCTCGGCGTGCAGCCGTGGAAACACATAAAAATCGTCCAGGGTAATCTTGCCCTCGGCACTCAAATCCTCCAGGGTGTTGGTTCTCACCGTGCCCGCGTCGACCAGACGATCTTGTACGGCAAACACCACCTCGTCGTGGGTTTCATTAAACCGCAGGTCGCCAAAATCGTTGACCGGATCGATGCCCTTTTCCTTGAACTCCCGCCATGCCATCAGCCATCCGCCCAGGGACGTCTCGGAAACCGCCATGAACGACTTCCCTTTCAGGTCCTCCAATTTTCGAATATCCTGTCGATCCTTGCGGCAGAAAATCACACCGCCATAACGCGTATACACCCCTCTGGCCCGCCGCTCTTTCAAGGTCACAATACGATTGGCCCGGTACCAATGCTCAAGCCCGACGTAGAAAGCGGAATTGGCCAGGATGAAATCAACCCCCCCGTTTTTTACCGTGGGATAAATCTGATCGTGGGCCAACGGGACGATGATGAACCGCTGGCCGGCAATTTGATCGCTGAGATAGTCTGCCGTAGCCCCCCAGCGCTGTAAACATTGGTCCATGCCACGGATGGCCAGCACGCCGATGCGAAGCGGCCCGTTATCAGCCCGGCAATCTCCTGGAAAAAAACCGCCCCAAAGAGAGAGGATAATCAGCAGGGCATAAGGCAGGCACCCCCTGGATCTATTGAATTCACCTGTTCTCATCAAAGCCACTTTCAATTTTCAATGTTGAGGTGTTAGAACGGCATGCCGAATGTCGTTTTTGCCATTGTGCTTGACTTCATACATCAACCGATCGGCCGCTTGAATGGGTTCCTCGACACTATCGGGAATGTTGTGGTAGGTCACCATACCGATACTGAATGTCACCGCCCACTCTTTTTCCTTCATTTTATCAAAAAGTTGTCGCTGAAGCTTCCGAGCCACCATGTCGGCAGCGGCTTCCTCCGTATTAACCAACAGGATAACGAATTCATCGCCGCCGAAGCGGGCAACAATATCAATGGCACGTAAGTGGTGCTTGATGGTTTCCACGACCGTTATCAGCAAGCAATCGCCTGTGTGATGCCCAAATTGATCGTTGATTGATTTAAAGTCATCCACATCAATGACCATAATCGAAAAAGGAAGCGCGTACCGCCGCGACCGATCGATCTCGACCGTAGCCAATTTACGGAAGGCCCGGCGGTTGGCAATTCGCGTCAGGGGATCCATCATGGCTAGTGATTTTTGTTTCTCCAACATCCTTTTATATTTGGCAATCATAAAAACGATGAACAGGAATACCGAGAATCGAAAGGATTCGTTGATCAAAGGAATGTAGGCCCGGGTAAAGCGATCCACCATGGTCAGATCGATAAGCAGCCAGGTAAAGGCGCTTGCCGCTGATATGGCAATCCCATAATATGGATTGGTAAACCAGGTAACGGTGACAATCGGAAACAGATAAAGAAAAGAGAAAGCGAATTCAGGACCGGTTAGAAAACGCAGCCAACCGATCAACACAATCAATCCAATCGCAGCTGCCAGCAATAGCGGCTTCTGGTAGCGTGTTGAATTCGTAAATGATACTTGCCTGGGCACGATGGCCCCCCCATGGGCACCAAAAATATCAATCCTGCTTTAATTCGGATAAATAATGGTACCAATCCTGTTCGGATTTGGCAATCGTGTGAGCAGACATACACAGGGAACCCGCATTTGGAGCTCTCTTCTGAATGCGATCATGGTGAATGTCAAATGATAGTTACATCACAACTCATTCAACAGGTCGAAATATTCCTGTAATATTCGAATGGAATCCATCGTCATCTGAACCAGAAACCAGCTCAGTACCAAAATACCAATGGTGAGCCCGATCTTCCAGTTCCGAGGGGTTTGCGGTCGCCACCAGATCAGCGGTAAGGCCAGGGGGCCAACCGCTGCGATGGCAAGCACAATAAATGAAGTTCGAAAATACCAGGGGATCTGGTTGTCCGGTTTCCGTGGATCTCTTGATGAATCCAAAAACTCACCGCAGTGTTTACATTTTATGGCCTCATCCTGGATCTCTTCGGCACAAAAAGGACATTTTTTCATGGAGGATCCTCATCCATTTTTCAGCACTGAACGTTCCAGAATATTTTTATCAATCATTTGCATCTCCAAATGTTTTTTCACAGACAGTCTCCATCCATTCTTCGATCTGATCGCGGTAAGCATCCGGACCGGTCTCCATTCCACAGGACCTGCAGATGACCTTGGCATTCACTCACCGGCCGTGCAGGTCAGCAGGACCGCCACAAAATAAGCAGATTAAATCAGGCATCATCGCCTCCCAAT
>Ga0272444_10003277_pt1 | contig 14654 bp, 7 predicted proteins | sample SSMForm13_FD_201033 | JGI IMG/M metagenome (GOLD analysis project Ga0272444, IMG submission 201033) | Marine sediment archaeal communities from Little Sippewissett salt marsh, Falmouth, MA, United States - SSM-Form-13 | ecosystem: Environmental > Aquatic > Marine > Wetlands > Sediment ...
GTCATGGAATATGTCGCCCCCAACGTGGCCGGCCCCGGCAAGCCCCAGGGCGAGTTCTACCCCTCCAATTCCGGACCTTACGATGACTGGCTGATCGAATACGGTTATTCGCAGTTTGACGCTGAGACGCCTGAAGGCGAGCTCCCGATGCTCGAAGCAATAGCGTCACGGGCGGCCGAGTACGGTTTGATTTATCACACCGACGATGATACCTACGGAACTTCGATGAAAGGTATCGATCCCCGCTCCAACATATGGGATCTCGGCGACGACCCCATCGCCTTCCTGGAGCATGAGATAAACATGTCACAGGAGATCTGGCACAATCTGATTTCGGAATTTGAGAAACCGGGCGAGCGGTACCAGAAGATCCGCAACGTCTTTACCACCAGTCTCTCCCCCTACACGCGGGCGGCCCTGGTGATACCGAAATACGTCGGCGGGCTCTATAACAACCGTTATCATGTCGGCGACGCCGAGGGTGTCCTGCCCTACCGGGTCGTCCCGGCCTCCGAACAGCGCCGGGCCGTAGCGTTCATTCGCGACCACATATTTTCACCCGATGTGCTCAACCTTCCGCCCGACCTGATCAACAAGCTGCAGGACGAGAACTTCAGTGACTTCAGCGGCTACACTTACCGGCGGCCGTCGATAGACTACCCGCTGCATCAGCAGATCTTGAATATCCAGAACTCGGCGCTCAGCCGACTGTATTCACCGTACGTGGCACACCGCCTGTTGAACAACCTGAAGCGGTACCAACCGGGCGAAGAGCGGTACACGATGTATGATCTGTTTACCGATGTTCGCCGGGCGATCTGGAGCGAGATCGTAAAACCGGAGAATGTCAACAGCTTCCGCCGGCAGTTGCAGCTTCTGCACCTCCACCGGATGATTAACATCTATCTGAGCGGACCGTCGGTTTATCCCATGGACGCCCGCACCCTTGCCGCCAATGATCTCGACATTCTGGAGGATGCGGCCCGGAAGGCAGTCAATTCATCGGCAATAGACGGAATGACAAAAGCGCACTTCAAAGAGGTTCTTCGCCAGGTCGAGGCGGCCAGGAGCGCCCAGCGCACTTATCCTGTAACCGGCGTGGTGGTCCGTACGGGCCAGTAGACGTCAACCGTTGCAAACAAAAGAGGCTGGATTGGCGACAATCCAGCCTTTTCTATTTATGTTCTTGGGAATGTGCCGGACTGTATTCCTACCGCACTTTGCCGTTTACATCCTCGGACTTGTGGAACAGACGGATATACTCCCACGCATCTTTGGCTTTGTCGGCGAACACGAACCACTTGAGGTCGTCCTCATCGATTGTCCCCTGCTCCACCAGGAAGTCGAAATTCACCAGCTTGCGCCAGAATTTCTCACCGAACAGGATAATAGGTAAAGGGCGCGTCTTCCCCACCTGCACCAGGGTCAGAGCTTCGAAGAGCTCATCCATCGTACCATAACCGCCAGGAAACGCCACCAGTGCTTTGGCCCTCAGCAGAAAGTGCATCTTGCGAATAGCAAAGTAATGGAACTGATAACACAGCTCGGGTGAAATGTACTGGTTGGGCTCCTGCTCCATAGGCAGGGTAATATTCAAGCCCACCGACTTGGCCCCGACATCATACGCCCCCCGGTTGGCGGCTTCCATGATTCCCGGTCCGCCGCCGGTAACAATCACGAACTCCCGTCCGTTGTTTTCCTGGCAATCCTGCGAAACCAGCCGGCCGAACTCGCGAGCTTCGTTGTAATAACCGGACTTGGCCAGGATCGATTTGGCGATCCGCAGTTTTTTCTTCAGCGCTCTGTCGTCCGGATACTTGCGGCATTTGGCCTCGGCCAGCTTGACCTGTCTGCGGGCCGCGCTCGGTTCCAGAATGCGGGTACCGCCGAAAACCACGATAGTCGACTTGATGTTGTGCTTGCGCATGCCGACCTCGGTCTTGAGCAGTTCAAGCTGCAGGCGGACCGGTCGGGCCTGGCCGCTGTCCAGAAAGTCCGGATCGCGGTAGGCGATACGGTAAGCGGGCGACCGTTTCAGTCGGTCTATCATGGTCTTCTTGCTGAGTTTCTTCTTTGTCGCCATATGAAATGATCCGGTTCTACTGAAGTTCTACGGTTTCGTGAAGGTTCGGGATGTAGGTCTCCCAGCTTCGCTCTCTCTGAAGATGCCGCGACATGGCGAGACTTTGTGACTCCTCGCCGTGCGTCAGGAATACTTTTTTCGGCGCTTTTTCCATCGGTTCCAGCCAGTGCAGGAGCTCGTAAAAGTCGGCGTGTCCCGACAGCCCGTGCATAGTTACAACTTTCGCCTTGACCTCGAACATCTGCTTGTGTATGCGCACTTCCTCGGCCCCTTCGGCCAGTCTCCGTCCCAGCGTCCCCTGGGCCATGAACCCGGCCAGGGCAATGGTGGTGGTGGGGTCTTTGAGGCGGTTCATCAAATGGTGCATGATGCGCCCGCCGGTAAGCATCCCGCTGGAAGACATTATAACCGCCGGACCCTTCAATTTGTTCAGAAGCTTGGAATCTTTCCGCTTCCGGCAGAGATGCACGTTTTTTCCTTCGAGGATACAACCGGGCCCGCCGAGGGCCTCCAGGTCAACCGAATGAAAGGAGGCGTATTTGCAGTAAATCTCCGTGGCCGAGATAGCCATCGGCGAATCAATGTGAATGTCGATCTCGGGGATCATCTCGTGGCGGATAAGCTCGTTGAGCAGGAAAGTAATCTGCTGGGTGCGGCTGACGGCAAAAGCGGGAATGAGCAGAACGCTCTTCTGCTCCACCGTCTTGTTGACAAGGTCGATGAACACCGCCCGGGGGTCCTCCGGCTCGTGCATCCGCCCGCCGTAGGTCGACTCGCAGATCAGGTAATCGCAGTCGGGGGGCGGCTCCGGGTTTCGGGTCAAAGGATTGCCGTAGCGGCCGACATCGCCTGAAAAGAACACATCCGTCCGGTTACCGTTGTCCCGCAGCCGGCAGAGCACGCCGGCGGCCCCGAGGACATGACCGGCCACGTGCATGCGGAAACTGATCTCGTCGGCGATGTCCATGAACTTGTCGAACGGCACCGGTTTCATCAGGCTCAGCGCCTGCTCGGCATCGGCCGTATTGAAAAGCGGCAGGGCCTTTTTGTGCCGCGTGAGTTTCTTCCGGTTACGATACTCGGCGTCTTCTTCCTGTATATGGGCGGCGTCAAGCAGCGACACCTTCGCCATATCTACCGTCGGGGCGGTGGCGTACACCGGGCCGTCAAAGCCCTGTCGCACCAGCCGGGGCAGGTAGCCGATGTGATCGATGTGGGTGTGGGTAAGAACGATCGCATCGAGGTCGGTCGGATCAAACGGGGGGGCGTCCCAGTTGAGCTGGCGGAGCCGTGAGGGCCCCTGGAACATGCCGCAGTCTATTAGCAGCTTGCTGCCGTTGACGGTGAGCAGGTATTTAGAGCCGGTAACGGTGCCCGCGGCGCCATGAAAAGAGAGCTGAATCACGTTGTCTACTCTTTATATCGGGCGAAACGTGTGATCGCATTACGCGTTTTTCCAACTGAAAGCACCGCGAGGCGGTCTTGTACGAATCCGGCGGCTCGTTTCGTCAACTAGTCTTCGCTCCCGCAAAAGCCTCGCGAAGGTCCTGGTCGGTGGATACGCCCAGGCAGATACCGGTCGACTCGGCCGTCTTCGTCCAGGGATGGTCGGCCGTCACCAGGCGGGTTTTGCCGGCGACCTCCTGGATCGGGATCGATGTCATCTCGCCTTTCTGGAGGGCTACCATGCGGTTGTACTCGCCGCGGCCGACTAGGTGCAGAGCCTCCACCCCGAACCGGGTAGCCAGGATACGGTCGTGCGCCGAGGGCGCCCCACCCCGGAGCAGATGTCCTAGAATGGTGACCCGGCATTCGATATTGATCAAACCCTCGAGTTGAGCCGCGATCTGATGTGAAATACCGCCCAGCCGGATAGCATCGGGGGAATTCTCGATCCGGCGCTTGACGACCATATCACCGCCGATCGGCTTGGCACCTTCGCCCACCACCACGATCGAGAAGTTCTTGCCCAGTGAATTGCGCGTTTTGACCATGTCGGCCACGGCGCCGATATCGTAGGGGATCTCCGGAATCAGGATAATATCGCCGCCACCGGCCAGGCCGGAACCCAGGGCGATCCAGCCCGCGTACCGGCCCATTACTTCAATAATCATTACCCGATGGTGCGACTGAGCCGTGGTATGGATGCGGTCGATCGCCTCGGTGGCAATCGAGAGGGCGGAATCATAACCAAAAGTAACGTCGGTACCGTGAAGATCGTTGTCGATTGTCTTGGGAACGCCAACGACTTTAAGGCCCTTTTCGACCATACCGGCCGAGGCCGCCATGGTGCCGTCGCCGCCAATGGCCATCAGCACGTCCAGGCCGAGCGACTCGAAATTGCGAATGGCCTGTGAAGAACGGTCCAGGTAGACGTACTCCTCGCCCTGCAGGACCGGGAAGTTGAAGGGGTCGGCCCGGTTCGAAGTCCCCAGAATAGTCCCGCCCTCGGCCAGCAGGCCGGAGACGTCCTTGAGATCGAGCGTCCGATAGCGATTTTCGATCAAACCTTCATAACCGTCCATAAAACCGATCACTTCCATGTCGTAATCGTGCTCGGCGGTCTTGACAATCGCCCGTATAACGGCGTTCAGGCCGGGGCAATCGCCGCCCCCGGTAAGGATCCCGATGCGTTTTGATTTTTTCATAGGGCTCAATCTTATATAAAATCAGCCGATTTCAAAACAAAAAAAGACTTTCCCGGCGAATTAGTCGGGGCTTTCAAAGGCGGGCCTGCCGTTAAGATTATTGTTGCCATCCGCCCGGGCTCTAATTACCTAACGGGGTCCAGTTTTCTTTGGATCAACACAACGGATCGAAGTGTAATATGCGAGTCAAACAGTTCCTGGTCCTGCCGAAATTACCCCCCGAAATAGCCAAATTGCAGGAATTGGCCAACAACCTGTGGTATTCCTGGAGTTGGGACGTGGTCAGCCTGTTCATCAGGCTCGACGCCGACATGTGGGAAAAATGCTGCCAGAACCCGATCGAGATGCTCTCCCGCCTGCCCCAGCACGTGCTGGAAAAGGCGGCCAAGGACGAGGCTTTCCTGACCAGTCTGGAGAAAATCTACGAGAAACACCAGGAGTACCTCAACCGCAAAAAATGGTTCCAGGAGGAATGCTCCGGCCATCAGCAGGATACCGTGGCCTATTTCTCCCTCGAATACGGCCTGGATACCGGCCTTCCGGTCTATTCCGGCGGCCTCGGTGTCCTCTCCGGCGACACCCTCAAAGCCGGTTCCGACCTCGGCCTGCCGATGGTCGCCATGGGCCTGCTCTATCGCTATGGCTATTTCCGCCAGTTTCTGTCAAGTGACGGCTGGCAGCAGGAGCGCTACCAGGAAAACGACTGGTATCACATGCCGGTCCAACTGGTCAAAGACTCCGAGGGCCAGGCTCTCAAGGTCACCGTGATGCTCAACCAGGTCCCGGTAAGGCTACAGATATGGAAAGTATCGGTTGGTTTGATCCCGCTTTACCTTCTTGATACCAACATCCCCGAAAACTCCTCCAAGGCCCGTGAGATTACATCAGTTCTTTACGGCGGCGACAAGGATATGCGCATCCGCCAGGAGATAATTCTCGGGGTCGGCGGGGTCAGAGCCCTTGAGGCTATGGGCATCCAACCGGCCATCTTCCACAGCAACGAGGGCCACTCCTGGTTTCTGACGCTGGAACGGCTCCGCAGGTTGATGCAGGACCATCAATTGACCCTTGCCGAGGCCGTCCAATTCGTCTGGTCGACCACCGTCTTCACCACCCATACGCCGGTACCGGCCGGCAACGAAAAGTTCGACCCGGTCCTTGTACAGCGGTATCTCGGCGAAGCCGTAGCCGAGTTGGGGATGAAGTGGGAGGATTTCCTCTCGGTCGGGAGGATTAATCCCGAAGACGAACTGGAGCATTTCGGCATGACCGTGGCCGCCCTCAAGTTCTCCGCCTTCTGCAACGGCGTGTCCAGACTCCACGCCAGGGTGTCGCGTGACATGTGGCATCATATCTGGCCGAACCTGCCGCGAGAAGAAGTCCCCATCCGCCCCATCACCAACGGTGTGCACCCTTCGTCCTGGATTTCCCACGACATGAAGGAGCTCTTCGAATCGTATTTCGGACACCAGTTTATCGAGGACCCCGGCTCGCCGACCATGTGGCAGCGGGTCGACCGGATTCCGGGAATCGAACTCTGGCGAACTCACAGCAAACGGCGCGAGCGTCTTGTCTTCTTCGCCCGCAAGCGACTCAAACAGCAGCTACAACGCCGTGGCGCCACTCATATTGAGGTCCAGAGAGCCGGTCAGTACCTTGACCCGCACATCCTGACCATCGGCTTTGCGCGGCGCTTCTCGACCTACAAGCGCGGCAACCTGATCTTCTACGACCTGGATCGCCTGGACAAGATTCTCAACAATCAAAAATGCCCGATCCAGATCATCATCGCCGGCAAAGCTCACCCGCTGGACAACCCGGGTAAGGAAATCATAAAAGACATCATACAGCATTCCTCCGACCCGCGCTTCCGCAACCGAATCATCTTCCTCGAGGATTACGACATCAATGTCGCCCGATACCTTGTCCAGGGAGCTGATGTCTGGCTCAATAACCCGCGGCGACCGCTGGAAGCCTCAGGGACTTCGGGTATGAAAGCTGCCCTAAACGGCGGGCTGCATCTTTCGGTGCTCGACGGTTGGTGGGACGAAGGTTACAACGAGGAAAGCGGCTTCAAGATCGGTAACGGCGAGGAGTACGACGATACCAAAGTACAGGATCACCTCGAAGCCGAGGCGCTTTATGAGACGCTGGAACGAGAAGTTATCCCGATGTTCTACGACCGTAACGATGTCGACATGCCGGAAGGCTGGGTGGCCAAGATGAAGGCAGCCATAAGATCGGCCGGCGAAGGTTTTTCAGCGCACCGCATGTTAAAGGATTACACTCAGCAGTTCTATATCCCGGCGATCGATGCCTCACGGGAGCTTTCGGCCGATGGTTTCGCTCAGAACCGCCAGCTGGCCGCCTGGCTCGACCGCGTTTCGGGAAGCTGGGACAAGATCGCCATCCGCGAAATCGAGATGCCCGAGGTCGGGGCTACTGCTCACGTCGGCCAGAAGATTCACGTCAACATGAAAGTCCAGTTGGGCGCGATCACGCCTGACGATGTCGTGGTGGAGCTAGTTTCGGGACACCTCAACTCGCAGGAGCAGTTTATCGAATACGCCCCTACCCGGGCCGAGCTGAACGGCGACGGTACCAGCGGCGAAGGCGGCGTGTACTCCTACACCGGCGAGGTCACCTGCGACGAGTCGGGAAGGTTCGGCGTCACGGCCCGCGTGGTGCCGAAAAACAAACATCTGCTGCATTCGAGAAAGCCCAAGCTGATAAGCTGGTGGTAAGAAAGCCACGATCAGAATGAGAACGAGCGGGCGAGAGTAATCTCGCCCGCTCGTTGTGTGGAGGAATGCCCTCGCTTCGCGTGGAGGTCTCTTCTAGCGCTTGTAGTTCGAATTGTAACCGTACGGAACATCTTCGCGCCAGCCGGTGTGGTACGAAGACAAACCTTCGGCCACCCGGATCAGATCCAGAAGCTCATTGGTTTCTTCCGAAGGCAGTTGATACCGCAGCGGTTCGGCGATACGGCGAAGACCGCTGTAGGTCGTCTCGTTGGCGTACACCGTGCCCTTCAGTATCTCCGCAAATCTTCCGGCCGCGATGGCCAGACGAAGTTCCGGCCGAGAACGGTCAAAGGCTGCGAAATCTCTTCGAAGCTGAATCTCGTGGGTTACCTCGTTGACATGTGATTCATCGGCGTCCTTCCAGCGCACGTGCACGGTGCCGATTTCATCGCGGCGCGTCTTGCCGGTCATGTCCAGCTCATAGAGCGCCGTGATCTCGTGACCGGCGCCAACCTCGCCGCCATCCTGGCGATTGTCGCGGAAACGATGGTCGGCGACATCGCGGTTTTCATAGCCGATCAGACGGTAAGCTTTGACCACTTTGGGATCGAAGGCCACCTGGATTTTGACATCCCGGGCCAGCATCTGGGTGTTGGTGAGGAAATCCTCGACCAGCGCCTTGTGAGCTTCCTGATCGTCGTTGATATAGGCATACCGGCCATCGCCCTTCTGGGCCAGTTGTTCCAGGAGGACGTCGTTGTAATTGCCCATGCCGAAGCCGAAAGTCGACAGGCTGAGACCCTTGCGGGCAAACCTTCCGATCTCGGCCATGATAGCGTCCGGGCTGGTCCGGCCTACGTTAGCCACACCGTCGCTGCACAGCATAATGACATTATTGAAACCCGATCGGTACTGGCGGTTGGCCATCTCGTAGCCCTGCCTCAGACCGGCCTCGGCGAATGTGGATCCTCCCGGATGCAGGCGGTCGAGAGCCCGAAAAATCCTGTCCCGCTGACCGGCTGATACCGGCTCCAGAACGGTGAAGGCCTGAGAACCATAGGCGACTATGCCTACCTGATCCTGCGGGCCAAGCTGCCGCACGAACAGTCTCAAGGAACGCTTAACCAGTTCCATCCGGTTGTCATAGCCCATCGACCCGGAGACATCGACGACCATGGTCAGTCGCAGCGGCAGGCGCTCCCGCCGATCGCTTTCCAGACCCTTGATGCCTATCTTGAGAACGCGCAGGTTCTGATCGAACGGTGAGTCGGTCAGTTCGGTGAAGATCCTGAAGATATCGCCGGAAGGATTTTTGTAGCCGTAATCGAAGTGATTGATAAACTCCTCGATGCGCACCGCTTCGTCGGGCGGCAGGTTCCCCTCCTGCAGGTAACGCCGAATGAGCGTGTACGAAGCATCATCAACGTCTATAGCGAATGTAGAAAACCGATCGCGGCGGGTATCGACGAACCGATTAGTCCCATAATCCCTGAAATACATATCGTAAGGCGGCAGGCTGAGACTCGGGACGTAGTCGTTCCCCTCGGTATCGATAATTACTCTATGCTCTGGTGGCGACGGCGGCAGCGGCACGCCGATTCGTTTCGCAGCATCGGATTCTTCGTGGTCAACCCGGCCGGCTTCCTGCGAGAGCGTTTCGGCGGTCTGCCGTTCACGCCGCTGCAGTCTGGCTTCGTCGAGGAGCCTGGTCTTCCCCTCTTCGCTCAACGGCTCGGCCCCGGTGACATCAATACTCAGGGCCAGATCGCTGACCGACTGGTCCTGCCCTGCGCGGCTCAAGTGCAGGTCGGCCGTCGAAGTGGAACCTTCGGCCACTTTCACCCGCATATGGGCCAGACCGCGGATGGTTCCGTACTGCTGATGGGTAACGATAAGATTGTAGACACCCGGGGCGAGATTATCAATCGTGAAACAGCCCAGGGAATCGGTGAGGGCGCCGACGTTGGTTTCGGCAATTGCGACCCAGGCCCCGGCCACCGGGGCTCCGGTTTCGGCGTCGGTGAGACAGCCGCTGATCTGCCCGGTCTGGCCGGTCCCGGCTTCAAGGCCGGAGACAGCCGAGAGGATCAGGCCGAAGACCACCACTAGTAAGAGCTTAACCGACTTCATCTTTGTCTCCTTTGCTCGATGTGCTTTGAATAAGTTCTGCGTCAGATACCCGGTACCACAGATTTTCTTCCAGAAATCCTGCGGCCGGCAACGTCTTGCAGGTCAGTCCTTCGGGTTCGTTCAGGTACTCGTGGTACTTGGATGATTGGCAACTGCTTGGAATCACGCGCCGATTATTGGAGCCTGGCCCGGGAGCGGCCCCCGCTTATCAAAAAAACGGCTAATCCCTTGACAGACCTTGATCTACGCCTTTTATTCGCATCAACGCTTGGTTAGTAAACATTGGATACGGAGGAGAGAATGAAGAGCAAGCTCGTCTTATTCAGCGCCGGCTTGCTGATCGTGCTTTCGGTTTCGGCCGCTTTTGCTTTCGATTTCACAGAACTCGAAAACGCCGTCTCAGAACGCACGCTTGACAACGGCCTGAAGATTATTGTGATGGAACGCCATGATGCCCCGGTAGCCTCGTTTGTCACCTGGGCCAACGTGGGCGGGGTTGATGATCCCAAAGAATATACCGGTCTGGCCCACATGTTCGAGCACATGGCCTTCAAAGGCACCGAAATGCTCGGCAGCAAAAATATCGAAGAGGAGTTGAAGCTGATCGCTGTTGAAGACTCCCTCTTCATGCAGTTGCGCGCGGAGCGCAATAAAGGCCGGATGGCCGACTCGGCCCGGTTGGCAGAGCTGGAAGAGGCCTACGACGCTGCCCGCGAAGCCTCGTTCGAACTGGTTGTCCCGAACGCCTACGGCGAGTTGATTGATCGCGAAGGCGGGGTTGGACTCAACGCTTTCACGGCCGCCGACATGACGGTTTATTTCTACAGCCTGCCTTCGAACAAAGTTGAGCTCTGGATGGCTCTGGAATCAGAACGCTTTTTCAAGCCCGTCCTCAGAGAGATGTACAAGGAGCGGGACGTCATCACCGAAGAACGGCGCATGGTCTACGAATCGCGTCCGTTCGGCCGGGCTTTTGAGGAACTCCGCTGCATGTCGTTCAAGGCTCACCCTTACGGCGTCCCCGGTATCGGCCATATGTCCGATATTCTCAACTACTCGCGCGAGGGCGCTAAAGAATTCTTCGACAAGTATTACGTCCCCTCCAACCTGGTCGTCGCCATCGTCGGCGATGTCGAGCCGAAGAAGGTCTTTGAACTGGCTGAGGAGTACTGGGGTCGTATCCCCTATAGCCCGCACCCGGAGAGGATCGCCACCGTCGAGCCCGAACAGCAGGGTGAACGCCGCATGATCCTGGAAGATCCTTCGCAGCCGCTGATGATGATCTCCTATCACATACCCGACGCCCAGCATCCGGACAATCCGGCTATCGACGCTTTCATGGACTATCTGTGCGGCGGCCGGACCTCGGTGTTATACAAGTCGATGGTCAAGGAAAAGAAGAACGCTCTGGTCATTCAGGGTTCGGCCGATTTCCTGGCCGGCAAGTATCCCACTATCGCCGTGCTCCTGGCCATGCCGGCTCAGGGGCATACCAATGCGGAATGCGAGCAGGATATCTATGAAGGCATCAAGTTCCTTCAGGAAAACCTGATCCCCGATGAGGATGTGGAGAAGATCAAGGCTCGCGCCAAGTCGGCTTTCATCGCCGGCGGTGGTTTCGGCGGCGGTTTGAACTCCAATCTGGGCCTCGCCATGCAACTGGCGGCTTACCAGACCGACACCGGCAACTGGCGCAACCTGTTCACCGAACTGGACCGCATCAATGCCGTCACGGCCGAGGACATTCAGCGCGTCGCCCGGGAGTATTTCACCCAGGATAACCGCAATGTCGTATTCATGAATAACGCCGAAAGTTGATCAGGAGTGGATAAAATGTACAAGAAAATAGCATTTGCCGGTGCGGTTCTCCTCCTGCTGAGCACGGCACTAAACGCTGCCCCGGTGAAGAGTCTCGATGATCTGGATTTCCCGAAGCTCAACAGGCTTGAAATTCCGGAGGTCGATCGCGTCACGCTGGATAACGGTATGAGACTCTACCTGATCCAGGACAAGAGCCTTCCCGTGTTTAACGCCTCGGTCAGAATCTGTGTGGGCTCTTATCTGGAGGAACCCGAAAAGGTCGGGCTGACTTCCGTTCTCACCACCACCATGAGAACAGGTGGTACCAGTAAGTGGACGGGTGACGAGATTGACGAGGCTCTCGAAGCTGTCGGCGCCTCGGTTGAAGTCGGCAGCGACATCACCAATTGCTCGGCCCGGGTCAACGCCCTTTCTGAATACACCGATCTGGGCCTGGAGGTTCTGTCGGAGGTCCTGCGCCGCCCGGTTTTCGACCAGGAAAAGATTGACCTGGCCAAGGTACAGGAAAACTCGGCGATTTCACGTCGCAACGACGATCCGGCCACGGTCGTACAGCGGGAATTCTACAAGATCATCTACGCTTCAGCTCCGGAATACGCGCGTCACACCGAGTACGCCACTATCAAGGCGATCAGCCGCGATGACCTGATCGCTTTCCACGATAAGTGGTTCCGTCCGGAAAACGTCCAGATGGCCATCTGGGGGGACTTCGATCGCGAAGAGCTCCTCACCACCATCAGGAAGTATTTCGGGGACTGGGAGCGCGGCAACACCCCGGCGCCTCCCCTTCCGAAGGTAGACTACAATTACGAGCGCAAGACATACTACGCCGAGAAGACCGATGTCAATCAGTCCAACATACGGATGGGGCATATCGGCGGGTATATCACCGATGACGATGCTGCTGCTACCATCGTAATGAACAACATTCTTGGCGGCGGGCTCGGCGGGCGCATGTTCAACAACGTGCGGACCAAAGAGGGGCTGGCTTATTCCGCTTACGGCCGGTACAATCAGTTTATCGAATATCCCGGCGGCTTTTTCAATTACTCCGGCACGAAGTCCGAATCAACGGTCAAGGCTGCCAAAGTAATGATCGACGTCATCAAGAGCATGCAGACGGTCCCCCCGACCGATGAAGAGCTCCGCAAGGGCAAGGACGGCTACCTGAACTCCTTCGTGTTCAACTTCGACACCAAGGGCGAGGTGGTCAACCGCCTTATGCAGTACGATTATCACGGCTTACCCGATGATTTCCTCCAGCAACAGAAGGAAGCGGTCGAGAAGGTGACGACGGAAGACGTGGTGGCTGCGGCTAACGCCAACCTGAAACCGGACTCCATGTTCATCATTGTGGTTGGCAAGGCCGAGGATTTCGACGAACCGCTGGATTCGCTCCACTGGGGCCCGATGGTAAACGTCGACATCTCGATCCCTTCAGGCGAAGAAGCCGAAGAACTGGTAATCACACCCGAGACGCTTGAGAAGGGCTCCGGTCTGCTGACGGCGGCGGTGGCCGCGCACGGCGGGCTCGATAATTTCAAGAATGTCAAAGCCGTGGCATCCAAGGGCGTTCTCACCCTCAAAATGCAGGGTCAGGAAATCCCGCTGCAGATCGAGTCGACCTGGAAACTGCCCGATCAGAACCGGACGGTGGCCAGCTTCATGGGCCGCAACATGTACGACATTCGCAATGGGGACGCCGGCTGGAAGACCGATCAGACCACGGGCAGCGTGGTGGCCAAAACTTCGGAAGATCTGTCCAACGACGACGAGGATAATCAGCGGAACAACATTCTGATTTTCCAGAACCTCGATAATCCGCCCTACCAGGCCGTCTATACAGGCCCGAGCGATATCAACGGCGCGGCGGTGGAGACTGTCACGCTTGTCGATCAACAGGGCGGGACGATCTGCAAGCTCGCCTTCGACGCCGTAACCAACGAGTTGGTCGGCAAATCGTACTGGGGCGAAGGGGCCACCGGTGAAGGTAACATTCAGGAGGTTTATTCCGAGTGGAGCACCGTCAACGGGGTCAAGGTCCCGTTGAAAACGACCTTGAGCATGAACGGTCAGGAGACCGGCGTGCGCCTTTATTCCGAGTACCTGATAAACCCCGACATAGCGGAAGGCACTTTCAATAAGCCCGAATAGTCGTTCGATGTGTCATAGATCGTCGCAGGGTCGGCCTCCCGGGTCGGCCCTCTTTTATTGTAATTGCTTGCTGCTGTTATCCTTACATCAGCCGACCGGACACTCGTCGGACCGGCCAGTATTTTTCCGGGCCGCTCCTCCGGCGCTCGATTCGGTCAGCCTCCGGGCAGCTTAAACAAATCCGAGCCGAAATCGTCATAGTTTAGTTGGAGAGTATCCACCGGATCGCACACCGGACGTTGTCGCATAACGGCCTCCCGGCGCACACTTCCGGCCGGTCGATGCCGGAGCAAAAAGTACTTGCTTTCAGAGCCTTAGAGCGTTTTTTTGCTTGGATGCTTCAGGAGTGAAAGACATTTGTTGACTGGCCTTAGTTATCAAGGATTATAGGAAATGAAGCGAGAAATTGTCAGCGTTATCGTTCTTCTGGTCTGTTTCATCCTCGTCGGTTTCAGCAGCGGTGCGGCCCGCGCCCTGTATACGACCGACCCCAATCAGCCGCCTCCGTCCGCCACGGCCGGCTCGCCGGCCTATTATATTGCCGCCCATGATATCGGCAAGATAAACCTGTCCGTTAATAACAACGGTACATTTGGCGCCGGTTATTCGGCTTCGGGCAACCAGGACACCTTTACCGGTGAAACAATCCGGTCGTGCGAATTTCCCAAAGGCAGCAACACTACCTACCTCTTCACCGGGGTACTCTGGATTGGCGCCGTTTCGGGTCGTGACACCCTGGTCTCAACCGGGGCCGACGGCTGGTCGACTTCGGCCAATGAGTTCCACCCGGAAGAGGCCCCTCTGGGCAACATGAAATTCCGATCGACGATCGACCCGGCCAAACCGGAGTTCGACGGGGCTATATCCGAGCAGGACTATATAGCCGTTTATTACGACACCTGTCTGAACTGCCCGGGTATTACCAACGACGAAGTCGAAGGCCGGAGTCACCGCCCTCTTGACATCGAAGTGACACAGCGGTCGTTCTCCTGGTCTTACGCTTACGCCGAAGACATCGTGTTGTTCGACTATGCTATCAGGAATATTGGTCTGGAGCGTCTTCGCCGCGTGTAC
>Ga0272444_10003278_pt1 | contig 14647 bp, 17 predicted proteins | sample SSMForm13_FD_201033 | JGI IMG/M metagenome (GOLD analysis project Ga0272444, IMG submission 201033) | Marine sediment archaeal communities from Little Sippewissett salt marsh, Falmouth, MA, United States - SSM-Form-13 | ecosystem: Environmental > Aquatic > Marine > Wetlands > Sediment ...
AAAGAAGAGAGCGGAGGCGGAGGTAAAGCGGCTTGCTGGACTTAAAGAAAGGCTCTCCGGAGCCGGAAATGGCGCTGAAGGATGCACAAAGGCGCCTGGCGAATCTGACAGCGGCGGAGCTGGAAGCGCAGCAGATTGATCTATGGGAGGACATGCTAAATGAACCAGACGCGGCATTGTCAGCCAAGATGTTCACCTTCGGCTTCGCGAAAACCTTCGACCCGCACGATTCCTCAACGCCGGCAAAGCCCTTCCCTGAACCATTTGACCGACCCGGGCTTGTTGAGCTTATCGAGCTCTGGGCTAACTCAAGCCTTCTTCTTGTGGAGAAGTCCCGACAAGAGCTCATTTCATGGCTGTTTTGTACGCTCTACACCTGGGAAACTATTAGATACCGTAACAAGTTCACCTTTTTTCAAGCAAGAAAGCTCAAGGATGCAGGGTTGGGCCCTCCGAAACTGGCTCTCCTTTGGCGAGCCAAGTTCATTATCAACAATCTCCCCGGGGCTATCCGACCCAGCTACAAGGAACACCGTCGAGATCATATCCTGGAGCTCGATTCCACCGGAAGCTCTATCATGGGAATCTCAGCAGATTTCGATGGATTTAGACTCTATACTGGCTCGGGCGTCCTGGCGGATGAGCTCGCATACCAGCCTAACGCAGAGGGCGGATTTCAAGCGGTGCATCCTACGCTTGGAGAAGGTTGTCGCTATACAGGGATTAGCAGCCCGAATGGGAAAAACTGGTTCTACCGAAAGGCGTATGACCGAGCATGATTAATCCGGCAGACTATCCGACCTTGAGTAAGTTCCGTCCGGTGAGGGTGAACGAGAACGGGTTTGTGGTCGCCAGCTATCACTATTCCTGCACCCCCGAGCATGACCCCATGACGCCGGAGGGTAGAGCCTGGAAGCGGCGCCGGAAGGCGGGGACTTCTCAGGCGCAATGGGATATTGAGTATGAGATCTCTTATGAGGCGGTTGCAGGGACGCCCTGCTATCCGGGCTTCGATAAGAGCTACCATATCGCGGACATCCAACCGATACCCAAGGTGAAGATGTATCGCGGTTGGGACCCCGGCTATCGCGGTAGCGCTTGTGTGTGGTTGCAGTTCATTCCGCTTGAGGGGGCGCTGTTTCAGATCAGGGTCTATCGAGAGGACGAGACCTTTACGACGGACTTCACAGACCTGGTGGACGCGGTAAAGAAGGCGGAAAAGGAGTTCTACAAGGACTACACCTTCAAGGACGACATAGATGTTTGGGGCAAGGCACATGCTCCGGACGGGTCCTCTCCGGCACAGATTATGAGGTCTAAGGGCATATTCCCGCTTATGAAGCGGTCCTATCCCCGGGACAGGATAATGTTTCTGAACCACTTTGTAGCCCGAAGAGACCCCCGGAAGGAGCCCGGGCTTCTGGTTCACCCTTCATGCGAGCGGTTGATTTCGGGCTTCAATGGGCTGTATAGGTGGCCCGAGATCAAGGAAGGACAGCCGGAGCCCAAGGCGCCGGTTGAGTGTGAGTGCAGCCACATGCATGCGGCTTTCGAGTATGGGGTTTGGAACAACCTCAGGCTGAAGATCGAGAGGAAGGCAAAGGAAACGAGGCGGGAGTATCAAGAGAGTTTGATTAACTGGATGCTCCGGACAGACGAAGAGAATCGGCAACCAGACGCGGACGAGATATAGGGGGCGTCATGGACTTAATGACGGGAGAAGTAAGGCGGCTTGAAAAGGGCGAGCTGCCCGGACCAAATGACTTTCCGGTAGATAATCTGCCGGATAAGAATTGCCGCAAGTGTTACGGGCGCGGCTACATAGGAAGAGACGCTCACACCAAGAAGGTGATTCCTTGCCGGTGTGTCTTCAAGTAGGCGAGATATGATACAGCAACAGCTTTCAATGGAAGTCCTGAAGCTCAAGAAAGATGCTGAGGAAATGTATGAAGAGGCTCGCGCCTACCGGGAAAATACGCTTCGCCCGAAGTGGGAAGAGGCTCACCGGGCGTTTGTGGGGAAGCATTGGCATGGCAAGCGGATTCCGAAGTGGAAGCGCAAGATCGTATTCAACGAGGTTCGCCGGGTGGTCCGGCAGCACCTTCCGCTTCTGACCGACAACAATCCGATAATGAGCGTCTTCGGGCGCGGTCCTGAGGACACACAGACCGCGAAGCTTCTGGACGACCTCATGAAGTATTATTGGGAACGGTTGCATATCTCGGTCCGAAAGGCTATGGCAACCTATGACGCGCTGATCTTCGCGGTGGGCTGGCTCAAGCCCTACATAGATTCCCGCGCCAACAATGGGCTCGGGGACCTTGCGCTGGATGTGATAGACCCCTGGCATGTTTTGATGGACCCGAATTCGTCCTGGAAGGGCGTCCCCTACGAGGCGGTTCTTAATGCGGAGTTCGTGATTCATGAGCATTTGGTAAGCCCGAGGGAGCTGAAGCAGCGATACCCCGACAAGGCGGAGGTCATAGACGCGGCGACCTTTGCCGGCAGAGAGGACTATGCTCCATGGACACAGCGGGACTACCTCTCGCATGGCTACCAGCATAGGCGCATTGAGACGCTTGCACTTACCGGGGACCCCACCAAGAAGCAGCAGATCTACACCGACTACACCCCGCTGAACCCGTATGAACCGGGGCGCCTTCTGGTGAAGGAAGTCTATATGCGGGGCGCGAATGGTCCAATGGTGATTACTCTTTGTGAGGACCTTGTGTTGAAGGTCCGCCCGGACCCCGAGGGCGTTGACGGGGGCTATCCGTTTGACCATGGGCGGATACCGCTCTTGCCGCTGGTAGTGAATCCGATACCGGGGCAGCTTTACGGGGACGGGGTTACAGAGGACATATACGAGATCAACAAGTATCTCAACAAGGCTTGGCAGCTCATAGAGACGCAGCAGCAGATATACCAGGGTCCTCCGGTGTTTGCCGAAGAGGGAAGCCTCTCGGAGTCAGGAGCGGCATGGAGCCCAGGGGCGGTTAACTGGGTAGAGCCGGGGCGAATCGGCGGGGTGTTAGTGCCTCCGCTTCCGCCGATTCCCCCGGACCGCTTTCAGACGATAGACAAGTGTTCTCAGTATATCGACAAGATCTCGGGGACCACAGAATCCATATCAGGGCGCCGGCTACCCGCGGGGACCTCAGGGGTGGCGGTAGAAGCGGTTATGGAGAGCGCCCTGACGAGAATACGGATGATGGAGCGGTTCAATGCACCGGTGTATAACGAGATGGGGCGGCAGATGATCTCGATATTGCAGCAGACCTTCAACGACACCGGGGTTATTTATCATGTGCTTGGAGAGCGCGGAGAAGGACAGGACCCGTTCAATGCGATACAGCCGGGAGATCTCGGGGGCTGGTTCGATTTCATTCTGGTTCCTCAGGCGGCACATGGACTGATTCAGCAGATACGCTTCAAGCAAGCCATGGACATGCGAGCGCAAAACATCCAGATACGCGACGAGCGGGTGATTGACTACTCGGAGGTCCCTGATAAGGAAGCGATTAAGAATGAGATCAAGGCGGACAGGGAAAGTGAGCTTCAGATGTTGCGTGAAAAGGTCGCGCAGATGGAGCAGGGCGGACCGCCGCCGCAGCCAGGAGGACCAATGTAATGCCGAAAGGGATACCGAACAAGAAGGCTCCGGAAAAGAAATTTCTTTGTCTCAGCCGGAAAACAGAGGACGGGCGAGACCTTGACGACATAATTCTCTCCGAGACAGGCTTCCAAGACCTTCTCAACGAGTATTACGAGAAGGGGTGGGAGTTCATGGAGATCGACAAGCTTATAGGCGAAAACTTCTGGGTGGTCTTCAGGCGGAGAGACGATGAAGGAGTGTCAGGCAAAAAGAAGGATACATAGCAAAGCGCAGCTTCGAAAGATGGGAACCCTTGTGCAAGAGGGGAAGTTATCGGCTGGAAAGTTCGCGGGCATGCGGCGCCGGACCACCGGCATGAGCTCTTTGCCGGAGAGGGCGCTCAGGAAGCGCGTAGCGCTCAGGCGGAGGAAATAGGCGGTGGACCCTAAAGAGATAGCCAAAAGCTTAACCAAGGAAGAGATAGCCAGCCTGAGGGGGCAACCAGCGCATAAACGGAAGGGCTGGATTGTCAAGCGGCATGGCAGCTCCACAGAGAAGGCGGCAGCGGCGCGGTTCCAGAGGTTCCCGGCATGGGCGGATTCGGTGGATAAGATGGTGAATTGGGGACCGTCCCCGGACGAGGCACACAGAAAGCGGTTGGCGCTCAGGAGACCGAAAAAGAAAAACTGGAGGAAATAGACATGGCAACCTATGGACAACAGGCGCCAGGCGATCAGGTTCAGAATTGGTACAGACCGTCGCAACCCGCTCAGCCGCAGCAGCAACCCGCTCAGCCGCAGCAGCAACCCGCTCAGCCGCAAGGCTACCTACGGCAGTATCGGCAACCCGCTCAGCCATACGGGACCGGCTTTGTGCCGCCAGCATGGGGCGGACAGCAGACCATGTATGAGGACCAGCGGCAAATGGAGTATCAAAAGCAGATGGCTATGCGGCGGGCGCTGATGCAAAGACAAGCCGGTGATTCCGGGGCTATGCCACTCATGCCTGAGCGCGGCGTCCCCGAGTATGGTAGGGGCTTTGTGCCGCCAGCATGGGGCGGACAGCCGGGGCAGGACCCGTATAACATTCAGGGTGGTCCGGATTGGTATCGCGGCGGACCGGCGCAACCGCCGCCGCAAGGCTGGGAAGCCATGGGTCAGCCGGGACAGAACCCCTACGAGCTCGACAGGGGACGGTTGGATTGGTACACAGGCGGACCGGCGCAACCGCCGCCGCAAGGCTGGGAAGCCATGGGTCAGCCGGAAAATCCCTGGGCTGGAGTAGGGGCGCAACACAGAGAAATGCACCCCGCAAGACGAAGGGCGCTTGGCATGGATGTGCCGCCGCAACAGATGGGACAGCCGGGACAGCCGGTAGATCTCCGGTCCATGGCGAAGTTCGGGCAAGCCGGCGCACAGATGGGTATTTCCACACAGGCTATGCAGGGGGCGCTTAACAGCAGATATGGACAGCAGCCCACCCACCCGGGTTACAGGGAATACACCCCGTCAAGGTCTTCGATAGGCGGGCAACACTCAACCGGTCAGGAGCGCGTGGCGCGTGAGCAATCAACAATGGGTGGGTATAGACCGGAAACCGCGGGGGCAATACAGGGACCGCGGGCGCAGTATAAGCCCAAGCCGCAATCGCTGGCGCTCAGGCGTCCGGGGCATTTCGGCACAACAGCAGAATCCAAGAGCCCCTACGGTGGGGCAAACGCAGTAAGACGATACTAGACCGGAGGGGGTGAGCATGTTGCAGATGGGACCCACGGACAGGATGCAAGCGCTTAGGCGCGGAGGTCCGCCTATGGGCGGTGCGCCGGGAGCGCCCGGTGGTATGGGACCGCCCGGACCACCCGGACCGCCGGCGGGTCCAGGCATGGAGGGTCCGCCTATGGGACCCGGTGGACCAGAGGGACCACCCGAGGGCGGCGGAGTTCTTGAGCATGGCAAGGCTATGATCGAGAGCTTTACCAAGCAGCCTTCACCCCAAAGCGCAAAGGCGCTGATGGCGGTGGTGGCTATCGCACAGAAGGTATTGGAGCCTTTTCTGAAGGCACAAGCGGGACCCGGTGGACCAGAGGGACCACCCGGACCCGGTGGAGATATGGGACCGCCGAGAGAAGATCTCTCTCATGCGGGAGCGCAAATGTTCTAAGCGACCTACCTTTATGCGCGTCGTAAGACCTCCGCATAATCGCGTCGCGGGAGAAAGACATGGAACAGCCATTCCAAGAAGGACAGCCGGCGGTTCCGGGTGAAGGGCAGACCCCCGACCCGGGATTGACGGGAGCATTACAGGAAGCCGGGATTTTGCCGGAAAGCGGAGCTCCAGGCGTGCAGACCCCTGAGGGGGTTCCGGCGCCCGCCTCTACTGGAACGGTCAAGGTCGGCGATAGGGAAGTACCGCTCGACGAGGTTGAAAAGGCTTTTAACTTCTACGAGCAGCAGGACAAGTTCAACAGAACAAACACCCAAGAAGCGCAAAGGCTTGCAGACGAGCGGCGAGCGCTTGAGGCTCAGATGGCGGAGCTCAGACCGATACAGGAGTTTGCCGGAGCCATGAATCAGGACCCCGACTTTCGGAACCGGGTGCTTGAGTTCGCACATCAGTATTACGGTCAGGCACAGCCGGGCTACACACCGCCCGGACAGCCAGCGGTTCCCCCGGGACAGCCGGCACAGCCGGCTACTTCACAGGGCGGACTGGACCCACAAGTGGCGCGATATATCCAGCACCTTGAAGGTCAGATGCAGGGTCTTCAGCAACAGATGGACGATTCATACTCACAGCAAACTTGGGGCGGGGTGGCTCAGGAATACGGGATGAACCCGACTGAGACCGAGACCGTCCGACAGCTCTATGACAGGATGATGGAGCAACCTGAGCTGATCGCCAAGGCGGCGGTCCTTCTACACCGGGAGCCTACCATGAAGCAACAGGCTCAGGTAGAGGCGAAGCAGAGCCTTGAAAGCCACCGGGGGCGCATACAGCAATCCCAGGTGGAGCCGGGCGCCGGCGGCAGCAACACACCGGGAGCCCGCCCATTGGACCTGACGCGCATGACGCCGGAACAAGCCTTGCAAATAGCCGAATCAGCGGGAAGGAGAACCCTTCCCGGCAGCTAAAAGCGAGGTGGTTATAAGTGGCTAGCTGGACTGTTGATACCTCCGTTGAGCCCCTGGCAGCGATCAGGGATAAGGTGGAGCCGGTGCTTCACTACATGAGGTATCACGACAAGAATTACACCCTGCTTTACTGGCTGAACCAGAAAGCCAGGAAGGCGCACGACGGGGGCAAGTTCATTGTGTGTCCCGTTATGGGAACCGAAGCCGACGATTACACCGAGATCAAGACCGGCTTCGAGGAAATTCCCACACAGAAGGTTGACGAGCAGGACGCTATTCGCGTCCAGATAGGGGCTTCGGTCAAGCCCATTATCACCGCGAAGCTCCACACGGATGTCTATAACCGGGAGAGCCCGCAGCGCGTCTATAATTACCTTCTGGAGAAGGTCAAGACCGCTTCATTGAACATCAAGAAAAATGTTGCCGCCGCTCTTCATTCCGCGAATAGCGCCGCCGGCGAGATTCATGGTCTCCGGTATTGCTGCCCCGTCGCGGGGACACAGGCATACGCGGGTTACACCTACGCCACCGCAGATGTCAACCAGTATGATTCTTCTTCAACGGTTCTTTCTCCGTCGAAGATGCATACCATGCTGATGAACTGCAACGCGGAGACCGAAGCGATCTTCACCACGAAGGCGCTCTATTCAGCCTATTGGGCTATCCGACAGGCTCATGAGCGCTACACCCCGGCATCCGGCAAGGGCTTTGCCTCAATCGGAGCGCCGGTGCTTGGCTTCAACGACATTCCGGTGGTTTGGGACCTCCAATGCCCGGACTATCACATGTATTTCTTGACATCCGGGGGCGCGGAATCGAAGCACATGTATTTCTATGTGTCTCCCGCCTGGGATTTCAAGATGGTCAAGGTCGCGGACAGGACCCCGCAGCAGGAAGTGGAAGTGGCGCGGTATCTGTTCGCCGGACAGCTTGTAATGCCTGTCCGTAAGTATCAGGGCGTCTTCTCGGCGCTGGCAAGATAAGGGGGTGAGGACTTGAAGATGACCTGGAACACAGCTCTTACGGATGTGTCTTCGACGCAGGACGAAGAGCTGGGGATCTTCCGTTTCGAGAATAGCAAGGTGTATCAGTATGTCCTCGCCGGCGGTGCAATCACTCAGTATGATTGGGTCAAGGCGAGCGGCACTACCGGGACAACGATTGTGCCTACTGCTCAGACAACCGGTATCAATGACCCCTGTATGGGCGCTTCTCAGGTGGCTATGACGAGCGCTTATTACGGGTGGATTCAGAGAGAGGGTGCGGGGACAGTCAAAAAGGACACGGACTATGACTGCGCTTCCGGGGACGCCCTTATGGGCGGGACCCAGGCCGGCTGTTGCAAGAAGCTTGTAACCAACGCCGGGATCTCCGGTTGTTATGGTGTTGCGCTGGCAGCCGCGACCACTACGGTTGCGACGGTTACCGCGCTCATTAAGGGTATGTAGCCAAAACCCGGGGGGCTTCGGTCCCCCGGGCTCGGAGGGTTTATGCCGGTAGATGTGCCACAAGGACACAGGGGCGGTATCTATATCGGGGTTCCTATGGGGCTCCGGACGGGGCTCAGGGGCGACCAGGTGCAACAGGCGCTTATGCCCTTTATAGGTCCGCTGATGGGTCAGATGTATCCGGTGGGGCTCAGTTTTTACATGGACTTCCGGTTGAATCAGGACCGGGCGGGGACGCGGGAGCAGATGGTGATTGACGCTCTTGACGCCGGCTTTGAGTGGATATTTTGGGTAGATGATGATGTGATAATCCCGAGAAACGCATGTCTCCGGCTCTTTCAGCGCCAGGCAGACATCATAGGCGGGCTTATCACAACGAAGAGCCGCCCGCCGCAACCGCTTATCTACCGGCGAAAGCACGACGGACCGATTACGGATTGGCAAGTCGGTGATGTGGTCCCATGTGAGGGTATGGGTTGGGGCTGCACCCTGATAAAGATGGAGGTTTTTCGGAGGCTTGAACGACCCTGGTTTGCCGAAGAGCGGAAAATGCTCGAGACCGCCGGCGAAGCATGGACCTACCAGACAACCGAAGATCTCCCGTTGATGTATCGGGCTGTTGACGCGGGGTTTGAGAAAGTATATGTCGATACCTCAGTTAATTGTCGGCACATGGATTGGAATACGGGGCGCATGTTCGGGTGGGACACAGAGCATAACGCGCCCTACGCACAGCTTAAGGGCGAGCGAGAGCTGTTCTGCACCGCAGAGCAGCAGCTAAAGCTTCAAGAGGCAAGGGATAGTCAGGGGGTGAAAGAGTAATGGCTTGGACCATAGTGAAGGAGCATGACATCACCGAGGGCAACATGGTTGGTATGATCTTCCTCATTACCGGGGACGGAAGCGACCAGGCGCTTGTAACGGGGCTCTCGGATATTTGGTTTGCCGACATACAGGATATAGACGACGGAAACTCCGGGCTCCTGGAGCTGAATTCCAGCGACGGGACCGAGGGAACCCAGGGCGGGACCCTCTATTTCGAGGACGCCCCGAGCTCCGGAAAGAAGGTCAGGGTCAAGGTGGTTGGCAGATAGGGGGCTCCAATGTCCTTCACAGAGAAGCCGGGAAGCGGCACTCCGAATTGGGAAGACCCCATAGAACAGGGATATATCCATGTTCCCAACGGGGACTTTGAGGAAGGGTCAGGAGATCTCCCCGACGATTGGGAAGGGGTGGGCGGAGAGTGCGAGTGCGCTGTCTGGAATACCGACGACCCGGTATCGGGGCTCAAATGCCTTGAGCTTGGGCGCCCGTCGGTTGGTGATGCGACATACGCATACCAAAATGCGACTTTGATAACGATTCCGTCCGCCGGGACCCATACGCTTCTGCTCTCCTACAGGGGGGCGGTACAGAGCTATTTCGAGGTCTGGTTATCAGAAACACCATGGGTTGCGCCGGAAGACAACGACGGGACAAGGGTTGTTAACCAGGCGGGTGCGGGTGAGTGGACAAATATTGAGCATGAGATTACCACTACCGGGAATTTGTATATCATCCTCAAAGGGAAGACGATTTCGGCGGGCTCCGCAGCGGGACCCAAGGTTGACTGTATCCGCATCCGGACCACCGCGAGAGACTTTGATGGTGTGGCGGGGTCAGCAACGACCTTTACGGAGGTAACGAATCCCTGATGGCTAACCGGGACGACATACGCGACAGGGTAATGCGCCAGGTGGGGGACCGCTCCAAGCGCTTCGTTACGGAGGACGACCTGGATGTGTGGTTTCAGGACGGGCTCGCGGAGATAGCGCGGCGCACAAACTACCACAAGAAGATCTACCAGACCGATATTGTTTCTGGACAGGACGACTACGACATATCGGAACTACACATAACCCAGCTTGACCGGGTGCTGTATCTGGACGGGTCCACCTACAAGACGATCTGCGAGATTCCTTACAGCGAGTGGCAGGAGCGCCGGGAGAGCATGGATACGACCACCGGAACCAACAGCACCGGAACGCCTACGGGGTATATCCTTAACGGGGACTACCTCTTCTTGGACCCATGCCCGGACGGGGCGGTGTCCGACGGGCTCCGGTTGTGGGTCTCCAGAGTGGAGGTTGTATCCGACGACACTACCGAGATCTCAATGCCGAGAGCATTTCAGGATTGCCTTGTTTTCTACATGGCTTATCGCTGGCAACAGAAGGCAAGGGCGGCACAGGGCGCCGGTCGGTTCCTTGAAGGCTTCTGGCAGGAGTTTGAGAGGCGGACAAGGGAATTCAAGCACCACATAGCGGCACAGAAGGGGCGCGGCAAGGTAATGCTCCGGAGCCCCGAGCAAGAGGATATACGAGGGTTTATGTAATGGGCGTCAAGTGGATAAGGCTTGCGGAATGGGGCGGACAGAATGACTACGCTTCGCGGCGGGTCCTGGCTCCCCACCAGAGCCCCGAGCAGCTCAATGTCCGGCTTACGGATATGGGTTTTCTCCAGAAGCGCCCGGGGCGGACCCCTTTCGGAGCAGACTACAATCTGGTCAACCTGATTCCCCGGTCTCTCTTTCGCGCATATTGTAGCGAGACCGCGAGCGGCACACAAATGAATCACGCGCTGATCGGCGCTTTTGATATTGCTGGTGGCGCCTGTCAGGTTATGCCGGTTGACGACACCACCGGCGAGCCCATTACCGACGGCGGGGACATCCTGGCAACCCCCACGAATCTCGGAGATACCAGCTTGCGCATGCGGTGTGTCCAATGGAAAAACAGCCGGGTCTATATGTGCTTCGGGGACGCTAACAATGCGCTCCGGTGGGGGCTGGACTACGAGAATCCCAACTCCCCGTCAACAGCCCGGACAGCCAATGATATTGGACCACCAATCATAGACGCAACCGGCATGACGCTGGGGGTAGATAGTGTTACCCACAGCGGCGCTATATGCACCGAGGGCTATCACAGAATTGTTGTTACGGGGCTCTACGGTCCGTCCGGCGAAGAGTGGGCGGAATCAGCCCGCAGCACAATCGTTGTGCAGGATAAGTTCACAGCTTCTTATGTGACCAACGAGTATCGCTATAAGCTCACCGATATACCGGATGTGTCCCCGGCTTGTGGACAGAAAAAGCTCTACATGACGGACGGATACAACGACGCCAATGATGTAGCGGTGGCAGAGAAGTTCTACTTCGCCACCCTGGACGCCGCAACCACTTCCTTGATCTGGGACGAGGACGACTATCCAATACAGTTCGGATTCCCCGCACCGACCACCATAGACAAAGGGCAGATACCGGACCTTGAAATACAGTTCATGGAGGCACACAACGGGCGTCTCTACATGGTTACTTACGCGGACAGGACAAAGGTGTGGTATTCCAATCTCGACAAGCCGGACGAGGTAGGGATTTACAGCAATTTCGGAATCCGCTATCCCTGCACCGGGTTCAAGTCTTTCATGGGAAGCCTGGTTATCGGAACCAGACCGTCAATTTATGTGCAGCGCGGTTGGAGCCCTAAGGACTATCAGAGTTCTCTTGAAGAGGTAATCCCATACAGGGGGGTTGCCGCGCCGGATTCAATGGTAGTTCTGCCGGTTCAGCATCAGACAATGATGTTTTTCGTCGCAGACGACGGGATATACGCCTTTGACCAGCAGCGGACCCACTTCGTAGGGCGAGAGGTCCACAACACATTCAGGTCGATACCGGAAGAGAACCGGGCGGATATTCAGGCTGTTGGCTGGGAAGGGCTCTACATCATGCAGTATAAGGACGCCGACGGGGCGTATAAGTTCTTGGTATTCGATACAGACCGCGGGACCTGGCATCCATGGGACGGAATGAACACAGAATCTATGTGCCTTCTCAACGGACCCGACGACTTCCGGCACTTGATTATGGGAATCACAGAGGGGTCCTCAAACTACATCCGGCGCTTCGGTGTAGGCTATGAGGTTTGCGATCTGAGATACACCTTCCCGGTTCAGGCGCCGGCGGGAGATACAGAGGATACGCAGTTCTCGGCTCTTAAGGTCGAGATCCAGAAAGACCACCTACCGCTCAAGGTCTCGATAAGCGTAGATGGGGCAAATGCGGATACAATTACGCTTCCCGCGCCGGACCCCGGGGTAACATACCCGCATGGGACCTACGGGGACTTCACATATTCCATGATGCCTGATGATATTGTGTGTGTCGAAACCAGCCTGGGCGACCAGCTTGTGGGGCGCCAGGCAGAAATAACGATTCACCAGAGCGACGCGCTGAATAAGAAGGTTCAGGCGGTCTATCTCGGAGTTACCGGAAGGGGGCGGTCTCTTGTGTCGTAAAATCACCTATCTTTTGTTCCCAATCGGATATGTTCTCTTCGTCCTTTTGACCGCTCCCTCTCTTTCTCCGCCGGTGGAGGCGACACAGGTTACAGGGATTGACGCAACCGACTACTCGGAAGGTGAAGATGTGGTTGGTCTCATAATCCTGGGGGACCTTCAGGAGCTAGAGAGCGCGGTAGAGAACATCCAGAACGACCAGATCTCCAACACCGCGGACATTTCAGGGACGAAGCTCGACGACAGCTCCGTCACATGGATTAAGATGTATCCGAATTGGACCGCGCACCGGGCATATATCATATTTAGCGGGGACTCTACCTTTGCGGATAGTGTGGTGGCGAGAGCCTTTAAGGACTACTCCATACAGCTTGAGAAGATCGAGCGCCCACCCTGGACGGGTGGACTGACCTATGAGGACACCGCTCGGGTGTTTGCCGTTGGGAAGTGCAGGGTTGGAGCTGCGGGCGATACGCTGTTTCCTGCCGGCGGGGACCCCAGCTCTTTCGGTTTCAACCTTGCCTATGCGGATTGCACCGAAATGAACGGGATAGCCTTTGACAACCCGCCGCGGATTTCGATAACACCGGTATTCCGGGCGGTAACAACGGAGAAGGCGCCTTTGGTCCACATGGTTACGAAGATCTCAAAGGATTCATGTCGGGTGAAGTTCTTTTGCGCGACGGACGACACTCTTGTTGGTAAATTTGATGTGCATTGGCAGGCGGCAGGGAAATGAGCAAGCCCTTCACAAGAGTTCAGGCGCCGGCTATTGAGATCGCCGGACGCCCGCGCTTGAAAGCAGAGATCAACCGGGCGCTCCGAAGCCTGGCGGACCAGACAAACGAGGCGATAGCAAGCCTTGTGCGCCCGCTGCTGCCGGGTCTTGGCGATTGGACCACCGGGCAGATTGTGGAGATACAGATAGAGGCTGCGGAGGCCCTGGGCGGGGTGACTCAGGAGATAGCGGTCAGGCACGAGCTTGGACAGGTCCCTACCCGGTGGAGGCTGCTTAATGTCAAAGCGCAGAAGGACATATACGACGACGGGTTTGGTGGTTTACCCCTTACTGGCGGCGCCTCTTTTCGTATTCACCCCGGGACTTCTGCGTGGACAGAAAACATGGTGTATTTCTTTGCCAGTAGCCACAGCTTCCTGTATTACGCGCATTACGAGGTCCTACTTATAGCATAGGAGCGAGCCATGGCTTATGACATTTACGCGCCCGGTGGGAAAAAGAAGAAAAAGCATGAGCCCGACCCCGGACCGGGGACCGGTGGACCCGGGCATGTCCCCGGAAACTATATCGCAACCGGACCTGGGCGGTATGACCCGGACCCCGACCTCGAAGAATCCATAAGGAAGCGTTATGCCCTTCAGAAGCGCTCAGCGAAGCAGGAGACCGGCGCGAGTTTGCGCGGAAAGATGGACCTCTTGCGGACCAAGGCGGCACAGTCAGGCTATTCCTATGGGTCCGGCGAAGAGCAGCGCCTTGCGCTTGAGGCGGCGCGTAATGCTATGGCTACCGAATCTCGCATGATGGCGGACATAGACGCTCAGAAGATGGCGGAACTCAAGGGATGGGCGGAAGGACAGCGGGGATATGAGTATCAATCGTCTCTCCAGCAGGGCGGCATAGAAGGGCAGAAGGAGCTTGCCGGAATCGGCATAGAAGGACAGATGCAGCTTAAGGAAATGGACATAGAGGGTCAGAGCCGGATTCAGTCAGAGCAACATGCCTTTGACCGGTGGAAGCAGCGGGAGATGGAGAAGCTCACCCGAGCCGGTTGGGACCAGGAAAGTGCAGAGGCGGAGTTAGATCGCCGCTGGAAATCCGGGGAAGGCGAAGCCGAGCGGGAGAACCGGATCGAGCTTCAGGAGCTTGCATCCCAGGCGAACTACGACACCGAGGAAATGAAACAGATCTATGCAGAGAGGATGCAGGGCAAGGGGCTGGACGCCGAAAGCGCATGGAGAGCCGCCGAGAACATGATTAAAGAGCGGGATTTGGACATACAGGAATGGGCGCATGGGGAGCAGTTTGCCCTTGAGGGCGGAAAGCTCGCGCTTGAACAGTATCGGACCGAAGAGGGCTTTGCAGCCGAAAGATACAAGACGGACCTGACCGCCGCGCT
>Ga0272444_10003279_pt1 | contig 14646 bp, 12 predicted proteins | sample SSMForm13_FD_201033 | JGI IMG/M metagenome (GOLD analysis project Ga0272444, IMG submission 201033) | Marine sediment archaeal communities from Little Sippewissett salt marsh, Falmouth, MA, United States - SSM-Form-13 | ecosystem: Environmental > Aquatic > Marine > Wetlands > Sediment ...
GGCCATGGAGCCGCACCTGCCCCACGACATCCTGTATCGCCCCAAGATGGGCTTTTCCGTGCCGCTGGCGTCCTGGTTCCGCGGTCCGCTGCGCGAGCGGGTGCGCAGTGCGCTGCTCGGCGACACCCTGCGCGCCACCGGGCTGTTCGAGGACAGGTGCCTGGCGCGCCTGGTGGACGAACACCAGTCAGGCGCCGGCGAGCACAGCACCGCGCTGTGGACGCTGATGATGTTCGAGTCCTTCCTGCGGCAGAACGGCGCCGACGTCGCGGCATGATCAGGCTGCTGACCTTCACCAGCCTGTATCCGAATGCCGAGGTGCCGCGCCACGGCATCTTTGTCGAGACCCGGTTGCGACACCTGCTAGCCTCCGGTCAGGTTGAGGCTCGCGTTGTCGCGCCCGTGCCCTGGTTTCCCAGTCAATCGGATCGCTTCGGCGCATACGCCAAGTACGCACGGATCCCAGCTCAAGACCGGCGCCACGACATCACCATCGACTACCCCCGCTACCCGGTGATCCCCAAGATCGGCATGAGCCTGTCACCCATGCTGATGGCGCTGGCGGTGCTGCCGCGGCTGCGCGCCATCATCGCCGACGGCTATGACTTCGACGCCATCGACGCGCACTATTTCTACCCGGATGGCGTGGCGGCGGTCTGGCTCGGCAGGCAACTGGGCAAGCCGGTGGTGATCACCGCCCGCGGCTCCGACCTGAACGTGCTGCCGCAGTACCGCCTGCCCCGCCGCATGATCCGCTGGGCGGCGCAGAACGCGGCCGGCATGATCACCGTCTGCCAGGCACTCAAGGACGTGCTCATCGAACTGGGCGCGCCCGGGAACGGCATCCGGGTACTGCGCAACGGCATTGACCTGTCGCGCTTCTATCCGCCTGCGGACCGGCAGGCGCTGCGCCAGCGACTCGGACTGACCCGCACCACCCTGCTGTCCGTCGGCCATCTGGTGGAGGCCAAGGGACACCATCTGGTCATTGAGGCCCTGCGTGAACTGCCGGATACCGAACTGCTGATCGCAGGTGACGGCGACCAGGAACAAAGGCTGCGCCGCCAGGCCATCGAACTGGGGCTGGCCGAGCGGGTGCGTTTCCTCGGCACCCTTCCCCAGGATGCATTGCGCGACTACTACGGCGCTGCCGATGCCCTGGTGCTGGCCTCCAGTCGCGAGGGCTGGGCCAATGTGCTGCTGGAGGCCATGGCCTGCGGCACACCGGTGCTGGCCACCACTGTGGGCGGCACGCCGGAGGTGGTAACCGCCCCCGAGGCAGGGCACCTGCTCGACGAGCGCAGCGCCGCGGCCATCACACGTGCCGCCCGGTCACTGCTCAGCGACACAGTCACGCGCGAACAGACCCGGCATTTCGCGGAAGGCTTCAGCTGGCAGGAAACCACCGAGGGGCAGCTTGCCCTGTACCGGGATATTCTTTCACAGCCCCCCGTCTAGACCAGACGAGCTTTGGGCGGTACCGGCATGACGCCACCACCGCCCACGCCCCTCATCCGCGGTAGCCTGCTCATGCTGCCTACCGAAACGCTGCCAGCCATCGCTTGTGTATCGCGTCATAGTCCGGGGGCATTCGCCGAGATCAGCAGCGGCTCAGTGGCTGGCCCCGTCTAATCAAGGGAACTGCTTCTCAATGGCCGAGTCGAGCTCTTCGAATGAGAACTGGGTCTCGCCGTATTCCCAGGAGGACAGCACCCCGGGGTTCTTGCGCACGGTCAGTATCGATCTAGCGAGGTGCTGCTTGTGCCTATAGAGCGGAAATCGGGCCATTGCCGAGTACAAATGAGTGATTAGTTCTTTATCCGTCATCTCAGCTGTCTTCGCTTTCTCCAGCTGAGCTGTTGACGGCGCGTGTTTGTAGCGGAAAATTGCGCTGTTATTTTGCGTGAATGCCACCAACTCGAAACAGTCTTTCAGTGATTCTAGCTGCGCTACAACCCAGGGGTTGCTGTGGTGGAAATAATCCTGCTGGATTACCAATGACTCGCCTTCAATAAGGCTTGAGAAAAACGTTTCCAGCACATGATCATTGGTCTTTCTTGTCTTAGCTATATCGATGAAGAGAATCTCGATTGCGCCGCCATCCCAGCGTGTATCCAGGATGTCGCACTTATGGAATTCGACTAGACCAGTAAACTCTGCCAGTAGGTCGCGCGCCAAGGGCAAAATATCTTCGCCGGTGAACGCCGCAATGCCATGGTCATACAGCAGCTGCTGTTTGTGGCGCTCCGCACATTCGTAGCGATCGAAGCATTGAATTTTCGTTGTGGCTGTTCGATTTTTCGTCAATCCATATGCCAAGCGAGCCGTAGATCCTCCAACGAACGTTCCTAGCTCACAAATGGCCCCTTGCCCAGTGAAATAGTGCTCCGCCACCCATCGCAGCATTCGACCCTCTTCTTCAGTAAGCATAGTGAATACTTTGCGAACACTCGTTGGGAGTCGATATTCCGCGCCATTCCAGGGTTGCGCCTGTATATGTTGAAGTGCAGATGAAGTCATGTTGTCTACCAATTCTTACTGGGGCTGAGTGATCTAGCGCGCTAACGGGAAACCCTCACCGAGTTGGGCCAACAGCTGGCTGGACAGCGTATGCTCGGCGTGGTCCATTCGACCTGAGTAGGCCGCATTGCATTATTATTAAGAGAAATATCGCAAGACTTGCTGAGCGCTGTCGTCAACCACGCTAATCCGTCCGAGCTTTATAAGCCTTGCCGCATCTTCGCGTGATATGAGTAGTCGTCGATATTCCTCTTCTAGTCTGCCCTGCTTATAAAGCGCATACCACCGCTTCACGTGCCATGCCTCAACCGCCCCGGGCTTTTGATGTATAGCAAAATTGTCAATCCCTTCCCCGTTGTTACGGGTCTTTTTTATAAATTGTGATTTGCTCCGAACAGGTAAGTGCAGTATGCGTATGTCATTGGAGCGTGAGACCTTTACGCGCTTCTTACCATGGGGTGAAACTATCCCATGATTCCCTTGATTAACTTCAATGTATGAATCTGTCAGGCTATAGATTACTTTAGCCGGGTGTCGGTACAGCAAGAACGATTTCTCGTCCACCTCGCGCATCACGGTAGCCAGAGGCTTGGCTATAGGGCTACACACTTGATATTGGATGTCGTCCGGAAACTTCTCAGTATCCATGCGATCAGCGAGAAGCAAATTAATCACCTCAACACTTAATGCCGTTGGCGCGGGATACCGAGCAATTTCCGTCTTGAGCGAGCCGCTACGCGGCTGCCAAATCTCATCAGCATCGCAGTGGATCAGGATATTTGCACCAAATTGCTCCATCGCAATAAGGCCCATGCGATTAACCCAGGCCTTTTGATCGAAGACGCGACTGGGCTCGTCTATGACAGACACGACGCCTTGCCTACTATATTCCTCCAGGATGTCACGCGTCCCATCTGTCGAGCCGTTGTCGGTTACGAGTATGAAATCGGCCCCGTGTTCTAGATGGTAGCGAATGTTGGCGCTAACAACGTCGATTTCATTACGCACCAACAGTGTCATGACTAGTCGCTGATCACTGTTGAGCCGGTTTCTGCTAGTTCGCCGTAGTAATCGCATGAGTGTTTGTCTAGTCAGACATATCCCCACCGCAGAGTTCTGCGTTCCGATTCTCTCGAGCGCGCCACGAGTTGTGAAATGTGTGTCTCGGCGAGTTCAAGATCGCCAGACTGAATCGTGCCGGCGACGGATCGTAGTAGAATTGGTGTTTTTCCTGATGCGCGCAACTTGTAAATGAAATTCGATAGCTGGGAAGTGTCCACGGCGTGCTTGGTTTTCCCGAATTCCCATGCCTCTTCATACACCTCTGCGGCAGGCAAAACTACTAAAATGTTTGCGTTATCATCATAAATTGAAATCTCTGGCATCTCGTGAAGAAAGTCGGACGGGAAGTGAAGTTGAAAGCCGACGAGACTGTCTTCATGGAGTCTGATCAGATCGAATAAGAAGTTCGGGCGCTTCTGGTCGCGTAGCGCTTGCTTGTTCCGAGGGTAAAGTGGGGTCTCCATCCCTGGTAGGTCGTACTCAATTGCTGCGGTAGAAAAGACAGCTCCAAAGCATTTAACATGGCGTATTTTGTTAAGTCTCAGCCGTAGGCTTTCTGTGTCAATGTCTTGCGGCGCAACAATAACGAAGTATGGCCGCTGGTTGCGTTCCAGATCTCCGTACCACCAATCCTCTTGCCTACCAATTACTCGCGTATTTCTCCGGCCGTGCTGCGCATGCAAGCTGTGATATTCGTATTTCGCAAGTCGCTTGCGGAGTTCCCTTACGGTAGGGGGTCGCCCTGTCTGGGCAACTTCGGCGTCTAGTCTATCTCTGAGTTCAACGGCGTGAGGCGACAATTTTCGTGCAAAGAAAAAATCCTGCTGCAGGATGAAATCAAGGTGATCGTCATAAAATACTATTGGCCGCCCCTGGGCCGTAAAATGATAAAAAGTTAGACTGCGGTTGTAAATTTTCTTCTGATCGCAAACTGCACTCAGCGCGGTCTGGAAAAACATTTCGTCGGGAATCCAAGTGGTCTTAAAAAAACGACGGATGCGCTGGTCTTCGGAAAACTTCATTATCTTCCGAAGGCTGTGCCAGGTAAGGCCCCACCATTGAGAGCCGAACCGAGGTGAGAGTCCGCCGGGGACTTTCCGTTCATAGCCCACTGCGCGCTGTAGTCGCCATGCAAGGTCAAAGAGCTTGGGGCTGTCTCGCCAGCTAAACCAGTGGTGATGCAGGTATCGTTCCTTGACCAGACCTTCTATCACCCATAATTCGGTATTCGGATCGGCAGATTCAATAAACTCCATTCCGCGGTTTTCATGCAGGAACTGCTTCAATTCCGCGAGTGGACGCGTGGGATAATCAGCGCCGCTTACGAGGATCACATATTCAGGTTCTTCCTCGAAGCGTGGGATCTCCGTAAGCGCGGCAAGAGTGGCCTCGACCATCGACCAGCGCCCCCAATCGGCATTGATCCGTTCTGAGAACCGTATCCGCGATAGCTCTGTTGACGTCAGATCCTTAGTGGCTAGTTTGCACAGATCATCACTCGCCTTCTTGTCCCAGTGTACGGCGACATAATCACCTTCTCTGACGAGTTGTCGCATTAGTCGTATCACGTTACCTGGATGGTCGTGGGCGAGGAGGATGAAAGCCAGTTGCATTGTGCCTGCCAGACTAGAACCAGCGACCTTCGTTCATGAGGCCAAAGTTGACGCATTGGCGCCAGCCAGTAAAACAAGTTGAGTACTTACCCCACAATTCCTCTTCGGCATTGAGACCCTCTAGATATCGTTGGTATTCGCGTGACCCTGCGTAATGTTCCTTACGGGTCATTTCCTCGATCACTTTGCCACGGAAGTGCGCCAGATATTTGAAATGTAGCAGGCAGCCGGTTGGTGCCAGCCCATCGAGGAAGTGCGGCCTATTCAGTCGCTTTGGCCATGCGATATGTGTTGAAGCGAAGAACAAATAATGCCTTCGCCACTTAATTAATACAGTCTTGTTAAGTGCTGGAGACTTGTTTGGTTCTTCAGAGAAAAACACCCTTCGACGTACGCCACCACGGATCCACCAGTCACCATAATAGGTTTGGCGTTCTTGGAAGTAGCCCGTTGGATCAAACCAACGGCAGGTCTCCAGTGGGTCATGGCCTGGCATATAAGTCGCTTGATCAATTGAGCCGCGAGCGTACATATCAAGCATCACCGCAAAAAAAGACTCCTTACGCTCTTGGGAAAGGTATTCGGTCAGCTCGCGCAAACTCCTCGACTCCATATGCGGATAGATCAGAAACTCATCAGGATCTAGAACCAAGCACCAATGCCCACTTCCATAGCGCCGCAGCAAGTGATTGGCCCAATGAACCCCAAAGTTTGCTTCCTTGTAGCTCTCGGTGGTGGTCCAGGCGGAGCAATCTGTCTGATCCTCAATCAAGTCAAGAAAGTTGTCATTTGAGTCGTTGTCGACAAAGAGAAAGTGGTCGACGCCGAGATTTCGATAGTATTTCAGAAAATATGGGATTCGGAAGGCTTCGTTACGAAGCACTACAAAAGCGAGAATGGAGCGGCTAGAGATGTGTACTGTTCTATCGAAAACGGGTGCGAGTGAACGGCCGTGCCGATATGCAGCAGCATGATATATGAGCGCTTGTCGCCAGAGCTTTAGTCTTGAAAGAGTCATTAGTATGTCGCGTAGGAAGCAGTACTGGAGGATGCGCTTATGTTCTTATTCCAACGGGCGCAGTTAGGTTAGATCGCAAAATTCTTTCCCGAACCTTTTCTCCAGGAAGTCATACTGCGGAGTCAAGGCAGCATGCAAATCTTTAATTACGGATTCTGGGATATTCATCAGTGGTGTTTTGTGAATAATTTTTTCCGGCGCCGAATAGCCGGAGAACGGCGGAATGCCAATATGGTCCTCTACTTTTCGTAGCACCGCTGTTGGATGTTTCGAAATTTCCTTAAACGGAATGTACAAGATTGACTCAGCGAGGAATTGGGCTTCCCACTGCGGTATGTATTCCGATAGATTTCCCCGATCAAAGATTACTGGGTCCCGGGAAAGGTCGCTCCATTGCTGCTTGGTGGGGGTGTTTGTCTGGAGGTGCCTAGACGCGTTCATCCGCAGTTGAGACAGCGCGCGCTGAAGCGGGTCTCGGACAAACCAAATGAGCTTCGGCTCGCCAAGAAGCTCTCTTAGGTAGCGAATGCCGTCATTGCCAATTGCGCAGTATTCGGGGGTTATATCGCCGGTTTTCATTTCTAGTGCTGCTGGCCGCTCGAAAATGGCGCGATACCAGCGTTCTGAGAACAAAACCCCCGACGCGATGCTGGCGATGTAGCGAATATAATCAAAGTCAACGTGTTGCCGCTTGATGTGATGCTCTATTATGCTCTTTGCATTTTTTTTAATATGCCATTGTGTCCATTCCCTGTTGTCCAGACAATAAACATGGTCGAAGTAATGCAGTTCTTTTATTGGCGGGAGCCATACGTTCGGATGCTGTCTGATCTGTTCGAATAACCAAGAGGTGCCGGCCTTCTGGGTCCCGATGCATAAAAAACTAGGTAGCGCGTGGTGGCTTTCTTGTGTCATATGGGCGGCTATTCACGATGGTGAGAAATGAGTTCTTGCGCATCCTTATTTGCCAAGTAAGACTGAAGTTCACCCCAATTTTCGAAGGCGTTTCGCAGGGTGCCGGCATACTGCTTTTTATATGTACTGGTTAATGAGCTGGCTTTGGTTGCGGAACCCAGGAAGTCGAGAACTTCACTTTGTTTTTCTGGGCTCATCACGTCTGCATAATTAATATTATAACAGCTGACAGGTTGTTTATTGGCCAGGGCGTCCCGCCTGTCCAGAAACCTTTTGTGCACTTCGATATGTTCTTCAAAGGATCGCACGTCAAATTCAACCTTAATGTTATTAGCACATTCGCTCGCATGCGTGCTAGACGGGGCGATGCTTGTCCATACTTTTGTTTTCCGTGCTCGCAACAATGAAGCGTAGGTTTCCAGCGGATCTCTTATTAGGAAAACCTTCTTCCATTCTGCATTGTTAATAATGCGTTTTATGATATCGTCGTGCGGCAGCAGGTGCGGCCAGAATGCTTTGAATCCAAAAATCTTGTGTGGATTCAAGTGACGCAACTCCATAACAAAAGCGCAAGGATTCTTGTTTCGCCGGGTAATATCCGATGGATCCAGACTGAGTTGCCTCTTATGCCAAGCGCGGACTTCAATGCGAGACGCCTTAAATATCTCTCCATGGCAGACCACGTCTTCAGCGCTATCAAGCAGGCTCTGGAAGAAATAAGAACCTGACCGAGGCTGAGTAATGATGACGAAGTTTTGCGGTTTTGCCATGTGATTAGCGCGGGGAGCGATAGTTGAATCGTGGTTATACAGTGCGAACGGTAACTCCCATGCCCACCACTAATGTCTAGGGTAGACCCAAATTCAACGGGAGGTGTCTACGTAGTCCTTTATGTAAGGATAATACACTAGTAGCAATCTGGCCAGACCTGGGTATTTCTCTCAACGTGGCGATGAGCGCAAAGGGCAAAGAGCAAAGGACTCATGACCGTCCACAGGGTACGATCATCCATATGGCGATGAAACCATCGGCATACGAACATGGCGTGCAACTAAAGCTGATCTAGCCGGGTACGCACAATGCGAATGGTGACTTTGAGCGCGGCGACGGCAGCTTCAGGACAAGAGACTCAGCGAGCGCTGCTTCAATTTCCCACCCCTACGCGTATCGGCATCCAGTCATGATGCAAGGGCTATAATAAGAAAAGCTTGCACTTCATGTTGAGCTATCGGGCTCCTTCCGGGGTTGCGTAACACCTGCGACAATAGTGACATCAACCTGGACTCTCTTGACCCAGCCTGGCAAAGAACCGATAAGCAGGTCACAACGGGCATTCGGCGTAGTACGGCTCGATTGTTCGAAATTTGCACATAACAAAGGTTAACGAGCAAGAGAAATGAATCCTTACGAAGCATTACCAGATGAGGCCTTCTGGAAGCTGGCTGTCGCGCAAAAGAACATGTTCAGTGTGGACAAGCTTTGGGCCCCGAAGTTTGACATCAGGCGCGATAGCAAAGTCGTCACCTTTGGCTCATGTTTCGCTCAACATATTGGGGCCGCGCTAAAGGATAGCGGCTTCTCCTGGCTATGCACTGAGCCAGCACCGGATGGCCTATCCCCTGCCAACACAAAGAGATTCAACTACGGACTCTTCTCCTGTCGCACGGGAAACATCTATACGACATCTTTGCTGAGGCAGTGGGTCGAGTGGGCATTGGAGCTGAGGACGTGTCCTGATGAAGTCTGGCAAGTAGGTGAACGTTACTATGACCCCTTCAGGCCAAGAGTAGAGCCACAAGGTTTTTCGTCCATTACAGAAATGCGGCATTCTCGCGCGCAAACCTTGGAATCTTTTAGAGCGGCCATTCGCAATGCTGATTTCTTTGTTTTTACGATGGGGCTCACGGAGAGCTGGCTAAATAGCAGGCACGGGTATGAATACCCGATGTGCCCCGGAACCACGGCCGGGGAATTCAGAGACGATATTCATACCTTTAAGAATCAAGATTTTGAAGATGTCCGCAGCAATCTAGCGGCAGCGATAGACCTGATGCGAAAAGAAAACAAGCATTTGAAATTCTTACTAACTGTCTCCCCTGTTCCACTGACCGCGACAAACTCGGGAAATCATGTACTAGTAGCAACAATGGAAAGCAAATCCTGCCTCCGCGCGGTAGCTGGGCAACTAACGAAGAATCGCGTTAATGTAGATTACTTCCCTTCTTATGAAATAATAAATAGCCCGGTATTCCGCGGAACGTTTTTCGAGCCAAATGGAAGGAGCATCAACCCTTTTGGCGTCAGGTTTGTTATGGATACCTTCTTCAACAGCCTGGAACGCAGACGGGGACCAGCTACAATGACCAAACGCGAAAACGAAATCGGGCATCTCTCTAAGGAGGATAGCGTTTGTGAAGAAGAGTTGCTGGATGCATTTGGCCCAGGGCCGGCGCAATGAAGATCTGTGTTCTCGGCAACAGCCACGTCGCCTGCTTAAGTAAAGGCTGGGATAAACTCAAATACAATCATAAGAATGTGCAACTTACATTTTTTGCCCATCGCGGCGAAAAATTAAGTGGCTTGACGATTAAGCATGGGCGACTTTCCGCTGATAATCAAAGGCTACGCAGAGTGATATCTCACACCTCCGGGGGACGCGAACACGTAGACCCGAATGAATTCGACTGCTTTTTAATATTCGCTCTGGGCGCCAAGCCATATCGCTATAGACCGATATACTATTCACAACAAGTTCATATCGCCGCACTCGAAGACCATGCAACGCACAGTACCTCTTGGAAGCTTATCGAACGGCTGCGCCAGATAACGGATAAACCCATCTATGTAGGCCACAACCCATTGCATGCCGCATCGCCGCGTTGCGACCATCGCGGCGGCGCCGACGAATACTATCGAGGCATCGCCGAACTGAATGAGTACATCTACGAACCGCAAAATACGCTTTTGCTGTGCCAACCCGAACAAACAATCACCGACGGATTTGAAACCAAGCATGAATATTCAATTGGCTCGACTCGGCTCGATACCGGGGACAAGATATCTAACGAGCCACACGAGGAGAAAGATCGAACCCACATGAACGCGCAATTCGGCGAGCTCTACCTCTCAGACTTCTTGACCATGCTGGCGTCGGAACCTGAATTGCCGGTGAGTCAAAAAACAAACCACAAGCGATAAGTCTAGAAGAGCAACCCAGCAACAGCACTCAGAGAGAATCCTCGAAAGCGGTGAACTCACTTATAGCGACACCTCACAACAGCTCTGCTCTACGGTTGCGAGGCCTCGTCAGCCCCCCCCTCAAGCAATCGCAACAGGGATACTCTGCCCGTCTTTCTTGCCCAGTCGGCGGCGGTCATGCCGTTCTTATCTTTCGCTGCTGGATCTGCACCCCGATCAAGGAGTCGTCGCATCAGGCTTTCATTCCCATGGGAAACGACAAGCATCAAAGGCGTCCTCCCCGCATTGTCAGCAATGGCTGGATCGGCGCCAGCATTTAGAAGCATTTCTGCAATTTCCGTACGATTACCGCCCACCGCCCAGGTAAGCGCAGTTGCCCCGAACTTACCATCTCTTGCGTTTATTTCAGCGCCTCTATGGAGGAGAGTTCCCAGGGTGTGTGTCGCGTTGTTCATAGCAGCCAGCATCAAGGGCGTAGCACCCTGTGTAGAATGGGCGTTGACTTGTGCGCCGCCGTCCAACAATGCGATCGCTGCCGCATCAGAATCCGAGGAACTAGCAAGCATTAATGGGGTCATCCCCGTTCGGGTCTTGTGTTCGACTTTTGCACCTCGCTGCAGGAGCATTTTGATCGCGATAGCATCGTTAGCGGCCGCAGCATAATCCAATGGCGTCATTCCGGTGCGAGTTTCGGTGTCGCTATCGGCTTCGCGGTTCAGCAACAAATCAGTGATCTCTGGAAAACCGCGCTGGATTGCAGTGGTTAGGGCAGTTAAACCCGAGGATGTTTGCGCATTGATTTGCGCTCCGCCATCAAGGAGCAATTCCACGATGTCGCGATGACCATACCAAGTCGCGAGAATAAGGGGCGGCATCTTATTGGCTCTCATCCGCGCATTGGCATTTGCCCCGCTTACCAACAACACCCGAACAGGGCCGGCATGCCCACTAGGTATTGCGTGCATGAGAGGAGTAGCCCCAGACGCGTCCGCCAGATCCCTGGCCGCACCGTGCTCTAACAGCGTCTTAACGATTTCAGCGTAACCATTGGCGGCCGCGTACGCCAACGCTGTCCGGCCTTCGGAATCCTGCCGATTGACGTCGGCTCCGGCCACCAACTCGGCTTTAAGGGACTGGAGATCCCCCTGCTTAGCGGCGCGCATTAGCAACGACGCATCGAGTGAGTCTTTGTTGACCGTCGGCCGGGGTATTTCATCATGAGGTACGGGACTGGATTCAGCGGCCGGCCTAGAATCCACTGAACTCACGGCAAACGCCGATCCAATATGCAACAGCACAAAGGCGCTCAAAACCAGTCTACGCAATTCAAAATTGGCATAAACCAGGTTGCGCTTAGGCTTGATGGCAAACATCAATTAATCCTTTCAAATTCAGCGTCGAATATATCGATCCAGGAACAAAGAGGGAGCTTTCGCTCCCTCTTTTTTTCACACGGCTCTTTTGATTAAGAGCCTACCCTCAGGGCGCTACCCAATTGGGGCTGTCATCCCATTGGATCCACAACCGCGCGTTGTACATCGCAGTGGCCTTACGATCACCCTTGATATAGACAGTCAGGTCGAAACCGCGGGTCACAGGGGAGCCGTTAACGGTTACCGCTTGAACCAATGAACCTGGAACGATGGTCACACCGGGGTTGACTACCGTTCCATCGTTGAACCAACCATTGGTGGTCCAACCTTTACTCCATACGAGCGGCGATTCGCCATCGATACTGCGCTCGTCATCAGAGTCCCAATCGAGCAGATCCAACCGGGTTACCGTCGGCTCACCAACCTCATACTTGATGAGGGCCTTCTGATAGGGAGGCGGGGCGCAGTTGACATTGGGAACCTCCAGGCCGGGGATATCCTGGCCAAACTTATTCGGCTTCAAGCGCCACCGGGGGCCGGACAAGAGGTCCCCAGGGGCGGGCAGTACCCGCGTGTCATAACTGACGTCAGCAACCCCATCCCCCGTTGTATCGTAGGACCACTCAAACGGCTCCCGGTCCACAGTTGTGTACCAAGCATTGGTGTAACCATGTTGCAGATCTTCTGACAAAGCATAAGGGTTGTTATCCCATACATGGGTGGCAACGTTGGTATCTGGAATCGCGAAATCACCATTGCGCAATACGGTACCTGTCGGGATTTCAAGACCATTGCCCTGATAGCAGTCGAGGTCAGACAACCATTTGTCGCTACTCGTCGTATAACCTGGCAGACGCCCAATCGCACCCTCATTTTCCATATCTTCCGGGCGGATCTGATCATTGGGATTGTTGGTTATCTTATGATTGATAACCAGGGTCGCCCGGGTCACACGATAGCCTTTCCAGCCGTTAGCAGTTTTTGCCTCTGCGCTGAACCACTGTTGCGGCAACGCCATCCGCGTAAATACCCGGATATCATTTGGTCGCTTGATCAGGTTGCCCCAACGGTACAGTGGCTTGCCGTCATCCTTGGCCGTAATCGAATAATCTCGGCCCAGAGCAATGTCATCCAAGACGGTCGACTCATTGGGGTCCAGGAATGACAGGATGTCATCCGGATCAGCCCAACTCGCGTCGCCTGCCCAGTCCACTACTGGCAGGGCACTGCCGTCGATTGGATCATATGCAATAGCACCCATGAATTTACCATCGATGGTAGTAGCATCCCCGGTAGGCTCTTCTGTCTTGGCACTGTTGAGAATCTGCAGATTGTTGTCCAACTTCTTGTCGGCACAGTCGACCGCGACCACGCCCGGATTTGCGGGATCCTCGATCTGAGCCTGATCGCCAGTCACCGGGTCCGCATAGTAATAGGGGATGGTCTCATGGCAGGTGAGCACGTGCTCCATGGTTACATAGTGCTCGGTGGAGCACTTGACCGACGCGCCACCCAGTCCAGTGCACCACGTGCCTTGGCCCGCCGGAACAACAAAGGTATCAGTCTCCGCGTCCGACACTTCGATACCAATGATGTCAGCGCCATCCTTGATATTACCGATCCAACCTTCGGTGTAGACGCCGTCTCGCTCTTTATCTACCGCTACAGCGAACGGCACCACTTCGAAACCAAAAGTACTGTCTATCGGATACAGGGTGTTGCCTTCACTCGTGGTCATCGGCTGCGGCCCATCCCCAGGGCAAGCGGGGCTGCCAGCAACCTCAGCAGCCGCACCACAGATGATGGTTGGGTCACTCCCATTGCCCATACCACCAACCATCGTGCCGTCATAGTCACCAATGAGATTGTCGACGCTGAAGGTGCTAAAAGAACTATCCCAGCGTACGCCAGCTTGCGCCGCACCCGCCGCCATCAGAGCAACCACCGCCGCGCTAACCGCCGTGCGTTTGAATGTGGATTGATTTTTCATACCCGCCCTTCTCCATGTTGTGTTCGGGGTGTTGGTGTCGGCGTCACTGCATGCCCACATCCCCAAATCAAATAATTAATCTGCCTACTCGCTTCCCTGACGCCTTAATCCGTAACCTTGATATGACAAAGCTTGCATTTGGTCGGCCCTGCCGGCTTGTGCAGCTCCTTCACCGTGTACTCGTGACACCCCCTGCAACGCAGGTGGAAAGCCTTGGATGTCTTTGGCACCTCGCCGCCGTCTTCCACCTGCTGCATCTGGTGGCGGTGGCAGTCCGAGCAGACCTGGAATGGCTCGCCCGGCTGGTGGGTGTGATGACAGGTTTCGCAACTGTTGGTCCGCAGTGCCGCATGCAGCGCGTGATTGAAGGTAACCACGCCCATCTTCGACGGGTACTGCTCCACCGCGTGCTCTTCGGGGATCGCGTCCACGGCTGCCACCGCCCAGAACGGGAGGGCAAACAGGCCGAGAATGACGACGATCAGGACACGCACAACACTGCACCTATCAGTCAAACCAATCAAAATGCCCGATGTCGTTTATTAGCGATTCTTGGTGCGGGACAACTACTTAGATATTAGATTATCACCCGTTCGTGAACGCAAGTTGACATAAGTCAGAAGCGGTGGCGGATGGCTACCATGAAGGCGACCACGTCATAATCCTCGCTGTCGTTACCGAGCAGCAGGCTGCTGCCGCCGCCCGGGAGCACCACGGGCACACCGTCCACCGCCCAATCGGTCGCATCGAGGTGCTCGTAGATCGCCGCCAGTCGGACCTGGGTGGTCTTGGACCAGTGGTAGGCCGCCGACAACTGCAGGCGGTGCAGGTCGTTTTCCACTGTGGGATAGGACGCCAGCGCCGCGGCCGGCAAGGTCGCCTGGCTGATGTCACCGCGGCCCTGGGAATACAGGTAGTCGACACCCACATCCCAGCGCGGCCACAGACCGGTGAATT
>Ga0272444_10003281_pt1 | contig 14641 bp, 14 predicted proteins | sample SSMForm13_FD_201033 | JGI IMG/M metagenome (GOLD analysis project Ga0272444, IMG submission 201033) | Marine sediment archaeal communities from Little Sippewissett salt marsh, Falmouth, MA, United States - SSM-Form-13 | ecosystem: Environmental > Aquatic > Marine > Wetlands > Sediment ...
TGGTCTTCGCAATCGCATCCAAGCTGGTGGCCGACGGTGTCCCGGTCTGGTTCCTGTCCGGCCCACAAAGCGGGGTGAGGATCGGCATGAGCATGATCCCCCGGGCGGAGATCAGCATGGTGATCCTTCAGCGGGGGCTCGCCATGGGGAACTGGGTGATCCCTCCGCGCGTTTTCAGCGGCATGGTCCTGGTCTCCGCTTTCACATGCCTGGTGGGTCCCGTGGCCGTGAGCGCTCTCCTGAAACGATTCCCCGAGGGGTAGAGTCCAGGGGTTTCCCCTTCAATGGTTTTTTCCTCGTTGCATCTTCGTTGAGAGCAAGACCCTCCGGTGGTAAAATAATAAGAAACGTTTGCGATGAAAAGATGAAAAGGGTTTGCCGCCCGTAGCAAGGACGGGTCACGGATCGTAACTTCGAGACGGGGGCACACCATGAACGATAAAAAAGTCCGGAAAGAGAGACCGAAAAGCAGGTACGAGCAAGACTTGCTGTTTTATAAGTTCGCGATCTCGAGCCTGCCCGTGGGCATCCTGTCCGTGGACTCCGACTTGAAGATCACGGGCTTCAATCCGTGGGCGGAGCGGATCACGGGGTACGCAGAGCATGAGGTCCTGGGGCGCTATTGCGGGGATGTGCTCCACGGCGGAATGTGCGATATGCATTGCCCTCTCAGGACGGTCCTGCGGCGGGAAAAGCCCATGGTCGGAATCGAGACGACCATACAGAAGAGGGAGGGAGTATTCATTCCGGTGCGGATGAGCACGGCGGGTCTGTTCGATCAACGGGAGCGCCTGATCGGAGGAATTGAATCCTTTCAGGATATCAGCCACCTGAAGAATCTCGAGAGGGAAAGAAACAACATCATCTCCATGATCGCGCATGACATGAAATCCCCCATCATCAGCATTCATGGGTTTGCACACCGATTGTTGACCCGGGCAAACGCGGACAAACAAAAACAGTACCTGGAGATCATCGAGAAGGAATCCACACGGCTCGAGGCACTCATCAACGAATTCCTGGAGCTCTCCCGGCTCCAGGCCGGAAAGCTCACGCTGAACCTCAGCTCCACATCCCTGGATAAAGAGCTTTACGAGCTCTTTGACCTCTACCAGCACCGGGCCTCCGAGAAGGGGCTCCGTCTGGAGTTGAGATCCGATGAGCCTCTTCCCATCATCGAGGCGGACTCTCACCGGCTGCGACGGGCCTTGAGCAACCTTTTGGACAATGCCATCAAGTTTTCGCAATCCGGGGGGACCATCACCCTGTTGACCCGGGAAAGAGAGGGTGAGGTCGTAGTGGAGATCCGGGATCAAGGCGTGGGAATCGATTCGGAGGATATCTATCACGTGTTTGACGCCTTTCATCGGGGTAAAGAGCCCGGAACCCAGGAGCAGGGCTTTGGTCTGGGCCTGGCAGGCGTCAAGGCCATTATCGAAGGGCACGGCGGCCGGGTCCAGGTCCGGAGCGAGCCGGGAAAGGGGTCCACGTTTTTCGTGTTTTTGCCCAAGACCCCTTCGCATAGTGATACAGGGATTCATGAAGAGACGCTAGGCGGTGGAGAGCCCGGTCCGGATGCGTTCCTCTGATCACGAAACAGAACAAAGCCCGGGTCCTCTCGAACCCCGGCTGGAGATCCTCGGGGCGGAGTCCATGGGGGTCCGGAGTCTCTGCTGCTCGGTGGCCCTGCCGGATCGGCATATCCTCATTGATCCGGGGGTGGCTCTGGGGTTTCGGCGGTACGGCCTGCTGCCCCACCCCGTGCAGGTGGCCGCCGGAAGTCGAGTGCGGGACCGGATTGTGGAGGCCCTGACGCAGGCAACGGATGTGGTGTTCAGCCACTTCCACGGGGATCACGTGCCGTTGGCTGAGGCGAATCCCTATCAACTGGCCATTGGTGAGCTTCCTGCCGGGTTCTCCGGATTGCGAGGGTGGAGCCTCTCGGAGAAGGGGCTCTCCCCGGACATGACACAACGTTTTCGCGATCTGGCCGACATGCTGGGGCCGAACCTCCAGGTCGCAGAAGGGCTCGAGGAAGGGCCCCTGTCCTTCTCACAGGCCGTTCCCCACGGGGTGCCGGAAAGCGGGTTGGGAAGCGTCATGATGACGCGGGTCGATATGGGGAACCGGGTGTTCGTTCATGCCTCGGATATCCAGCTCCTCCATGAGCCCACCGTAGAGCAGGTGATTCACTGGCGGCCGGATATCGTACTGGCAGGCGGGCCCCCGCTCTATCTCGATCGACTCGACAGAAAAGATCGGGACCGTGCCTGGCGCTGCGCCCTGCACCTTGCGCTGAGCGTGGAAGTAGTCATTCTGGACCATCACCTCATGCGGAGCCAGGAGGGGACCGTGTGGCTGGATATGCTTTCCGACAAGGCAGGCAAAAGGGTATACTGCGCTGCGGATTTCATGGGCCGGCCCCGGCAGCTGCTGGAGGCAGGACGCGTGCAGCTTTATGAAGACGTGCCGGTTTCGGATACCTGGCACGAGGAGTACGCTCAAGGCCGGGGACATCGCGTTCGCGGGGCTTCTGCCTAAAGACTACGGTGTGATAAGGCGGCCCCGGTATCCGGCGGAAACGATTCTTTGATCACAGGAGGCCTGTCATGACCTTGTGCAAAGGCATCGGGCTGCTCCTGCTTCTTTTGGGTTGGGGAGGATTCATGTCAGCAGAAGCATATGCAGCGAATGGAAAGGATAAGGTGGAATCAGGCCGCATTCGGCTTCAGGTCGTGTTCAACAATGTGCCCTATAAACAGGGTTTGGAGACCTCCTGGGGGTTTGCCTGCGTGATCGAGCGACCGGATGCGACCCTTCTGTTCGATACCGGCGACAATGGAGACATCCTGCTCTCGAACATGCGCCATCTGGGCCTGGATCCCGACAAGGTTGGCGCCGTCGTGCTCTCGCATTTCCACTGGGATCATACCGGGGGGCTCGAGGCCTTTCTGCTGCGAAACCCCAATGTGACCGTGTACATGCCCGCTTCCTTCCCGGGGGAGTTCCAGCAGGCGGTCGCTAGCTTCGGGGCCTCGGTCGTGGCCGTGTCCGGTCCCCGGAGCCTCATGGATCGCACGTACTCCACCGGTGAGATGGGAGCGGCGATCCCGGAGCAGGCACTGGTCCTGGAGACAAAGGAAGGGCTGGTCCTGATCACGGGGTGCGCACACCCCGGCGTGGCGGACATGGCCGAGCGGGCCAAAACGCAGTTCAAAAAGGACCTCTACCTGGTGATGGGCGGGTTTCACCTGGGCGGCATGGGGGAACATGAGATCCTTGACGTTATTCAGCGTCTTCAAGCCCTGGGCGTTCAAAAGGTCGCCCCGAGCCATTGCACGGGGGAGAAAGCCATTCACATGTTTCGCGAGGCGTGGGGCGAGGATTTCGTGGAAGGGGGTCTGGGCGCGGATATCACGCTGGCGTGGTGAGGGGTCGCCTGGTAAAGGGCACGCACCCCGCTTTTTTTGGCAGGCTTTTCGTGCAGGGTTGTGCAGGACAGACGGACGATCGGTGCTTTTGTGAAGCAGCCGGAGAACGGATCGCCGGGACCGGGGATCGTCATCCTCGTGGAGGGGAGTCGCATGAACACCAGGGAAGGGGCCGAGATCGAAACGCTGGACCGGGAAACCCGTCAGATCCAGCGGGTCGCCCTGTTCGGTTTCCTTTTGAACCTCGGCCTGACCGTGATGAAAGGGGCGCTGGCCCTGGTGTCCGGCAGCCTGGCCATCACCGCGAGCACCATCGATTCCGCAACAGACTCCATCGCGTCCCTGATCCTGTACGTGGGGCTGAAGCTCTCCACCCGGAAGACCCCGACCTTTCCCCTGGGACTCTACAAGATCGAGAATCTCCTCTCCGTGGCGGTGGCGTTTTTCATCTTCTTCGCCGGATACGAGATCGCCCGCCATGCCTTTTCTACGGCCTCCGCGCCCCCGGATATCTCCCGAACCGTGATCGTCCTGATTGCCGTGGCCACGGCAGCGGTCTTTGCGTTCGGATACTACGCCATGGCCGCAGGCCGGCGGACCGAATCCCCGACCCTGATTGCCGAAGGCCGCCACCGCCAGGCGGACGCACTCTCCTCGGTCGTGGTCCTGGTCTCGGTGGTCCTCGGGTTCTTCCAGGTCAAGGCGGAGGTCTTCGGCATCACCGTGGATCAGATCGCAGCGGCCCTGGTGCTCCTGTTCATTGCACACACCGGGTGGGAGCTGCTCTCCGACGGCATGCGGGTCCTGCTGGATGCCTCCCTGGATCACGAAACCCTGGCCGCGGTTGAGCGGATCATCGAGGAAGACCCCAGGGTGGAGGAGGTGCAGTCCCTGGTGGGACGAAACGCCGGCCGGTTCCGTTTCTTGCAGGCCACGGTGACCGTGAGGACCGGAGACCTGGAAAAGGCGCACAGCATCAGTGAGGCCATTGCATTGAATATTCAGGAGCGCGTTCCCCATGTGGAGCGTGTGGCCATCCATTGCGAGCCGCAGGCCCGGGAGTTTTATCAGATCGCCGTGCCCCTGGCCGATTCGGACGGTCGGCTGAGCTCCCATTTCGGAGAATCGCCCTACTTCGCCCTTGCGCGGTTTCGTTTACGCAACCGGCAGGTGGAGGAGCAGGAGATCGTCGAGAACCCTTTCAGGAAACTGGAAAAGGGCAAGGGGATCCGCGTGGCGGAGTGGCTGGTCGAGAACCATGTGGACTATGTTGTCCTTGGAGAGGAGATCAAGCACAAGGGTCCCGGGTATGTGTTCTCGAACGCCGGGGTGAGGACGCACGTGGTCTCGGCCGAAGATCTGGAAGGGGCCATGGCCTCCATGCGCTCCAGTTTCCCGGCCGATTCGGCTCAAAAGCTCTCCTAGGGTCCGGGCGCCGGCATTCCGGCCTCGCGCCTCATCCCTGCAACCGGCTGGAGAGCGGTGCCGGTTCTTTTTCCCCGGTCAAGACGCCCCTATCCGAGCTTTTTCTTCTATCCGTTCGCAGCGGCCGAAGGCGCGTCGGTCTCCCGAGCGTCCTCCGGTTCCAGGGCCTCGCTCAAGGCCTCGTCGATGAGGTCCACGGGCACGAAACGGATGTCCCGGAGCACCTCCTCGGGCAGATCGTCCAAATCCCTTTCGTTGCGCCTGGGAAGGATCACCGTCTTGAGCCCGGCCCGGTGCGCGGCGAGCACCTTCATCTTGATGCCGCCCACCGGCAGGACACGGCCCCTCAGGGTCACCTCTCCGGTCATACCCACGTCTCCCCGCACGGGTCGGCCGCTGAAGAGGCTTGCCATGGCCATGACCATGGCAAGCCCGGCCGAAGGTCCGTCCTTGGGGATGGCGCCGGCGGGCACGTGCACGTGAACGTCCGTCTGCTCGAACGCGTCCGGTTCGACGCCCAGGCGGGCGGCCTTGGACCGCACGTAGCTCTGAGCGATCTGGGCGCTCTCCCGCATGACATCGCCGAGCTGGCCGGTGAGGGTGAGGCGGCACTCGCCCTTCATGCCCGTGGCCTCGATGAACAGGATGTCCCCGCCCACGGCGGTCACGGCCAGGCCCGTGGCAATCCCGGGGATTTCGATCTCCTCCGAGGTCTCGGACTCGAAACGCTCCTTCTTCAGGTAGTCCCGCACCAGCTCCGGGGTCACCGTGTCGTGGTTCAGCGCGGCGCCCGCGATCTTGACGGCGCATTTCCGGCACACCGACCCGATCTGGCGCTCCAGGTTCCGCACTCCCGCCTCGCGTGTATAGTCCCGGATGATCTTCAGCAGGGCTTCGTCCGTCAAGGTGAGTTCATCCTGATGGAGCCCGTTGGCCTTGAGCTGCCTCGTCACCAGGTACTTCTTCGCGATGTGGAGCTTCTCGAGCTCGGTGTAGCCCTCCAGGTGCAGGGTCTCCATACGGTCCCGAAGAGGGGCCGGAATGGTCTCCAGCTGGTTGGCCGTGGTGATGAAGATCACATCGCTCAGATCGAAGTCCACGTCCAGGTAGTGATCCCGAAAGGCGTGGTTCTGGGCCGGGTCCAGGACCTCGAGGAGCGCGCTGCTCGGGTCGCCCCGCCAGTCCGCGCCCACCTTGTCCACCTCGTCGAGCATGAACACCGGGTTTCGCGTTCCGGCCCGCTTCAGGGCCTGAATGATCCGGCCCGGCATAGCCCCCACGTAGGTCCGCCGGTGTCCCCGGATTTCCGCCTCGTCCCGCATGCCCCCGAGGCTCATGCGGGTGAACTTCCTCCCCAGGGCTCGTGCGATGCTTTGCCCCAGGCTGGTCTTGCCCACGCCCGGGGGGCCGACGAAGCAGAGGATGGCCCCCTTGGCCTCGGCGCCGGAGATCCTGCCGGCATCCGCGGCATCCTGTCCCCGTCCCCGCTCCTGCACCAGCTTTCGCACGGCCAGGTACTCGATGATGCGGTCCTTGACGTCCTGTAGGTCGTAGTGGTCCTCGTCCAGAACCCTTCGGGCGTCGTCCATGTCCATCCGGTCCTCGCTGCTCTCGCGCCAGGGGAGATCGAGGATCCAGTCGAGGTAGGTCCGAATCACGGAGTACTCCGCGGACCGGGGGGACATGGAGGACATGCGCTTGAGCTCCCTCTCGGCCTCCTTTCGCGCCTCCTCGGGTAGATCGGCGTCCTCCAGCTTCTGGTGATACACGTCCGCCTCCGAGGATTCGGGCGCGTCCTCTCCCAGCTCCTTCTGAATGGTCTTGAGCTGCTGCCGCAGGTAGAACTCGCGCTGCGCCTTGTCCATGTTCTGCTTGGTTTCGGACTCGATCTTCCGGCCCAGGTTGAGCAGCTCCTTCTCCCGGGTGAGGTGCTCGATGAGCTTGCGCATCTTGTCGGCCGCCGAGGGGGCCTCCAGGACCTTCTGCGCCTCCCGCACCTCCAGTCGCGCGTTTCCGGCCACCATGTAGACCAGGTTCAGGGGGTCCGTCACCTGATCCAGGAAGGCCGTGATCTCATCGGGAAGGTTCGGGGAAAGCTTGATCACCTCCTTGGCCGACTCGACCAGGCGTCGCTGGAGCGCGTCCTGCTCCATCCCTTCGTCCACCCGGTCGGGCAGGGCCTCGACCTCGGCCCTCAGATAGGGTTCGGAATCGACCCACCGGATGATCTTGAACCGTTCGATCCCGTGTGCCATGACCTGGAGCGTGTTGTCCGAGGTCTTGACCACCCGGTCCACCTTGGCCATGGTTCCCACCTCAAAGGTCTGGCCCGGCACCGGCTTCTCCACCGAGGAATCCGGCATGGCCACCAGGCCCACGATCCTGTCCCGCTCCAGGGCGTCTTCGATCAGCTCCACGGACCGGGGAATTCCCACCAGCAGGGGCACCGCGGAGAGGGGAAAGGCCACCATGTTCCGCAGGGGAAGAATGGAAAGCTCCCTGGGGTATTCCAAAGCATTCTTATGTGCACGCTGCTCTTGCATCTGGCATCCGCCTCCTTGAGGGTATGAAAAGGTAACATCCGCGTTTTTCGCCGGATCTTGCCTAAATGTCGTATTTTCGAGGATATTCGAGAAACTATATTAAAAATAAGAATGTTTTTCCCCATGTAAAGGGCACTCTACTCCCCGTGTCATTCCCGGTCAGCGATCCTGACACAGCGGGGTGTTCTTCGAATGCAGGGATGGCCATGAACGCACGTGTCCAAGCCGAGAGGAGAAACATGATTGAACCGATCATGAACCGGTGGGCAGGCCTGGATGTCCGCAGGATGAAGGTGGCGGCGACCGTCCTCATCGAGCCTCAGGACGGAAGCGTTGAGGGACAAAACCGGGAAAACAACCCTTCGGGAAGCGCTGCGGGCGACGGATTCGGTGAAGGAAGAAGCCCGAGATCGACCTGGCCGTCATGGAAGGGACCGGAAGCTCGTGGGCGCGCCTTCCGGACTCCCCGGAGGTTGAGGGCATCAGGATCTGGGTGGTCAATGCACGGCATCGCAAGCGGGTTCAAGCCGTCTCTTCAGTCTTCTTCCTGCAATGCCTCGAAACCGGCCACAATGTCCAGGAGCTCCTCGGTGATGGACATCTGCCGCTGCTGATGGAAGCGGTTTTGAAGCTCTGCCAGCCGCTCCTCGATGTTTTTTTCGGCCCCCTGCATGGAGGCCAGCCGGCTCGCGTTCTCACTGGCCAGGGATTGGGCGAAGGCCCGAAACAGGCCTGCAAAGAGGTACTCGCGGACCAGACCGGAAAAAAGGGCTTGGGGGTCGCCGCGGAAAAAGGGCAGGGCGCGCGTGGGCCAGGGCGTTTCCTGGAGCTGCTGGATCCACGACCGGTCCAGGGGGAGCAGGTGCACGGTGCGAGGGCGGTATGATGCACCGGAGAGGGGCTCGCTGTGAAAGAGGATCACCCGGTCGACGCCTTGCTCCTGCCAGGCGATGATCTTCTGAAGAAGGTCCCTCACCCTGGGCGTGATTCCCTCCACCCCACCGGGCACGGCCATGGTCTCTTCCACGGGTTGACCCCGCTCCTCCAGCCGGGAACGCGCCCGCTCTCCCACGGCGAGCACCACCCGTCGCCCGGCGTCGGTCTCGATCTCTTCCATGTGCGTCATGGCATGGGCGACCACCTGGTCGTTGAGCTGGCCGCACATGCCCTGATCCGATCCGAACACCAGGCACCCGGGCACCCGGCCCGGTGCCGTGCGCGTGACGGTCCGGTCGGCCGCGCCGCTTCGAAAGAGCGAGCGAAGCCCCATTTCCACGGTTTGGTGATAGTCCTCCAGGGACTCGGCGGCCTGTTCGAATCGGCGGATCTTCACCGCAGCCAGGGTTTTCATGGTCTTCACCACGGATTGAAGGTCCTCGGTGCTCTCGATCCTCCGCCTGAGGTGTTCAACCGTCTCCACGGTCGGCTTCCTCCTCGCTCCGAACGGCTTCCTTCGCGGTTCGGGCCATGGCGTCGAGGTCCTCCTGTTCCAGGGTCTCCCCGCGGCTGATGCGTTCGGAAAGGTCCGGATGGCGATCGGTCACGGCCTTTCGCACCTGCTCCTCGGCTTCTGCCACCTGGTCCTCGGAGAGCGGATCGAAAACGCCCTCCTTCACCGCAACCAGGGCGGCGATCTGCTCGGCCACGGGGAGGGGGGCGTACTGGGGCTGTTTCAGGGTCTCACGCACTCTCCGTCCCCGCTTCAGGGTCTGCCGGGTATCCTCGTCCAGCTGCGTGCCGAACCGGGCAAACGCCTCCAGCTCCTCGAACTGGGAATACGCCAGCCGCAGCTCGCCCGCCACGGCACGGTAGGCCTTCAGCTGCGTTTTCCCCCCCACCCGGGACACGCTTTTCCCCACGTCCACCGCCGGGAGCACCCCCTTCCGGAACAGGTCGGGGGAAAGGTAGACCTGACCGTCCGTAATGGAGATCAGGTTCGTGGGGATGTAGGCAGAGATGTTTTGGGCCTCGGTTTCCACGATGGGAAGGGCGGTGAGGGAACCGCCGCCTCCTTCCTCGCGAAGGTGGGTGAAGCGCTCCAGGAGACGGGAGTGGACGAAAAAAATGTCTCCCGGATAGGCCTCCCGGCCGGGGGGACGGCGGAGGAGGAGGGAGAGCTCCCGGTAGGCGCGGGCGTGCCGGGTCAGGTCGTCCAGCACCACCAAGGCGTCCCTGCCGCTCTCCATAAAGAACTCGCCCAGCGTGGCCGCGGCGTAAGGGGTGAGGAATTGGAGCCCGGGAGGGTCATCCTCCGTGGCCACCAGGACGATGGTGTACGGCATGGCGTTGTTCTTTCGAAGGTCGTCTATGACCTTGGCCACGGCCGAGGCGCGCTTGCCCACGGCGCAGTAAATACAGATCACGCCGGTATCCCGCTGGTTGAGTATGGTGTCCATGGCCAGGGCGGTCTTCCCGGTCTGCCGGTCTCCCACGATCAGCTCCCGCTGGCCCCGGCCGATGGGAATCAGGGCGTCCACGACCTTGACTCCCGTCTGCAGGGGCACGGTCACGGGAAGGCGGTCCATGATGGCCGGGGCGGGCCGTTCCACAGGACGGGTTTGATCCGCTCGAACAGGGCCCCGTCCGTCCTGGGGCCGGCCCTGGGCATCCAACACGCGGCCCAGGAGTTCATCCCCCACGGGGATCTCCGGCACACGCTCCGTCTTTTGAGCCTCGCTGCCCGCCTCGATTTCGCCGCTCTCGTCCAGAAGCACGACTCCGGTCTCGCGCTCGTCCACGTTAAAGGCCATGCCCAGGCGTTTCCCCGGGAACCGGATGAGCTCCCGGGATCGAACACCTCGCAACCCGGTGACCCGGACCACCCCGGGCCCCACATAGGTGACGGTTCCCACCTCCCGGCTCCTGGGCTTCGCATCGTGGATTTGAAGGGCCTGGTCCAGGGCCCCGAAGAGCTCGTTCAACAGGCCCTGGAGGGCGTGGGGTTCCCGGCTCATGCCGCCTCCTCCTTTTCCTCCCTGCCGGCTTCCTGCTCCAGTGCGTCCAGGGCGCGGGCCTCAAGCTCGTCCAGGTAGTTCTCGAAGCCCCAGGACAGCTTTCGACCGTTCGTGCGAAGCTCAATCCCCGGTCCCTGGCCCGAATCGGTCTCATAGGCCACCTCGATGTCTCCACCCAGGTGTTCTTGGATCCCGCGGGTCAGCTCCTGCTCCAGACCCGAGGGCAGGTCAAAGCCGCTCCGGACGGCCACCCGGTTCCCGGCCGCCAGGGCCGCCCGTGCCATGGCGCTTCGCTCGTCCTCCTCCAGGCCGGTGAGGTGCTGGAGGAGGACCTGCACCATCCGCTCCTCCACATCGGCGCCGGCCAGGTCCCGGAGCGCCTTGCGGCAGACCGCATACACCTCCCGGCCCGCCCGGAGGCGAAGCTCCCGCGTGAAGGATGCCTTTTCCCGGTCCAGCGAGGTCTGCCATTTCTGCCGCAGGGACGCCACCTGATCCCGCGCCTCCTGCACCAGGCGCTTTCGCTCCTTTTCCGCATCCTTCGCGGCCTCGGCGAGCATGTCGCTGCGTTTCGCCTCCAGGTCCCTGCGCTCCCGGCGATGGGTTTCCGCCTCCTGCTCCGCCTCCTGCTTCTTGCTCTGCGCCTCTTCCAGGCGGTTTTGGATCCGTTCCTCGCGCCGATCCATGGCCTTCAGGATCCGGTCGTAGAGGAAGTGCTTCAGCAGGAAGACAAGGATCAGAAAGTTGACGATCTGGGCGGCTACGGTGAACCAGTCGATGAGCACGGCGTTATCCTCCTGAAGCGGCGACCACGTGGTCCCAGAAGGGATTGGCGAAGATGATGATCATGGAGACGACAAAGGCGTAGATGGCCGTGGACTCGATCATGGCCAGCCCGACAAAGAGCGTGCGCGTGATGCTGTTCAACTCGTCCGGCTGCTGTGCAATGGAGCTGAGGGCCTGGGCCACGGCCCGGCCCTCGCCGATGGCCGGCCCGATGGCGCCGATGGCGATGGTGATACCTGCGGTGAATACCGAGGCCATTCCGATGAGAGATGTGCCTTCCATCAGGATTCTTCTCCTTTCTCTTGGGGCGAAGCCGTTTGTTTCTGTTCCCGTTCCTGCTGCGCCCGGGTTCCCGAAGCAATGTAGACCATGGCCAGGATGGCAAAGATGTAGGCCTGGATCACCCCGGTCAGGAGCCCGAGGGCGTGCATCACCACGGGGAACACGATCGGGGTGAGGGCCAGGAGAATCGCCACGATTTTGCTGCCGCTCATGATGTTCCCGAACAGGCGCACCGCCAGGGCCAGGGTCCGGGAAAGCTCTCCTATGATGTTGAAGGGGAGCATGATCACCGTGGGCTGGACGTACTGCCTGAGGTAGTTCCGGAGGCCGCTGCTTAGAATACCGTACACAGGCACCGCCACGAACACGCAGACGGCCAGGGCCGCGGTGGTGGAGAGGGAGGCGGTGGGCGCTACGTAGCCCGGCACCACGCTCAGGATGTTGGAGACCAGGATGAACAGGAACAGAGTCCCCACAAAGGGGAGGTAGAGGCGCGGGGACTGGCGCGAGACCTCACGGACCTCGTTCTGCATGGCCTGGACCAGGATCTCCAGCAGGTTCTCCCAGCGGGACAGGGGGAAGTCCGAGGAGAGCCGGCGGGTGACGAGCCACGCCCCCAGGACCATGAGCGCCATGACCGCCCAGGTGACCACGATAGTCAGGTTCAGGTGGACGATCCCCCACTCCCAGAAGACGATCTGGTCCGGTGTGATGTCCTTGATGTCCACGGGTCCTCCTCTTCCGGCTTTCGTTCCGAGATAATCATTTCCCTCGGGGAGTGGAAGGGCTTGCGGCCGACTCCGGGTTTCTCCGGCTTCGGACACCGGCGGCTTCCGAGACCGGCCGTAAGCGGCGCACCGAGATCATCCGGACCGCAATGAATCCCGCCAAGCCCGCCGGCAGCAGGGGCCATCCGCCCCGGAGCAGGACGTAGAAGCCGAGCAGGCTGAGTCCGGCACGTAAAAAAAAGCTCATTGTCACCCAGGCCGCCGGTTGACGGACTCGGTCCAGGCGCTGTACCGTCCACCAGAGCCCCGTGAAGTAGAAGGCCCCAATGCCGAGACCCGCGGCGAAGGCAAGCGCGAAGCCCATAGGATGAACCGTCATCATGTCCCCTCACATTTTTTGTGTTGATTTATTTTATACCGCGTTTTCCCTTCATCCTGTTTTCTTTCTCCTCTCCCTCACTCCCTCCGGCTTTCCCGCTTGATCCAGTACCAGGCGTTCAGGCAGCCTACCACCACCCCGGCCAGGAGCCCGGTGAGGGTCCAGGAGACCGTGGTGTCCCATGCCCCGTCCAGCCACACGCCCAAGGCCACTCCAATCAGGGTGGGGACCGCTACGGACCAGCCGACCAGGCCAAACATGCCCAGTCCGAACCAGACGCCCCGGTCCTTGTCGCTGCGGGCGCGAAGCTTTCGCTGCTCCTTGACGCCCACCTCCTCGCACCAGGTGCGCTTTTCCTTGTCAGACATGTTTCTGAAGCTCCAGGAATCGCCTCACGAAGTTGGCCTCGATTTTGGCCACGGCCGAGATCTCGGCCCGTTCCCGATCGTCCAGGACCCGGAACCTCTCCCGCACGGTTTGCTCGAGCGTCCCCAGATCCTTCCCCCGCACCCCGTCCCGGGCAGAGACCCGGACATCCGTTCCCACCTTGACCAGTACGCCCTCGTCCAGGGCCAGATACACCTCGTGTCCCCGCCCATCCTCGTAGGAAAAAATACCCGGCACCAGGCGGGAGGTGAAGTCGATGTGACCGGGAAGCAGGCAGAAGGACCCTCCTTGGCCTTCGGCCGTAATCCGGCTCGCCTGCTCATCCAGCAGCACGGAGGCGGGAAGCAGGATGCGAAGGTTCATCATGTGCTCTTCCCCTCAGCCTCGTCGATCTTGCCGATCATGTACAGGGCGCGTTCCGGGGCGTCCGAGAACGCATCGTTCAGGATCCGTTCGCACCCGTCCAGGGCCTCCTCCAGGAGAACCCGTTTCCCCTCCATGCCCGTGAACGCCTCGGTGACGGAAAACGGTTGGGTCAGGAAACGCTCCAGTCGCCTGGCCCGGTTCACGGTTTTTCGGTCTTCCTGGGAGAGCTCCTCCATGCCCAGCATGGCGATGATGTCCTTGAGCTCTTCGTAGCTCGCCAGGGTGTTTCGCATCTCCCGCGCGATTCGGTAGTGGCGTTCGCCCACCACGTGGGGAACCAGCATTTTGGATCCGGACTGGAGAGAATCGATGGCCGGGTAAAGCCCCTGGCTCGCTCTCTTCCTGGAGAGCACGATGGAGGCGGACAGGTGCCCGAAGGTGTGCACGGCCGCCGGATCCGTGAAGTCGTCCGCCGGCACGTACACGGCCTGGATGGAGGTGATGGCGCCTGTGGCCGTGTTGCTGATCCTTTCCTCCAGTTGGGCCAGTTCCGTCCCCAGGGTGGGCTGGTAGCCCAGCCGGGAAGGCAGAAGGCCCAGCAGCCCCGACACCTCCATGCCCGCCTGAATGAACCGGAAGATGTTGTCCACCAGGAGCAGCACGTCCTGGCGTTTCTCGTCCCGGAAGTACTCCGCCATGGTCAGGGCCGCGTGACCCACCCGGAAACGGGCGCCCGGGGGTTCGTTCATCTGGCCGAAGACCATGACTGTGTTCTCCAGCACCCCGGCTTCCTTCATCTCCCGGTAGAGCTCCTCTCCTTCCCGGACCCGCTCGCCGATGCCGCAGAAAAGGCTGACCCCCTCGTGGCCGGCCACCATGTTGTGGATCATCTCCATGATGAGGACCGTCTTTCCCACGCCGGCCCCGCCGAAGAGGCCCGCTTTGCCCCCCAGCTCCAGAGGGGACAGGACGTCGATGGCCTTGATGCCGGTCACGAACACCTCCGAGGAGGTGGACTGGCGTTCCAGGGGAACGGGATCCTGGTGGATGGAGCGCCATTCTCCGCCGGCGACCTCGCCTGCCCGGTCCACGGCCTCGCCGAATACATTGAACACGCGCCCGAGCAGCCGGTCACCCACGGGCACGCGCAGGGGGTGCCCGCGATCCACCACGGCCGAGCCTTCGGCCAGCCCCTGGGGGGACGTGAGGGCGATGCTGCGCACGGTGTGCTCATCCAAGTGGATCACCACTTCCAGGACGATTTCTCCCTCTTCGCCCGTCTCCAGGACGTGGTGTATGGGCGGGATGGACCCGGGAAACCGGGCGTCCACCACGTTCCCTCGGATCGAGGTGATCACGC
>Ga0272444_10003282_pt1 | contig 14636 bp, 11 predicted proteins | sample SSMForm13_FD_201033 | JGI IMG/M metagenome (GOLD analysis project Ga0272444, IMG submission 201033) | Marine sediment archaeal communities from Little Sippewissett salt marsh, Falmouth, MA, United States - SSM-Form-13 | ecosystem: Environmental > Aquatic > Marine > Wetlands > Sediment ...
GTACACCACGCGCTCCAGCACCGTGCCGCTCGTATCCACCAGGGCCGTCACGTTCATGTTCGCGTCCGTGGTGTAGTAGAGCGTATCGTCAATTGTACCGTTGGTGTCGCCGTCATGGAAGCGCACGACGGGCGAATCGACGTACCGCAGGTCCCAGACGAACTGTTTGAGCGGGTTGGCCGCGTCGCCGCCCTCGTGGACCTCCAGCACCTGCCACTGGGTATTGTAGTAGGTGTCGAGGCCGGATTCACCTGCAACGTTCGTTTCGATGCGGCGCCGGTGGCCGTCGTTCCGCATTCCGATTTCCGAATTCCGCCTTGGCACTGACGGGCACCAGGGAAACGACCTCCGGGGCAATACGCCCTTGACACGGGGGCGGTTATGCTCATAGATGGGCGTCCCCGGAATTCGTCAGGCAGAAGGCACGGTGTTTACGGTAGCGATGCCAGCACGCGTTGGGCGGTTGTGAAAAGGTCCTTCGAAGTCAGCGAACTAGGCGAGGGTTCAGTCGGACCCGTAAACCGGCTTGCCAGTATCCTGATCATCGTGTTAAGCTGCGGGAATGTCTGCGCCATATTGCGGAGATCCTCGCGCGGAATCGTATCAAGGAATAGAAGGTATTCAGCAGCACTGAAAGGCCTTGACTCCTCAAGCATGAGCGAGAGAAGCTCAGCGCGGTCTCGAAGCACCATACCTTTGCAGGCACTGCATATGGCACCCAGAAACTCGCGACTTCGAGCTTGGCCAGCAGCGAAAGCAAGGGAACTCGCTCGCGCGCAGATCTCGGACCAGCATTCCTGGCCCTTCCGGTGCCGGTCAACCGCGCGCTCCAGCCCCTCTAAGGCATTGGATGCGCTATCCAAGGGAGAATCAGATAGTGCCACAAGGGCTGCCTCCCGCCAGAATGTCGCGGTAGAGCCTGGAGGCAGGAGTTGCTCAACTTTCATGAGGTTCCTGCGAATCTGCTCAGGATGGCCAACAGATACCAGGACCCGGATCGAACTCCCCGCCATCGTGGGGTCTGCCGGTATGGTTCGCGTGATTGCCCAGACTAGGTCCTCTGGTGGGTTGTCCGCTTCGAGCGTATAAGTAAACAAGCACGTTTCCAGCGCCGCACGCCTCCGGGCCCTCCACTGCGCCACAGCGGCTTTGCCCCGTTCGGTCGGCGGGGGTTGCGCAAGCTGCTCCTTAAGCGCTGCCCACTCTCGATGTTTTGCCAGCCACTCTATCAAGCACTTCCACGCGGTAACGCTCGTGGCCGCCTCTAGTCGCCTATTAACCATCTGCATTGCTTCGGCGGGAGCATTCCGCTCCACAACCTCAAGGGCGTTTCGCATCACTTCGGGGCTTTCTTCCCTGAGCAGTACTCTCGCCAATTCGCAAGTCTCTCGCCTCGCCTCCGGGGATTCTACGCGAAGCCCTATGATGCGTAAGGCCCTAGACAACTTCACTGCGTACTCCAATTTGGAACAGTCGCAATGAAGTTGTCTCAGAGACCGCGCTAGTGCGATTTCGTCATATTCCTCCATGAGAGACAATAGGTGAATAAACCCCTCACGGCTGCCCGGGTCCCCCGCCGGAGACTCCAACTCCGAAACAGCTGCTCGCAGTTCACGCTGCATTTCGGGGATAGGCGTAGAACTGGTGCCGCACCCCATGTGCGACAGCACAGAGAGAACGCACAGCCCAGCCAAGAACGAGCATGCTAACACCACGCTCATTCTACACCTGTGTGTACAGCAACGCGACCTCATCTCTATCTCCTCCAACTGTCAATCGCCACGCAGCTCCGCAACGGCTTGAGGCTTCAGCCCTCTGTAGATGCGCCTCTTGGGCGCGAGCGCCGGTTCCACGCCTACCGCGAACACCTGCCGATAGGCGTGATATCTCCAGGTACGTTCTGTAATCACGCCCAAGCATGCCTCCAGATGCCCCTGCCCTCCAAGCCGGCTCAGCACCTTCGAACCCACGCCCACTCTCAGGCCGCAATCCGCTTGAGAGACTCGCAATTCACGAGCCCGATCCTCGCGCGAGGTTAGCCGCGATCGCTAATCGCAGGAGCAGGAGGTGACACTTCAAATGAACTTTCACGACGAGCATCGCCTTCCAGATGATCCAGGAGAGAGACCGGCCTATATCCAAAGACCCGGAATACTGCGTTATACGGACGCGCTGCTGGGCGAGTATAGCAGCAAACGCATTTGGCGAGCCATTTTGCCCCAGAGGGAATCACGTAGGTATCCCTATCCATGCCGGGGCGCCCGAACCCGGGGTATGGAACTGGAACCAATGCGTCGTATCGAATACTTATCAGCCCACTAGATCCGACATCTGAAGCTGAGTCACACTCGTCTATCCGAGGGTAGTCAACAAGCCGAACGTCGCGGAAGGACGATGGCTGAGCGGGCCAAGCCTCGGCAGATTCTATCCTAACTTGCGAGTCTCTAACGAGGAAGTCGTTTATGTCGCAAACAGGGACGCCCACTTCACGCACTTTGGGAGAAGGGGGCGGTTTCGGCTTCGCAAAGATCCCGGAAAGGGTGTTTCGCAATGAATCTAGCCAGCTACGTCCGTACGGATCATGCCTCGACACCGGTTCGCTGCTTGTATATTCAAGCAAAGAGTTTCCATCTGCGTACCCTTCCGGGTCCCTCTGCAACCATCGCCCGAGCGTCGCATGGTACATCCGGTGGCGGACGTGGTACAGGCCCGTCTCGGCGTCGAAGCGGTAGCCGGCGAAGAGGATTTCGTTGGCCACGTCGCTCGCGCCGTCGGCGTCGATGTCCCATTCGAAAACGGTGCTGCCGTCCACGTCGGGGTCGGTCCCGTTCGCCCCGTTCAGGACGAGCACCTGGCCGTACGGATCATACGCGTACCGTTCAACGACGTTGCCGGAGGTATCCACCAGGGCCGTGACGTTCATGTTCGCGTCGGTGGTGTAGTAAACGGTTTCGTCGAGCGTGCCGTTGTCGTTCGAGTCACGGTCGCGGAGGACCGGGGCGTCGATGTAGCGGACGTCCCACACGTATTGCTCGTACGGGTCGTTCGTGTAATCGCTGCGGCGGGTCTCCAGCACCTGCCACGCGGTGTTGTAGTAGGTGTCGGTGGTCACGTCGGGGGCGCCCTCGACGGTCTTGGCGATGCGGCGGCCGAGGCCGTCGTATTCGTAGGTGACGACGAGGGTGTCCTCGCCGGTGTCGAGGTCGCCGGACTCGTCGTCGTCCTCGTAGACCGTGACGAGGCGGTTCCAGGCGTCGTAGACGTAGAGGTGGGCCTGGGCGGCCGTGGCCTCGGCACCGGGTTTCGGGGCGAAGATGAGGTCGCCGGCGGCGTCGTAGGCGGGGTCGACCCAGTCGCCGCTAAGATCTGTGAGTTCGTTGGCGTCCTTATGCGTGCGGTCCTGTTCGAGGTCGTTCGTGCCGTCGCCATCTCTAGCGATTCAGGATGGCGTCCGGGTAGCCCGCCTTCGAGACGAGTTCCTTCATGGCCAGGAAGTACTGTTCGGCGCTGACGAGGTGGACCTTTCCCTGTTCGGAGCCGTAGTACTGGTTGGCTTCGCCGAGTTCCTGGAGTCCTCGGCTGAGTTGGTGGCTGAAGGTAATCTGCGACCGCTGCTGTCGTGTGGTCTGGTCAACGAGGTGGAGGTAGGCTTCCATGGTGTCGCTGACCTTGGCTTGGAAGACGTCGCGGCCGACGCCTTCTTTGCCGGCCTTGATGGCTGCGAGGGCGGCGTCGGCGACGCTCAACGAACTCTGGCGGTACGCGGGGTAAGTGGCCTTGAGTTGGGCCATGGCCTCATCAAATTCCTGCTGGCTCTCCGGCCTCCAGTAGACGGAGCCCTGGACCTTGGGCCGGTGGACGAGGTACTGCAGGGCGGTGGCCCGCTGTTCGAGTTCACGGGCCAGATCGGCATCGCCGGGCTCGTTGCCCTTTTTCAGGGCATCGAGCATACTCATGGGCGGGGTGTAGAGTTCGTAGGCTTCCTGGAACTTGCCTTCGGTTTCGAGCTTGCGGCCGTCGGTCAGGCCGGCCTTGCACTTGACGCGGGCGTCGCGCAACTGGCTGCCCATGTACGACGAGCCGGCCACCAAGAGCAGGATGCCCACGAGGATGAGGAAGACGAAGACGCCGATCAGGACACCCGCCTTGCCGCCGGGCGTCATGCGGCTATACCAGGATCCCCTGGCGCCGCCGTAGACGATGCCGCCGCTCGGCTGCCCAATGTTGATGCCCGTTTGCCTGGGCGCCTTGCCGGTGCGTTTACCCTTTGTGCGACGGGCCGTTGGGACGGCCGTGGCCACGGCTTTGGCGGCCGCTTGGGCCGCGGTGGGGGCCGCCTCCTTCGTGACCAGAACCGCGTGGCAGTGCGGGCACGTCTGGCTGTCGACCGGTACGTCCTTGCGGCACTGGGGGCATCGCCGCGACGTCCGCGACGCCGTGGCCGGGGCCGCGGCAATCTCCATGCCTCGGCCCTTGCCGCTTGGCACCTTCAGGCGTCGGCGGCAGTTGGGACACATGACGACGGCACCGGCCTTATCGGATTCCACAACCATGCTGCGACCACAAGGGCAGCGAAACAAGATGGACATCGTGTTCTCCCTCGGCGGGGTCAGCGCGTTTCGTCTGTTCGGGCACGGCCGGCGGCATGTTGGGCCGGGTCGTGCGGCGTGTCGTCGTTGGTTGTACGGCCCTCGGCGTCGCTCGAATCCACCGGCAGCACCACCGTAAACGTGGATCCCTGGCCGACGGTGCTTTCGACCGAGACGGACCCACCCAACAGGTCTGTCAGTTCTTTTACGATTGACAAGCCCAAGCCCGTACCACGATACCGTCGCGTGTAACTGGAGTCCAGTTGCGTAAACCGGTCGAAGATGCGCAACTGCTGGTCCCGGGTAATGCCGGGGCCCGTGTCGGTAACGGCAAAGGCGACCCGTTCGTTCTGGACCGGCCGCACCGTTAGCCGGATGCTGCCTTCCTCGGTGAACTTGACGGCGTTCGAGAGCAGATTATACAGGATTTGCTGGACCTTCGTAACGTCCGTGTGGATGACGGGTGCATCGGGGTCGACGTCGTACAGGAGCTCCACGTCGGAGTCGCGGAGCAGGGGCCGGACCATGTTGCAGGCGATTTCGGCGAGGTCGGCAGGCGGCGCGTCGTCGCAACGGACGCGGAGCCGACCGGACTCAATCTTCGCCAGATCCAGGAGGTCGTTGATGAGTTCGAGCAGCATTCGGCCGCTCGACTGGATGTTCTGGGCGTAGCGGCCCAGTTTCGGGTCGTCGCGAATAGCAGGGGCCTTGACGAGAATCTCGGCAAACCCGAGGATGGAATTCATCGGCGTTCGCAGCTCGTGGCTCATCGTGGCCACGAACTTGCTCTGAACCTGGTTGGCCTCGAACAGGGCCACGTTGGCCCGTGCCAGTTCGTCGAGTTTGGCGTCGCGCGTTTCGGTGGCGGTGCGAAGGTCTGCCTGGACCTGCGACAACTCGTCCAGCATGTGGTTCAGAGCGTCGCTGAGGACCTCGAGTTCGTTGCCGGTGTCGATTTCGCTGCGCACCTGCAAGTCGCCTTCGCTGACGCGGTCCGTCACGTCCTTCAGATGTTGGACAGGCCGGACGACCATGTAGCGGAAGATGGCGTAGAAGGCGGCCACCGAGACGAGTACGACGAGCAGGCCGGCCGCCACCAGGATCAGGCGGTTCGTGAGCAGGGCTTCGCGCCGGTCTTCCACGTCGAGGCGAAGCGAAATGACGCCCAGCAGTTCCCCCACCGTGTAGGTGTTGTGGCAGTCGGCGCAGGTATGCTGGCACCGGAGGGCCTGGACGTAAGCGAACGTATCGCCCGCGGTTCGCCAGAAGCGGCCTTCTTCGGGGTGTTTCAGGAAGATGCCAATGGCCTCCTGTTCCAGACCCTTGAGGCCCTTGGGCGGCTGCTGGACCTGGCCCGGCGGCGCGGCCTGAAGCCGGATGAGGGTCGGCTCCGCCTGGCCGCGGTCGATGCTGATCTTCAGGAGCTGCTTCTGGCTCTCGGGGTTGGCGGCGAACCGGAGGGCATGCAGGTGCAGGAGGTAGGCCCACGCGGCTTCCTCGCCGCGGTTCGGGTCACTCGAGCGGGCCAGGCGACCCATCTGCCAGTACGGCCACCCGAGGCATGCGCCGACCGTCAGCAGGATGAAGAGCCCGAAGATGAGGCGGCTCTTGCGTTCGAGCGTCGTCTTGGCTGTCCGTCGTTTTGCCATAGGTCGAACACGGGACTTGCAGGTGCCCCCGGGCCTTTGCGTGCGGCGGCAGCATGCCAGTGCCTGACATCCGGTGGCCGGGGCTACAGCAGGCCGTAATCGGTCATCACGACCCGCAGGGTGTCGGCGGCGGCGGGAGACAGGTCCGTCAGCGGCAGCCGCTTCTCGTCGGACACCAGGAGGCCCGCCCACATCATCGCCGTCTTGATCGGAATGGGGTTGGTCTCAACGAACATGGCTCGGCACAGTGGGTACAGGTGGCGGTGGGCGGCACAGGCCGTGCGGACGTCGCCGGCCAGCATGGCGTCAGTTAACCGCTTCACGTCTTGCGGAACGAGGTTCGCCACCACGCTGATGACCCCCTGGGCGCCGAGGGCCATGAGCGGCAGGGTCAGGCTGTCGTCGCCCGAGAGCACCGTCAGGTCGCAGCGCGAGAGGATGTCGCTCGTCTGGTCCATCGAACCGGTGGCTTCCTTGATGGCAACGACCTGGTCGCGTTCGGCCAGGCGGGCCACGGTGTCGGCCGTCATCGTGATGCCGGTTCGCCCCGGGATGTTATAGAGGACCATGGGCAGGTCGCATGCGTCGGCGATGGCGCCGAAGTGTTGGTACAGACCCTCCTGGGTGGGCTTGTTGTAATACGGGCACACCTGGAGCGAGGCGTCGGCCCCCGCGTCCTTGGCGAATCGGGTCAGTTCAATCGCCTCGGCGGTCGCGTTGCCGCCCGTGCCGGCGATGACCGGAACCCTGCCGCCGGCCTGCTTGATGACCGTCTGGATGATGTTCTTGTGCTCGTCCATGTTCACGGTTGGGCTTTCGCCCGTGGTGCCCACGGGGACCAGGCCATCGGTTCCCTGCTCGATATGCCAGTCCACGAGGCGCTCGAGGGCGGCCAAGTCGACCTTGCCGTCCTTAAAGGGCGTTACGAGCGCGACGAGTGTGCCTTTCAGCATACAGACCTCCCGCAAGGGTTCAGTTCCGAGACGCCATTCTACGGCAGGACGCGTGTGTGTCCAGTCCTATCGGGCCGTGGCAGTGCCGACATGGGGCGCAGCCTCGTTCGACAGACCCCTAGCCAGTGGTCTCGTCGGACGGCGGTGTTGCCGGGGCCGGCGACCCGGCCGCTGGGGCCACAGGCGCCCTACGGGCCGGGGGCGTTGGCGCCGACGCCCGGCGGAACACTTGACTCCAGTCGAGCCGACCCGTGGACTGCATCAACACCAGCAGCGTGGCAATGGCGGCGATCGTGATCGTCAGGCCCGTGTTGCCTTCCCACGTGAAGGCGTAACTGAAGCCGACCAGGTAAACCAGTTGCGCCAGGCCGACGTACAGGATGGCGAAGCGGGCGCCCGTTACCAGCCGCATGTACGAGATGACCAGGAACACGCTGACGGCTGCGCAGATCCAGAAGGCGTAGTCCAGCGAGATGCGGTCCACCAGGTACGCCATCAGGATGTGAAATGCGAAGAACCCCGCCGAGATGAAGAGGTAGTGCATCGGGTGCAGGGTCACCCGTTTCAGGATGACGACCGTAAAGAGAACGGTAAAGAAGAAAAAGAGGCCCACGGGGGCCGAGAAGGCCATGCGGCCGGCCACGGCCCCGGCGTTCTGACGCTGGGGCATCTCGATGCCCAGTTTCTCGCGGGTGGTCCGGTTCTCGAATGTCCAGACCGCCTGCGCCCCGGTGTCGGTCAGTGTGGCGGGGGCCGGCGTCGGGCTGATCGACCCCTTCGGGTAGTCGATGTCCTGGAAGTCCGTCGTGGCGGTCAGCGTGAACTGGCGGACCATGGTTGCCGTTTCGCCTCCTCGGCCAAGGTCGTACAGCCAACGGTCGCGGCCCTGGGTTCGGTAGGCCAGGGCAACGGTGTGCGGCTGGGTGTCCGCTGGCAGGGGGATAATCAGCGTGTTGCCTTGCTTGACGTCTGCAAGGGCCAGCGGTTGGGCGTCCAGGCTGACGCTCAGGTTCTCGAAGGCGCTGACCCGGTCGGGCAGCGAGAACTCGAACCGCTCGGGAGTGGCGCCATCGCCACGGCACGAAACCGTGTACGTGCCCGAAAACGCGACCGTGTACGTGCTGAACCAGATCAGGCCCTTGTACCGATGGTCGTGCATGAAGCGGACGTCGATCTCGCTGGCGAGAGGGTCGGCCGGGTTGGACCAGGAAACGTATTCCTTGCCATTCTTTGTGTAGACCGAGCGGGAGAATTGCGTGGGCACCGGCTGAACAACGTCGGTGGGGCCCCAGAGGGCGTCGACTTCGGCGCCCAGACGCTGCGTCAGGTTGCGCGTGCGATATTCGATCGTTGCGCCCAGGATCATCCATCCCACGGCGGCAACGAGAAATACGACGATGATCAGGAAGAAACGAAAAGCCGTCATCGCTTGGCTCCTCCGGCTGGGACCGGCTGAATGCCAGCCCTCAGGCTATTGGGCCGCCTGGCAGGGCAGGGGTGCTCGGTTCGGGCTCAGGCTCAGACGTTGGGGCATTCGATGAGGCGAGCCATCTCGCGGACGGCCTCGCGCAGGCCCACGAAGACGGCCCGGCAGATGATGCTGTGGCCGATGTTAAGTTCCCTCATCCCTGCGATGGCTGCAACCGCCACCACGTTTGTGTAGGTCAGGCCGTGACCGGCGTGAACGATGAGGCCGAGGCCGCGGGCACGCTCGGCTCCCTCGGCCAGGCGCGCCAACTCGGCGTTACGGGTGTCCGGGTCAGCGGCGTTCGCGTACTCGCCGGTGTGAAACTCCAGCGCCTCGGCGCCGGTTCGGGCAGCCGCCTCGATTTCTTCCGGAAGCGGGTCAATGAAGTGGCTGACCACGATGCCGGCCTCCTGGAGGCGATGGACCGTCTTCGTAACAACCGCTTCCTGGGCGGCGACGGCCAAGCCACCCTCGGTGGTCAGTTCCTGGCGGCCCTCGGGCACGAGCGTGGCCTGGTCGGGCCGAACCCGGCAGGCGACGGCCACCATGGGGTTGGTGACGGCCATCTCGAGGTTCAGTTTGACCTGAACGGTTTGGCGCAGCAGGTCCAGGTCGCGGTCCTGGATATGGCGGCGGTCTTCGCGCAGGTGCACCGTAATGCCGAGGGCACCGCCAAGTTCGGCTTCGACGGCGGCCCACACGGGATCGGGCTCCGCCGCGCCGCGGGCTTGGCGAAGCGTTGCCACGTGGTCGATGTTTACGCCAAGGTGGGGCATGCTCGTGTACCGGACGCCCGGGACCGCGGTGTCAGTTGCGGCGGTAACCGAGGTCACCCAGGAGCCGTAGGAGTTCGACAACTGTGATTCGCTTCAGGCGCCGCTCGATCTTGTACGAATCAATGGCGCTCTGCAGTAGCTCGGCTTCGGGCGTGATAGTGGCCAAGTCACTGGGCGGAGGAAACTGCCTGCGGTCGATGCCTTCCGCCTGGGGGGGCGGTTCGCCGGCCTCGGCACCATCGTGTCGTCGCTCCTGGAATCCAGTCGCCATGCGCTTTCCCCCTTCTGGATGGACCGTCGCCGCCCAGGCCCGGATGCTCGGCATCCGCCGGGGACGGCGCTACTGCTTCTTGTTACGGCGCTTCCATCGCATATGGCGTTTCTTGCTGCCAACCTTGCGTCGGCGTCGTGGTTTATTCTTGCCCAAGCAATGACCTCCCTAAATCTGAATATACCGTCCTCCTGCAAGACGCCCAACACTTTAACCGGGAACCCGGTGCCGTGTCAATGCTGTTACTGCCGACGGCGCCGGCGCAGAAAACGCCCACCGGGCAAACTGCGGACCAATCCCTTCAGTTCGAGCAGCGTCAGGGCGCCACTGAGCCGGGCCACCGCCAGGCCCGAACGTGCCGCCAGCACGTCTACCGGAGCCGGGTCGTCGTCCAGGGCCTCCAGCAGCCGGGCCTCCTCGGGCGAAAGGTTTGCCTTCAGGTCCAGGGAGGCCTGATGTGGCCCATCCTCGCCGGATGGCGAAGCGATAGCCAGGTCCGGGAAGGCGTCAAGGATGTCGGTTACCGTCTCCACGAGGGTAGCGCCGTCGCGAATCAGGGCGTGGGCCCCGGCCGCCGCGGGGGCATCCACGCGGTTGGGCACCGCGAAGATCTCCTTGCCGATCTCGGCCGCAAAACGGGCCGTAATCAGGGCGCCGCTACGGCGGCCGGCCTCAACGACGACCGTGCCAAGGGCCAGGGCCGCAAGGATCCGGTTCCGGCGTGGAAAATTCTCGGCCGACGGGCCCATCCCCATCGGAAACTCGCTCACGAGGGCGCCCCGCTCGATGACGGCCGACGCCAGGGACGCATTCTCCGGCGGGTACACGGTGCCGAGGCCGTTGCCGAGGACCGCCAGTGTCCGACCCCCGGCCGCCAGAGCCCCGCGGTGGGCTGCCGAATCGATGCCGCGGGCCAAGCCCGAGACGACCGTGAACCCGGCTCGCGCCAAACCGCCGGCCAACCGTTCCGCCTGGTCTTGGCCGTACAGGCTGCACCGGCGCGTGCCGACCAGCGTCATAGCCTGGGCGTCCTCCGGTTCGAGAGTCCCCTTGACGTAAAGGACGGGCGGCGCGTCGGCAAGATACGCGAGTGGCACGGGGTAGTTGGTCTCGCCTCGAATGAGCACCCGCGCCCCACCGTCGGCGGCCTGGTCGAGTTCGCCGTCGGGGTCGGCTTGGCGTATGGCTTCGTGAATGCGGCTGGCCTTCACGCGCCCGATGCCCGGCACCTGGGCAAGGTTGGCGCACGACGCCGTGGCGGCGTCGGCGGCCGATCCAAAGCAATCAACCAGGGCCGTGAACAGCCGAGGGCCGATGCCCGAGGCCAAGTGCAGTCGCAGTGCGGCCAGGCGTTCCTTGGGGTCCATCGTGGCGGAGTCCCTCCGGGTTGTTCGGAACGTGTAGAAAGGAGAGTAGAACGAGGGGCGATGCGCGTCAATCGTTTTCGCGCGGAGCCATGGCGGATGTCCGGGCGGCGGCGCTTCGCGTGGGCCGCGCCCGGTTCGGCATAGCGAATGGTAAACGACCTACCGCCCAGCAAGGTGGGCCAGCGCGGCCCGAATCTCATCGTCGGTCACGTCGTCCGTCTGGACAACGGACCCGATCGCCTCGGGCAACACGAAGCACAGGCGGCCGGCCGCCGCCTTCTTGTCGTGCCGCATCATCGCCAGGCACCGGCCGGCGTCGACGGGTTCATCCAGAGCCACGGGTAGGCCGACGCGTGCGAGCAGGGCCGTCTGGCGTTCGGCGGCAGGTGCCGACAGCAGGCCGCGCGCCTGGGCGATATGGGCCTCGGCCACCATGCCAAGCGCCACGGCCCGGCCGTGGGTCGGCGGACCCCCGCCCAAGGGGCGGCCGGATGCCAGGGCGAGGCTTTCCAGGGCGTGGCCGATCGTGTGACCGTAGTTCAGAATCCGCCGCAGGCCTCCCTCGCGTTCGTCGGCAGAGACGACCGCCGCCTTGATCTCAACGTTCCGGGCGACGATGGCCTCCAGCACGTCGGGGTCGCGGGCGACGATGGCATCGGCGTCGGCCTCCAGGCGGTCCATGAAAGCGGCGTCGCGAATCATGGCGTGTTTGACGACCTCGGCCAGGCCCGTCCGGAGTTCCTCGTCGGGAAGCGTCGCGAGGGTCGAAACGTCGGCCAGGACGGTGGCGGGTTGGTGGAATGCCCCTATCAGGTTCTTACAGGCGGGATGGTCGACGCCGGTCTTGCCGCCTACGCTGGCGTCCACCTGGCCGAGGAGGCTCGTCGAAACGGCCACCCATGCCACGCCGCGCATGTAGGTGGCGGCCACGAAGCCGGCCAGATCCGTCATGACGCCGCCGCCCAGGCCCACGACGACCGAGCCGCGGTCCAGGCTGGCCTGCAGCATACGGTCGTAGAGGTTCCCGGCGTGGGCGAGGGTTTTGGACGCCTCGCCGGGTGGCAGGGTGACGGCCTCGACGGCCAAGCCAGCCTCGCGCAGGCTGGCCATGGCCGGCTCAAGATAGTGGGCCGCTACGTTGGTGTCGGTTACGAGGAAGGCGCTAGGGCTGCGGCTGGCCGCCTTCGTCTCCGGGCCCAGGGCCGGCAGGAGGGTCGACCCGATCCGGACGGCGTAGGTGGAACCGGTGCACCGGACGGTCACGTTTTGCACGGGCGGCTTTCCTGTTCTTAAGCTTGAGCCAAACGAAGATGGCCATCATGGCCCCGATGGCGACGATCATGATGGCCAGCAGAAGGGTACTACTGCCCATGTCGATGGTCGAAGACGGCCCGCCGGGGGCGGGGCCCTCGGGCACGAGCCGCTGCGCCACCAACATCGGGGCCAGCCCCTCACCCTGCGAGCCTTTGTACCGCCGCACCTTATAGAAGTACCCGCGGACGGTCACGGTGTCCCACACACGCAGGCGGTCCATGGGGTCTTCGGTCACGATGACTGTGGCAATAGGCAGTTGCCGCTCAAGCGGCAGTTCGCGGATGTTGCACTCATACAGCGTGGGCACGTCTTTGCGGATGGCCAGGACGGGCGGCTCGAACGGGGCACACGTTACGTACGCCCCGCGAATCGTGACCGGCTTGCCGCGAAACGACGACGGCAGGGCCAGCAGTTGCGAGAAGCCCGTCGTAACCTTGTCCGAGTCGAACGCCTTGGCGGGCAATTGCGCGACCACCCGGACCATCCACCAGAAGGCCGACTCGTCGTATCCGAAGGTGTTGTCCGCAACGTCGCCCAGCAGCGCCTCGCCTTTTTCGAAGGGGACGTCGTACCGCTTCAGTAGGGGAAGGTCCTTGATGTCGTCGAGGCGCATGGACTTTTGTCCGGGCGGCGTCTCTGGCGGCGCCTCTGCCGGCGGCGGCGCCTCTTCGGCGGCGGGTTCCTTCGGATCGGCAGCCGGAGGCGACGCAGGCGCCTCGGTGGCGTCCGGCGCGGCCACGGTGGCCGGCTCAGCGGCGACGGCGGCCGGGCAGACCAGCATGAGGCCCAAGGCCAACACGCACACGGCGGCTACCGGGCCGAGTCGCGCATGAAACGGGGCTTCCAACATGAGTGACCTCCACCAGCGATTCTAATCCTCCCGCGGTGACAGGGTCAAAGGGAATCCCGCACCGAGGGGCTCCACCGTATAGACGGGCGCCGGCGGTGGGGGTCTCAGGAATTGGCGGGGCTTCAGGTGCACAGAAAAGGCGCCACGGAGCATTCCGCTCCGCGGCGCCCCGGGCACCGGTTGACACGTACAGTCCCGCCCCTCACGACTGCGGATCACATGTCGCCGGTGTCGCCGGCCTTCGCACCCCTCTACCACACCGCTTGTCCGTCCCCACAACCCGGGTACTTTGCCTCATTGGTTCCATACTATTCTTCGCTCGCGAGTGGTATCCGACAAGCCCCGTTGTAAAAAAAACTTTCCGGCGTCGCGGTTATGGCGGGGTCCGGTATAATCGTCGAGCCCGGTCAGCTGGCGGTTGGAATCGCATGACGCGCAACGACTACGACGCGGCGCTTCGGTATTTGTTCTCGGCCACCGACTACGAGCAGATGCGCCGTGTCCGATACAACGCAGACACGTTCAGCCTGGATCGCATGGAGCGGCTGCTCGCAGCGCTCGGCTCGCCACACCGCCGGCTGCGGACCGTGCACGTGGCCGGGACAAAGGGTAAGGGATCCACGGCGGCCATGATCCACGCCCTGGCCCTGGCAAGCGGCCTGTGGGCCGGGCTGTACACGTCGCCTCATCTCCTGGACATCCGCGAGCGCATCCGCGTTGGCCCTCGTGCGGTGTCGCGCGCCGAGCTGGCCGAGAGAATCCGGGCGGCGCAACCCCACGTTGAACGGCTCCGCCGCGACGGCGACGCCCCCACGTTCTTCGAGATTTTCACGGCCCTCGCGTTCGACCACTTCGCGCGGGCCGAGGTCGATTTGGCCGTGGCCGAGGTCGGCTTGGGCGGACGGCTCGACGCCACCAACGTTCTCCTGCCCGACGTTGCCGTTGTGACGGCCATCAGCCTGGACCACACGGCTCAACTGGGCAACACGCTTGCCGCTATCGCCGCGGAGAAGGCGGGCATTATCAAGCCCGGCGTGCCGGTGGTTTGCCAGCCGCAACCCGAGGAGGCCGAGCGGGTTATCGAGGAGGCGTGCCGGCGGGCGGCCGCCCCGCTCGTCCGTGTGGGCTGCGACGCGGCGTACACCTGGTCGCCGGGCGAACGCGACGGTCGGCCGGGCGTTTGTTTGGAGGTCCGAACGCCCCGTGAAGCGTACGAGGGCCTGTTTCTGCCTTTGATGGGGGCCCACCAGGCTCTGAATGCCGTCACGGCCTTGGTGGCGGCCGAGCATGTGCCCATCCTGGCCGACCGCCTGACGCCGGAGGGAGTCCGCGAGGCGTTTCGGTCCATCGACTGGCCCGGGCGGATGGAGTACGTGCCGGACGCGCCGGTCGTGGTGCT
>Ga0272444_10003284_pt1 | contig 14632 bp, 5 predicted proteins | sample SSMForm13_FD_201033 | JGI IMG/M metagenome (GOLD analysis project Ga0272444, IMG submission 201033) | Marine sediment archaeal communities from Little Sippewissett salt marsh, Falmouth, MA, United States - SSM-Form-13 | ecosystem: Environmental > Aquatic > Marine > Wetlands > Sediment ...
GCATATCCCATACCAAATATTATAACTAGAGATGCCACTAAAAATATAATATCCTTTGACCTAATCTTTATTGTGAATTCCATATTTCTATCCTATAGCTAACCAGAAGATGCAATCGCAACTGGATGCTTGATCCCAGTCGTTTGCAGCATGAGATCCCCATGAAAATCCGGTTGAACTTATTGAATGAACCCTTGCACTTGTACAACCACTGTTTTGCATGGGTGTTAGGAATACTTTAGGTGCTGCTGGAAACTCTGAATCAAATGTTACAGTACCTGAACTTCCAGCATTGTTATTCAGATTACAATTGCCTATAATGCCATGCTCTATTTGATTGATTAGATGGCTTTCGTTTATCTTCAAACTTCCGTCAATATCCAAAGTAGTTGCAGGCGCGTCTGTACCAATGCCAACATTTCCTCCTTTGAGTATTGTTATTCTTTCACCATGTCCTTCTTCAACCAATTGCGCTCTTCCTGTTGTATCGTGTACTCCAAACGTCCACGTGCCTATATCATTGCCGAATTTGAAAAATGCGTTGTTGTTAGTTGATTGAAGATAAATTTCTTGAGCACCTGATCCCATGACATGAAGAGATGATGAAGGTGCTCCTCCTATACCAACTCTACTTGTACCTGGAAATACATAATCACCTACAGCGAATTGACCCGAACCTATTTGATTTGCAGAATGTCCTGGATTAGGTGTCTGAGCTATTGCATAACCTATGCTGAATATTATAAATAGAGACGCCACTAGAAATACAAAATCTTTTTGTTTAATTCTAATAACAAGTTCTGTCATACAAACTCCTCATCTAATTCTTCATCAGATGGCTCTCCTGACCATTTATTGGAAAGCTCATCCCAAGTAAGATCCTTTCCTTGTGATTTGAAGTACATAATAAGCAGAAGCAATACTATCAGGACAACTACACCAGCTACTATAAGATACATCCATGTATTATCAGGTTCTGGACAGTCATCTATACAAACTCCTCCACAATCAACTCCATCTTCGTCACTGTCCTGCACACCATTGAAACATGTATCATTGTAACTTATAGAACCGCATACATTGCCTTCATCTGTTAATCCGTCACAATCATTATCCTTACCATCACATATTTCAGTAACTTTTATTATCTCTCCTACACAAATGCCCCATGCGCCGTTTGTACATGTTTGGGTTCCCTTTTGACATTCTCCCACATCAGTACCGCATATCTGGGTTTCACCATTGACACATACACATCCCTCATCTACTTGACCATCACAGTTGTTGTCTAAGGAGTCACCACATATATCTGTGGCTTCAGGAAGTGTTCCACCTATACAAGATCCCCAAGTTCCGAGTGTACATACTCTCACACCCTGAGAACAAATACCTAGATTATATCCACATGATTCATATACATCTTCATCAATTATACCATTACAGTTGTTATCTTTGTTATCACATACCTCGCCTATTGGACCTGTGAAGTTTTCACATGCACCCCATAAATCATTACTTTGGCATAATCTTGTTCCGTTACGACACTCTCCTACATTACTTTCACATGATCTTGGAGGGGTAATACCAAATACGCATTCCTTTGTGTTGAATGGAAATGTTTGGCTCTCAGTTCTCTCATTTATATTTTCTGTTGTAACTGTAAAATTATCTTGACCTATATGATTTGGTTGTATTGTCCAGACCATATACCACTCTGTATCACTTATTTCTGTCTTACTGTCAGGCGTTATCAGTGTTCCTGAATGTGTAAGTACCACGCTTTGTATCAGTACTTGATCTGTTACTGTTACATGTATTTCAAGGTCATCATCCAATCCAATTGACGCATTGTAAACAGCATTGATAGCCGGACCGCTTGTATCATATAGTATATTGATTGGAGTAGATGTACCTGTTCTATAAACATTGTCTGTTGCTATGCATCTAAAGTAATATTCATCTTCACTTGGTGCAGTGTATACCATACTCGTACCGGTTATATTGACTGCTCCTGTTAATGGAGTCCAAGTTGTTCCATCATTACTAGACTCAATTGTATAACTCCTTAATCCAGAAGCATCATCTGCTCCAATCCATGATAAGGATATGGCAGGATCTGATGTTGTCGTTTGTGTGAAAGGTGTCATATTACAAGAAGGTGGATTGAGATCCATCAAAGTTGAAACTTCCCCATCCTCTGTGTTTGTCACGATATCTTCTACAACTATCCTAAATCCGTATGTAGTACCATCTACAAATGGAGTTGATTGTTGATCAAAGGTCACGCTTGTCGTATCTACACAGTTCATATCTCCGCCAGTTGCATTAACTATATGATGCCACACAGTATCATTCTTCCAATAAGCATAATAGCACTTCACGTTAGTAGGATTATCTACACTCCAACTAAGATCTATCTCTCCTGTTGACCACTGCGGTATTGGTGTTATAGATAATGTAGGAGCTGATAAAATAGCTGTTGTTGAAATGGTATTTGCTGATGTTCCTATCCTACTATCAGTTGTTATTGGCTTACAATAAAACGTATATTCAGTTCCATCTATCACTGTGAATTCTGTTGACATCTGACCTGGAGCATTGTAAGTAAATCCTGTCCCAATCTCTCTTTCCACACCATCATCATTCTGTTCATAAAACACTCTAACAGTAGATGTCTGTGATGATTCTGAGCTTGTCCATGAAAGTGTTACAGGAGTTGATGTAACATAAGTTCCTGTTGGTGTCATTTCAATTGTACATGAAGGTAATGTTGTATCAAGTGTGATAATATCTGATCTTTTTGGAGGATCCTCTTCATTACCTGCGTTGTCTATAGAGTAATATCTGACATAGTATTCACATATAGTTCCTTCTGGACATGTAAGTGCAACTCCTGTTCCCAATTGTGTTGGGGTGCATTCTGACGCTCCATAAGCATATGAACAGTAATATGTAGGACCACATCCACTACTAGAATCAGTACATTCTAAATCTATCAAAGCTGGACTTGAATATGAAGATGATACTGCTTTGTCTTCTGTCAAGGGTGGTGTTGTGTCAATCACAGTAGAATTACTTGTTGTATTTAGATTTCCTGCTAAGTCGTTGCATCTATAAGAAATGGTCTTTGTTCCATCTGTTGAATATGTATGGCTCTGTGTTAGATATGCTGTATTAGATACAGATTCCCAGCTTCCTGAAGCCTCCCATCTTATTTCACATGAATCGATTCCAACTCCAGCTCCATCAGCATTGTTTGAAACTACAATCGTAACTGTAGGTGAGTTTTGTGGTGTGACAGATGTTGATTGAAACCATACGTTTGGATCTGTTGTATCTATCATTATGTAATCACTGGCATTGGTCATTGGGTATTTAGGCCAATTTCCATATGTATCATTACATGCATATTCAATATCATGCCTACCTTCAGTTGTGTAGGTATGGCTCCTAGATGTCAAAGATGCTGGGAATACATCCCATACCGTGGGTTCCCATTCTATCATACACCATTCTCCATCACCAGAATCAAGACCGACTGCATAAACTGTAATGCTGTTGGAGTATTCGTCTCTTGTTCCGTCATTGGCTTTGCTTAATCCTTCCATATCAATTACAGGACCATCTAAATCTTCTTCTGCTTTACAACAAATCTTGTAGTCGTAGCTGTTTGTGACAGCACAACTAGAAACATGAGCATCGTCAGAATCTGATATTTTTACTACACATGTATATCCTGAACCAATACTATCACAGGTCTGTGTTGATAAAATAGCTTCACAGTATGCAGGTAACTGACTTGTCAAACAAATAGGTTGGGGATATGTTCCTGTATCACCGTTCTTATCAGAAGCGTGAGCATTATATGTATCTGTTAACCTAACAACAACATCAGAATTGATATCGCAAGAATTTCCAATGTCCTGTGGCCCAGTACAACACAGAACATGACTATATCCAACTCCTCCGGTCATTGTCGCTGCATGTGCATTATCATCGCCTGTGAGCATCATAATGCCTGCACTTCCAGGAGTTGTACATGTTCCTGCATTCTGAACCAGACAACTAAGTGGTGCAGCGGCAGCTATGTTTATAGAAATTAATACAAAAAACATGAAAAACAATGCAACCGCGAACTTCATAATTATTATTGTATTAAATAACTTATAATGATTAATTGGTATTATCTAAGGATGTTAAGCACTTATTCGCTCAAACAAATATCCATTGACCATGAATTAGTTATGTATATTTTGGCAATATTGCAATAGTAATTAATATGATTATATTCGATTTTACGTTTAAATTGACTCAAGGAGCCGGTTCCCATCTCTTGCTCACTTCTTCCCAGGTGAACTCTCTTCCTTTTGATTTGAAATATCCAACAAGTAATATAAGAACTATAAACACAGCAAGACCAGCAAATATCAAATACAGCCACATATCACTTCCACACTCTTTTGGGCATATACCGCCACAATCAACTCCATCTTCTTCATAATCCTGAACGCCGTTGGTACAAAGATCGTCGGGTGGTGTACATCCCTCGTCTATCCTTCCATCACAATTGTCATCTATATTATTATTACATAACTCAGAAATTGCTGGATCTATGTTGCCTATACATCCTCCCCATACACCTGCTATACACGTCTCTGAACCATAACTACATGGTGGATTGTTACTGATACCACATGTTCTGGTCTGACCACTTATACAACATGATAAATCTTCGTCTATTGAACCGTCACAATCGTCGTCTATATCGTTACAAACCTCTGGTCTTGAAGTGGCTTTGTTGAAGCACTGACATTTAGCTGCTTCCTTGGTTGTTCCTCCATAAACATTATCTACAATACCATCACAGTCGTCGTCTAACTGATTACAAACTTCTACACTCTTTTCTTCTTCTCTTTCAAGTACACATTGTGACCATTCGCCGTTTGTACATGTTTTGTAACTAAAACCGCATGGTGTAGACGTGGCTGGCACTGAACACTTCTCAACTTTGCCTTCTTCACATCCACAATCCATCTTATATTTTATACAATTATTCTGTGCATCTTTTTGTACACATGTCAATGTTTCTTCATCAACTGTACCATCACAGTCGTCGTCGATGTTGTTATCACATATCTCATTAATATCGCCTGGGAGTAAGCTGTTGTTACAGTAAACATCCCTTCCATCAGCTAAACATAACCAAGTACCTTCACATGCACCTGTTTTACAAGTTGTTCCTACACTACGGCCAGGTTGCATGAAATCCTCATCTATCAATCCCAAAGGATCACAGTTGTTGTCTATATAATCGCACGTCTCATTAACACCTGGATTGATGTTAGGATCGCTTTCATTACAATCAACTGATGCACAATACCCATCGCCATCAGGATCTTCACATGTTCCAAACTCCATTGTCTTCTCTGCTAATTTCAATGAACCTAAAAACATTTCTATTCTAAGTGTGTGATTGCCTGCAGAAGGCGTTACCACATCACTGAAGTTGAGTAGATTTATTGCTTCTGATTCCTCTTTTGTAAATAACATGGTATCTGATGTTGCTATCACAGTTAATTCGTCTGAAGAAGAGTTATAAGAAGAGCTCAAATCAATGTTTCCAGAAATCTTGTTCGCTTTGTATGATATAGATCCTAGGTTTGGATCACAATAATATGGTGGGTTATGAGGACATGCTGGCCAAAGAGGTAGGCTTGCTTCAGGATGTATCATTTCATAAGGTGTATGATATGCAGCGCTTCCTGAAATTGGAGCACTATAATTTGTTATTGGGAGTGGACTGACAGAAGCTTTCTCTGTGTACGCGCACACATCATTTCCTGAAGGAGGCATGAATATCATCATGTAATCATCTCCCTTAACAGGATCTATTCGAACATAACCTACAGTAGTTCCAGCATCATTCATATCACCATCAACTACAACATCAACACCGGGTTCTTGATATATCCATTCGCCTGCATCATTTTTCCAGTATATGCCGCCAGGAAGAAGGAACATGGATGTATCATAATTCTTAAATCTCTCCCTATATATACCAAGGCTCAAATCATCAAAAGGCTCCATCTTCATTTCTCTTCCAGTTCCTCCAACTTCAGTCATTGAATCTGGATCTATCAACTTTAGCATCCAACCATCATGATTTACATCATAAACTCCTTCATATTTCTCATCTTGACATACCACTCTTGGAGTCACAATTACATTGTTGTTAGTACTGATGGTTCTCCATGTGACTGCTGAAGCTCCTCCTGGTATGTTTATTGGTGAGGTTCTGATGTATTTTAAACCATCTCCAAGTCCTGGATAACCATCTATTGTCTTAATGTCAGTCTCTATATATGCATGTCCCCACAAACATGGAGCCATCCCGCATGGCTGATCATATTCATTTTGACCATAGGAATCTGTTTTATTTGTAAGGCCTGCACATGTTTGGTCAAGACATGAACCATTCACAATAAGTCTGTAACTGAAGCTCTGATCCTCATATTCGAGGATGTCATAATTAACAGAGGTTGATATGTTGTAGCTGAAGATTTCTGAAACATAGCTATCATATTCATTTGCAGAACGTATGAAGTTTGTTACATCTACCTCGTCTCTTTCTTCATCATTCAAAAAGGCTTTCATCGTTGTTCCTGGAGGTATGTATTCTGTATGTTTCACTGTCACAAATCCTGTGACTGTCTGTTCAGGTACATAAGGTTCTCCGCTGATCTGAAGGTTTAGTTCTACATTATCTTCAAGTGCAGCTGAGGCTATGTAAAGTATCGAGAATAAGACTGAAATCGTAAGCAAACCAACCCAAAAAGTACGCATAATATTTATTTGTTTTGAGACGTTAAAAAAAGATTCATAAAACAAAAATCTACATAGGAACAAATGGTGCTGGTGGGTATGATCCCATTGGACCTGCCAAACCTAATCCGGCACCGGCTCCTGCGCCTGCTCCTGTGCCTGCTCCTGCTCCTGCGCCTGCTCCTGCTCCTGCTCCTGTGCCTGACGCTGGTGTTGCTGTCGCTGCTGCTCCGCCTGCTGCTCCTGCTGATATTGCTATTACAGCCACAACTCCTATTACACAACCAACAGTAGATGCAACATCTTGCCATTTGACAGCTTCTTTGTCTTGTATTTCTTCATATATTTCAAGCATGTCATCTAGCTGCTGCGCCATTGTCTCTCTTGTCACAACGCCTGTATTTGCGCATAGACTATTGAATTGACTCCACATATCTTGGACTTGTGTAATTCTCTCTTGATAAGCACTATCAGCGCCTGAACCAAATAATAATGCTATACATGAAAGCAGACCTGCCACTGCAGCACCATACCAACACCAACCACAACCAAAAACTGCAGCAATCACAAGCCCTACCGCAATTGCAGCTGCTATGGCTCCAACCCATTTCCATACATCCTTACCTGCCTCTAAATCATTACGCAAATCCTCAAACTCGTCTTTTCTGTCTTCACATGAAGCAAGTTCCTCTGTCTTGGTTCGTTCTATTGAAAAATCGACTTGATAATTTCTTTCTATGCGCTGTTGTCCGCTGTCGTAAATTACCTCGAATGTTGTATTAAGTGTATGGATTTCTGTTCCCTCGTCATGTTTTGTTATATTACCAGCCAAGAAGCATTTGTAGTGGTCTGAATTATCATCAGCTATTCCAATATATCTACAATTAGCTATGTTGATATTGTTTGGATGATCTCTTGTAGAATGATCATGAGTTAATGTATACGATCCTGCCACTAACACTGAATCGTGTGCTGCGATCCCATGAATGTATACATCATACTCGAATTGTATCAGTTTGCATCCTCCCCCAACTCTACTAATTATACATTCCCTATCTGGAACGCTGATCAGCATGTTCACTTCATTTTCATCAAAACAATTGTTATTATCTGAATCTCCAACACAAACCAATTCTCCCTCACATGGACAATCAGATGGTAGGCAACAAGAATTATAGTCTTCTCCTAAATCATCATCACATCTATCGTTTCCGCATGTTGGTGCTACATTAAATATCATATTATTAAACGATCGTGTTAGATCAATTGTTGTGACTGAAGCTCCGTCGTTGTAACTAACTGGGAACGTGATCTCATTGTTATTCAGAAGTATTTGATGTGTTGATGGATTGTATAAACTGTTGTGAATATAGTCAATCTGCGGTATCTCTATTATGCACGCATATCTTTTTGAGTTTGGTTGAGTCGAACCCAAATCAAAACATTCTGTTATGCTGCATGGTATATCAGGTGTACCAAAACTGCATGTAGGTAATGATAATGTTTGTACGCTTTCAGGAAGGCTTGTTAGTGTGACATTAAGTATGGTAGTCACAGATTCTGTATAAACAATCTCTTGTGTAAATCCTCCCACATTTACAATGGTCGGTGCTAAAACATGAGCTGTCAACTCAAGTGGTGTTGGTCCTGCTACATTTAGATTTATACTCTGAGGCTTACATTCTCCTGTTCCAGTTCCATTATAATCACAGAAATAACCAGCAGAACAACCTGCGTCTACACAGCATGTTGCAGATGTTTCTCCGTATTGTATATTTCCATCACCACAGACAGATCCTGCAATGTTTATAGAGAATGCACTTGCCTTTTCTATTGTTTGTGTATCAATTGCTGATCCATTTCTAAACGTCACTGGATAACCTATTGTTGGTTGTAGAGTGTATGTTAATGCTTCATCATAATCAGTTATCTGGAATGTAAGATCGCATGACATATAGTATTCAGAACCTATAAGTGATCCTGTACATGACACACTGCATGTAGATGAACATCCAGTCGAACATGACATAGAACATGTAGGTGTACCAACTGAAGTTCCTGAAGGTGGATTTATTATGGTTGAATTGAAGTCAACTGATTGTCCTGGTGTGTGATGATCGAAATTTGCTGTTGGTTGTGGTATGAACAAATTCATATTCAAAGGAAGACAACCACCACTTGAAGGATCTGACGGAGTTGGTAGGTCACAATATTGACTTGTAGGACATCCCATATCATAACAGCAAGTTCCCTGGTCTTCTCCCATCGATGCATCTTGATTACCATCTCCGCATGTATAAGATGTGATTGTTATATCACCAACATTTCCATCAGGTACGTACAGTTGCCTCACATCCTGCCCGTCAGGAAATGATATTACAACCTCAAAATAATTTGAGGTTAATATGTGAGTGCCCGGTCCACATGATGTTAGAGCTGGTATTGTAACTTCACATTCATATCTATTATAATCACTCGTCTCTGATATGATAACGCAATTGGTTACTGTAACATTCTGATCCGCAGTAGCTAACACGAGTTTTCTTGATGTGAAAAACATTTGTGAGGGAGGCTTTAGAATCGTGAATGTAAGATTTGTATTATGAGAATCTAAGCAGTTGGAAAAGCTGCTATCTGCTAAAGTAACCTCTGTCAAACGTATATTTGTTAAAGAGTAACAATGACTATCTACAGGTGATGCAGCAGAGTCAACAACATCACAATAATCAGTTGGTGAAAAACATCTTGGTGATTCGAAATCATAACAACAATTATTTCTATCTTCGCCTGAATCAACTACTCCATTTCCACAGTTTATTGGTTGTGCTTTTGCTCCGGGTGCCATTGACTCTAAAAAGTTGTCAACTACGGTTTGTATCACTAATACAACTTCGTTTAGAATAGAAGGTACAGTGGCGATTATATTTGACATCAGATCAACTGACTGCTCGTCTTCGTTTTGGAAGCTTGCCTGTGCCTGAGCATATGCCACAGGCATCATAAGCACTAAGTAGCTCGCCACTATTGCGAATGTGACTATGTATTGTTCTTTCAACATCTTTAACAAACCTCAATATATAATGTAGGATGATGTCCCTTGATGAAGTTTATTGCGTCTGCTATAGCAGCTCCTCTTGCCGCTTCAGCTGACTCGTGTTGGACACAAACACCAAGTATCTTGGCCAAGCACTTTTTATTGTTTTTTCTAATATCGTATTTAATAAACGCCAACTGATAAACTTGATCTGTATTCGGCACGTAAACATTGATATGAGCATCCTCTTCAGGTATTGTGATCGTACTGGATCCTAATGTTACAGGAACAGAAGCTATTGAACGTTTATAACTATCTGTTTGTGAATTCATCATTCCTACATTCATAATAATTCCTTCTTCTATTGTATACGTTCCTGCTGGTATGTAGCTTATAGATGAATAGCTTGTTGTCTGACCTGTTATACAATTGCCGGTTATAGCAGTACAATCCTGACATGCAGCAGAATTCTGATCACCAGAGTTATAACAATCCGTGCATATAGAATGCCCATTACTTGTCTGTAAACAACTATCAATATCATCTCCTACAAGTGCATTTGATATGGAGAATTCCTGACCCAATGATGTTGTTACTCTAGCTGCTACAAATTCGGTGTTAACATCATTTTCTGAAGTACATGTTCCTCCTGCATGAACAAAGTGGTATGTAGACTCTGGTACTCTATATGATGTGAATGTGTTTGTATACCCTGTTCCAGGAACAGTTATATCAACTATCACCATTTCATGATTATCGCTTGGATAAATTACTAATTCGTGTGAACCTGAAACAGATAATCCACTTACTACACCATTTGCATCTGTTTCACCAACATAACAACCCGCGACAAATACATTTGCTCCTTCTAATGGATCACCATTTCCATCAACCAGTGTAACGTCCATTGGGCTTGCGGCTTCACTACAATCTACTTCCTCTACATCTTCTCCACATACACCATTCTCCATTTCATCTATATCGACAAATACAGCGAATTGGAAATATGTATCAAGAACTGAATCATGTACTCTTACAATTACAGGATAACTTAGTGAGTAAGTTTGTTCATAATAACCTGAACACATTGTAGATAGAGGTAGTGCTTCAGCTGTAAGTAAATATCCTGTATTATATATGAGAACTGGTCTGTAAACTCTAGCTAGAAAATCGTCAGGTAGCCAGAAGCTGATGGGTTCTTGTGCTTCCAGATCTTCATATAAATTATCATTAACCTCATCAACACCGAAATATAAAGTGTATCCATCTATTGCGGATTCCTCCCACATGCTAGTACTGTACACAACATCATTTATTGCTGTGTTTAATTTATCTTCTAAATCTTCTGGTGATATGAATATCGTATTATCACATCCCATTAAGAAACCAACTCTAGGTAGATCTGAAAAGAATTCTATGTTGTAACGCGTGAACATCTCAAAAAATCTATCATCTCTTTGTTCTACTGAGAAATCTTCTGCGAATTTAAGTATTCTTCCGAAGTTTGTTGGTATTGATATCGTGAAAGGCTCTCTTATTTCATAGCCACTTACCTCTGTTATCATATCCATTGTGATTTCTACTTTGTTATCAACTATGTTAGTTAATACATTAGCTGTAGTGTATCTGATTTTGACCTCTTTTCCGTTTATCTCACCTGTTCCACTAGTACCTACGATATTTTCTAAATCTGAAACAACTTCGTTTTTTATTCTGTTGTTCATCTTGTTTTGTATTGTTGTTTTTGAGGTTGCACTTGGATATGTATTTTCACACTTCTGCCAGTAAGCAACTCCATTATTCATAAAAACTGTTGTACCGCTTGGGACGACTTCACCATCAATATAACCGCCGTTTCTTTCCATCATGATCACGGTTTCGTAGGCTTTATCTGTTATGATGTTTTCAACGAATTCCATTACAACCATTTGATCGTTTTTGATTGCTGGTGGAACTGGTCTTTCGAACAAGCTAGCTCCGAATGTATATGCGAGAACAGCAACTATTATTACTATAACACCGACTATAATTAGGATTTCCGCTTGCCCCGACCTAGAAAACATAATATATTATTGTGTAGTATAAAATATAACCTTTCTGTTAAAATCATGCTTTTATGTGTTGATTCTATCATTTTAGCCATGAATAAAGCTGTTTTTGCTAGTTTAGAACCTCAGGTGAAAAAGGTAGTGGGAAAACGATTCAAGACTCCTACGAAAATACAGGAACTTGTTATACCTACTATTCTCAAAGGGCATAATACACTTATTATATCTGAAACAGGATCAGGTAAAACAGAATCTGTTATGCTTCCTGTGTTTGATCTGTTTGTAAAGAAAGATTATAATCCGATTTCAATACTCTACATAACACCTTTGAGAAGCTTGAACCGAGATCTTATGAATCGAATACAATGGTGGTCAAATCAACTTGAATTCGATGCGACTGTAAGGCATGGTGACACAACTCAATATGAAAGAACTATGCAGTCTGCAAATCCTTCTGATATGTTCATCACAACACCAGAAACATTACAAGCTATGCTTACTGGAAAAGTAATGCGCGAGCACTTGAAGAATGTAAAGTGGATTATAATTGACGAAATACATGAGCTTGTTGATAGTAAGAGGGGAGTTCAACTTTCTGTTGGTTTGGAGAGATTGAAAGCATTGATAAAATCTGCTGAGAAAAAGGAGCCTCAGATAATTGGTTTGTCTGCTACAGTTGGTTCTCCTGATAAGGTTGCAGGATTTTTGACAGCTGGAAAAGAGTGTAAGATAGTTAATACAGCACGGGAGAGAAAGGTTAAGCTTCATGTTGAATCTCCAACTCCAACAAAAGAAGATGTGAAAATATCAGAGGATATGATTGTTGGTCCTGAAGTTACTGCACGTCTGAGAAGGATATCCGAGCTGATAAAAAATAAAAAATCTGTACTTGCGTTTACAAACACAAGAGAATCGTCTGAAATTCTATCTTCCAGGATGTCTATTTTTGATGCATCAATACCAATGGAAACGCATCATTCTTCTCTTTCAAAAGAAGTTCGTATAAAAAGCGAGGAAGATTTCAAAAAAGGCAAGACAAAGATACTCTTTTGCACATCATCACTTGAACTTGGAATAGACATAGGTTCTATTGATTTCATACTCCAATACACATCACCAAGACAAGTAAACAAACTTCTACAGAGAATCGGTAGATCAGGTCATAAGATAACAGAAACCCCTGAAGGTGTGATACTTTCCGCAGACGCAGGTGATAGTTTTGAATCAACTGCAATTGCAGATCATGCTCTCAAACATAAGATAGAAGCTACTAAGGTGTATGAAAAAGCGCTTGATGTACTAGGTCATCAGATAATTGGAATGACTCTTGAGATGTATGACATTCCAATGGACAAGGTTTATCATACAATAAAGAAAGCTTATCCTTTCAGGGAGCTTACGCATGAAGATTTCTTAGAAGCTTGTTTATTTTTGGAGAAGTTGAGATTGATTTATGTAAACAAGAAGGAAGAGGGTAAACTTCAATATGGGATGGAAGATCTTTTGTTAAGAAGGAAGAGAAACTCTTGGAAATATTACTATGAGAACTTGTCTACAATACCAAACATCAAAAACTACAAGATATTTGATATAATCTCCAAGAGGCCTGTTGGAACACTTGATGCAGAATTCATTGCGCTACATGCTTCTCCTGGTTCAGCTTTCATAACAAAAGGTAGGGCATGGAGAGTGATAGACATAGGTAAGGCACAAGTAATGGTAGAACCTATGTCAGGTATAGAAGCGTCTATTCCTGCATGGGAAGGTGAGCTTATACCTGTTCCATTTGAGATTGCGCAAGACGTTGGTAAGATAAGAGGTGAGATAGCAAAATCCAAGGATCCGCGAAAGACATTAAAAAAATATCCTATCAAATCCAGTGTTGCAACAAAAATGATAAATCAGATAAAAAGACAGAAGAAATGGGGGCCCATTCCAACAGATAAAAACATAATTGTGGAACATGGTTATCACAAATTGGATGATGCATACGTACCATATGTAATAATCAATTCATGTTTTGGTTCTCTTGTAAACGATACAATAGGTAGGGCACTTTCTACAATACTTAGGACTAAATTCGGTTCAGTTGGTCTACAAACAGATCCATATAGGATTGTGATAAAACTTCCAGGACCTTATTGGAATCAGGTGATAGATGAACTCAAAAATCTGACAGCTGATCTTATGAAACAAACAATTGAAAAGGATTTACCTGAAACAGAGTTGTTTAGATGGAGATTCCTACACATTGCAAAGAGATTTAGTATCATATCAAGGGAAGCTGATTATGGAAAGAATTATTTGAAGAAGATTCTAGATTTTTATGCAAACACGCCCGCATACAAAGAGACGCTGAATGAGATTTATCAAGACAAGTTAGATCTAGAAAAAGCAGCAGAAGTACTTGATCTCATAAAAAAGGATAAAATGAAGATCATTATCAAAGAATCACTTTCACCTATAGGTAGCATGGGATTGAAGCAAAAATCTGAGCTTGTCGCTGAAAATAGACCTGAAAAAGAGATATTGGAAGCATTCAAGAAACGTGTATTCAACACACGAATTGGATTAATTTGTTACAATTGCGGGCATTGGGTAGGAATGGGAGAGTTGGATAAGATGCCTAAGAAGCTTACATGTAAAACATGTGGAGCAGGTTTGATAAGTGTGATACCATTCAGATACGTACACGAAGCTGAAAAACTTCTCAAAAAGCATCTTGCAG
>Ga0272444_10003285_pt1 | contig 14632 bp, 10 predicted proteins | sample SSMForm13_FD_201033 | JGI IMG/M metagenome (GOLD analysis project Ga0272444, IMG submission 201033) | Marine sediment archaeal communities from Little Sippewissett salt marsh, Falmouth, MA, United States - SSM-Form-13 | ecosystem: Environmental > Aquatic > Marine > Wetlands > Sediment ...
GAGTAGCAGCAGCCAGCGCAGGATCATGAATGCGGTTCCCTTCAAGTTGTGGATGTTTTTGCGTCTGTCCCATCATAGCAAAGGACCCCGCGCGAAGCCACGTGCGGAAGGGTGCCTTCTTGAACTTTGAACTTATAGCGCGCTGCGGCTACGCTTTGAGCCGATCGAGGTATTTCTTCCGGAATTTGGCCACCTTGGGGGCGATCACCGCGCGGCAGTAGCCGGCATAGGGATTGTTCGCGAAGTACTCCTGATGATAGTCCTCGGCCGGGTAGAACACGTCCAGCGGGGCAACTTCCGTGACGATGGGATCCGGCCACAGACCCTGTTCCTCCACCCTGCGGATGACCGCCTCGGCGGTGGTCTTCTGCTCGGGGGAGTGGGTGAAAATGGCCGAGCGGTACTGCGTGCCGACATCGGCGCCCTGGCGGTTGAGCGTGGTGGGGTCGTGGATGGTGAAGAACACATCGAGGATGTCCTCGAAGGCGATGACCGCCGGGTCGAAGGTGACCTGCACCACCTCGGCGTGGCCGGTCGTGCCGGTGCAGACCTGCTTGTAGGTAGGGTACTCCACCTGCCCGCCGGCGTAGCCGGACACCACGTCGATGACGCCCTTGAGCTGATCATAGACGGCTTCCAGGCACCAGAAGCACCCGCCGCCGAGCGTTGTCGTTTCCATCGTATCCCTCATCGAAATTGTTATAGGAGAGTATATCGGGTTCTGAACAGCACGGCGCGGAAAAATGCAGGGGCGGGTTTGAAACCCGTCCCTACCGAATGGGTGTTCCAATCTGTTGTAGGGGCGGACCCCCGTGTCCGCCCGCATGAGAGTCCTCTCAAACGATCGTAGGGGCACGGCATGCTGTGCCCCTACATACGCTACAAGACGAAAAAGCCTGACGGACGCTGCGCATCCATGTTGTGGAAAATGAACGTGGTTGCGGGTTGCAAACCCGCCCTACCCATAAGACCTAGTATTTGGTCGCAGGGGTGCCCCCATGTCTACATGACCAGGCCATTTTCCTCTGCCGGAGGATGTTTTCCGACTGCCTGTGAATTCCGTCCAAGGGGTAGAAAATGCAGTCGAGCCTGCCGGGAAGGCGCGAAGACGGAGGGAAGAACCAAAAAGGCGTGGAGGACCCTCGCTTTTTGGCGCCCCTGCCAAACTCGAATCAACAGTCGTCGAAGGAGACGATTCTCCGGACTGAAAGCTGTTTCCCGGCCGTCGGACGGCCTGCTGGACGCATCCCACCCAGGGTCCTACTATGCACGAACGACCCCGGCTTTGCCTCATAGGCTCCGACACGCTACAATACTTCCCGCATGTTCTGTATGCAATTCCCACGCTGAAATCCACACGCACGCAGGAAAGGATCGAGGGAATGGAGGGTCTGTGCAGGTGAAGAACGGCGCATCACCCCAAACCCAAGGGAGAGGAAGACATGAAACGCGCAATCGACGCCAATCGCAGCGACTTCGAACGGTTCACAACCGGTGATCTGATACAGGCCATCCGTCTATCGGAGGGCCGCGTGGTGGTGGCGGAAGTGATGGCGGCAGCGCCGCCGCTTCTCGACAAGGTCTCCAATGTGGAATTGGCAGCCGCCTTCGGCGCTGACGTCATCGTGGTCAATCTCTACGATGTCACACAGCCCCGGATCATGGGGTTCCCCGATGCGTCGCAGCACGGCTCGAAGGGGGGCCATCAATTTGGCGCGTTCCAGCGCGGCGAAGGGCGTACGCTGCGGGATGTCAAAGCGTGGATTGGCCGACCCGTCGGTTTGAATCTGGAGCCCATCGAAAACCCGGAAGCCATGCAGGGGACAGGGCGATTGGCGACGCCGGAGAATGCCCGGCTTGCGGTGGATCAGGGCGCGGATTTCATCATCATCACCGGGAATCCCGCCACCGGCGTCACGTCTGAAGGCATTGCTCGCAGCATCGCCGCCATCCGCAAAGAGATTGAAGACGATGCGCTCATCCTCGGCGGCAAAATTCACGCCGCCGGCAGCTACATGCCCGTCGTCACGCAGGATGATTTAGAGATGTATATGGATGCGGGTGCGAACGGCGTTGTGCTTCCTGCGCCAGGGACCGTCCCCGGTATGACCGTGGAAGCCAGCCGAGCCCTGGTGCACGTCGCGCACGGCCTCGATGCGCTTGTCGTCTCCTCGATCGGCACATCACAGGAAGGGGCAAGCATCTCAACCATCGAACAAATCGCCTTGATGAGCAAGATGACCGGGGCGGATATGCATCATATCGGCGATGCGGGCACGATCGGCATGGCCGTGCCCGAAAACATCTACGCCTTCTCACTGGCCCTGAGGGGACGGCGCCACACCTGGCATCGCATGGCCGCCTCGCTGCGGCGGTAGATACCGTTTGATTCCGGGACCATATTCACCGGTCTAGCTTAAAGAAACCAGCAATTAAAAGATAAAGACGAGCGGGCGCAGCGAAATCCGTGGTGGTAGTTCGGGAGCTCTGGATTGCTTCTGTGCCGACAGGCCGATCGGATGTGGGTGTTGTTGCTGTCCCACAAACCGCCCCGAAAAACACGACGCCGACCTGACGGAGGACCCGTAGGATTCGACGTAAACGAACCGTTGTAATCAGCATACCAATCAGCCACCCATTAATAGACGTTCCCCGCCATGTCCATCACACCATACGGACTGGCACCGGCTTCGACGCACTCGGCATACATGGCTTTGGTGACTTCCGTGCGGTCCATCCAGTAGGCATCGGGATAGAGGATACTATTCAAAATCGGCTTGATCGATAATGATCTTGATAATCAGTGACCAATCTCGGACATTGGCATTAGAAAACTCTACGGACATCGGTAAGGCTTCGGGAGAGAGCAGGCACACCGATGCCTGACTAAGCGAGCTGCCGGGCATGCGCTTCAAACGAAACTTCCAGCCCCGCCCGCGTTATCGACAGTTGGACCAAGCAGGGCAAAATCATCTCCACTTATTTTCACACCAGAGTTCGCACTAAATCCTGTAGCGACCACCTCAACCCAATTGTCATCCCGAAACTCGAAGAGCGATCCACCAGGCACTGCAATACGGTCCCGGCCCAGGGTCAGCGATCCTTTGATCGGCATGCCTGTTCCACCAGCAATAAGGGCAAGGTGGCCATCGCTCTCCCAACTGGCAGGTGCAAGCGAGTGTTTAAGTTCCCAGCCCTTCGGACCAGGCTCATAGACGTAGGCCGCGGTTTCCATCGTGCTGCCCACCACAAGCCGGTCGTCCTCAAGGGCCACGAGGGCGCCAAATCTCTCCGAATCCTTCGTAGGTGGCTGTAGCAGTCCATCCGCCCTCCAAATACCACCCTCTCGCACGTAGGTGGTCACCTGGGCTTGCGGCCAGTCTCCGATGGCGGCGCGATCGCCGGAAATCGCCATCGATCGATCCATCGAAAACTCTGGCTCACGCCCGTGTTCTGGCAGCCTCTGTACCAACTGCCATGTGCCGCTCCGGCGGTTGAAGACATAGACCACCTCACGGAGACCCCCATCCGGCAGATGAAGGCCCGAGTTGATGAAGAGCGTGCCACCGTCCAACGCCAGGTTTTTTCCAAAGCCCCCGATCTCGAATCCCCGATCCAGGTGCTCGAAAGCAACAGGATCGGGGAGGAACAGCGTCTGGTCATGATTCCAGGCACCGTTGGAACGCATGAAAACCTGGACACATCCGGACCCAGCCAAATCAAATACCAACTGCTGTTCCTTTTGTATATTCTTGTAAGCCTGGTCAAGCCGATCGCGAGCCTGTTGATCGCTTGTGGTTGCCAGTTGTTCAGAAATTCTATCTTTTTGTTTCTTTAGATATGCGGCTCGGGAATCAAGCGCATCGGGATCCCCATGCATCCAACCATCGTTGACGGCGAGCATATCCCCCGAAAGCGCTACACACTGGTTGGCCATGTACTTTGCCTGTCGATCTTGAAGGTGCGAATACTTCTTTCCTTCATTCGGATGGCTGATCTTGGCCTGGAACCGCCAATCATCTCCTGAACCAACGAACAGGTACACGCAATTGGGCCCGCTGAACGCGATCGTCCCTTGATTGATATCGAATGGCGATCCCATGCGTCCTCCATGTGCTGCGTCAGGTGGATTAATAAATACGCTCCTTGTTGAAACCTGCTGTGAAGCCCGGCTGGGGGGCTGTGAGATGCCACCGCTTACGCTGGCAGACATCTGCCCGCTCGCCTGAGCCGCCATTTGCGTTGTGTACGAAGTGATGAGGGAGAAATCGCTGGGATCAATAGGTTGACCCTGGAACGATGGCGCCCCCTCGGGGAAGAGCGCCTGTTGAGCAGTTCCGAACGCCATCCACTCATTCGCCAGAGCGTACAGGTCATGCAGGCGTTGGACGGTATGAGCTGCAGGCTCGGGAGAGAAGAGGTATCCCTCGCCATCTGCAACGCGAAGATACAGAACCGGGTAATACCAGGCCGAGAACACGGATGAGATTGCGCTTCGTCCCTGCGCCACAGCCGAAGATACAGATTCTCCCCGGCCGATTGCGCGGTAAAACGCTTCGGCAAACGTCACCGTGGCGCCGATCGGAATCGTGAACTGCATGGCAATCACGGCCGGAACCTTGCTGCGAATCAAACGCGGCGCTACGCTATTGAAGATGCCGCCGCCTTTGACCATTCCCGACTGGCATGCGCTAAGGATCGCCAACCTTACGCCGCTGCCCTCGAGCACTTGTGCGAAGGCGTCGGCGCTGATGTGATCCGTAGTTTCGTCGTTGTTCTCGAAGCACAGGTGACCGATGCCCTCGATCATGCCGCCGTGGCCGTCGAAATGCACGATGTGATACGCTTTGTTTTGCAACTGACTTTTCAGCGCATCCAACGTGGCGGTTTCAAGGACGTCGATATGGACCTGGCCGGTGCTGATGGGGCCAATAAGGCTTTCGACCATCGTGTTGCGCTCGACGTAGTGAGGAAGGAATTCGAGATCCTTGGGTCTGGAAATGACAAAAAGAATATTAAGATCCTTGACCGGAGAGAAGGATTGGCGGTCGCCGAAGTAGGTGATGTAGCGGGAGATCCGCATACCCCCATCCAGGACCAGGTGTCTTTCGCCATTGTGGAGCAATTCCCATGGAAGCTGAACTTCTGACGAAGCCTCGGGATCAAACCAGAGCCGCAGGTCCATCGCGGCTTCTGCGGATGTAGCTTTTTGTCCCATCCGTTTAAAGAAAGAGCGAATGCTTGTGGTAAGCTGGTCACCTTCGGGCAAGACCGAATCGAAAAGACGCCCGCCTGCCTCGCTCATGATGGCCTCAGCCGCAGCATTTCTTTCCGGATTGGCCTCAAGGGTGGCAAGGAGTTTTTCCTGGTCGTTGGCATCGAATGGGAGTGCGTAAGGCGTTTCCACATCCAAATTAGCCAGGCGTAGTTTCATCTCATTTCCATCGCGCTTAAACCTGACCATGTAAGAATTAAGCATGATTGGGAAACCTCCTTGACACGATCCTCTCCATAAGCGTAGCTAAATGAGATCGAAAATAAAAGGGTTTTAAAGAACCTGTAGCTTGAGTCGCATGAGTGAGGATTCCGTATGCTAACAGAACACGCCATCCAATAGATACACGAAAACAATACTCATCACTACTGCTGTATAAAGGGCAGAGACGCCATTCATTCTCTTTTGGTTAAAGTTCCTCTGTATAAACTCCTGGCGACGAAAGTACAGATTATTATCTCTTATCCATGCCTGTACGCAATCTGCAACGCACATCGAGAAGTCTCCTTTTCAAAGCTCGAGTGAATCACTGTGGAAGCTTCGGACCATGCACATCTGATACGTGCCCTTAGAAGCTGGGCACTTCGAAGAGCCCACAACACAACAACTATTCCATCAGTTCGGCACCGCATCTTCTCATCCTAGAACTCTTTAGCGTGTCAGAGCTTGTGAGACAAAACCAGGGGAAAAACGAGTAGAGATTCTTCGTCCTTCAAACAAATATCACAGAAAAGGAGAGCCTCATGGCCGAGAAGAAACCAACGGTAGAAGCCGCGGTTAACAATATCCGCAGAAACACATGCAAGTAGTATAGCGTAGAAGAATAAAATTGCATCGTGCTGAATGGATTGTGAGACGTTCTACCCTTTGCCGACCATACTGCTCATGAGTATCGAACCGATCCCGGAATTCTCAGGAAGATTGAGTAGGCGAAATTACCAGGAATATGCTGTTTGGCGTGAACGCGAGATGACAGATCGCTCGCGCAACCTATGTGGTACATTCTTCGCACTGCGCGACCCCTTTTCGCTGCGCTTCGAGGACACAGCAGAATGACAGCATTCGCGATGAGTCATCCCGGAGCCAGGGAATCAAAAAGGCGAGGGCTCTCCTCGCCTGATGGCGCCCCTGCCGCGACTCGAACGCGGAACCGTCGGATTAGAAGTTTCTCAGCCCCAACTGCTGTTTTCCGGCCGCCGGACAAGCTTCTCCAGCCAGTCCGTCCGACAGGCTTTTACCCGGTCCGTTGGACTTATCCTTCTCCTTGAGTCAACACCCTTCCTGAAGCTTCTGGTTACGCAAAAGGGCTTGAGACAACCCTTCGTTATTCGGATTCTATCAGCTCATTCAGGCGCTGCGTGTTAGTTGATGATTAGCTGTACGAATAAAGTGGAATAACACAATCTCAATATACTTCAAGAAGGATATCGCAATATTCATATAGACCTCAGAGTTCCATCGATGATCAATAACTTATGCATCCTCCATTAGCTAAGGCAGACACTTTTCCCGCAGGGGATGGCATACTACAAGAATCTTGAGTTTCGTTTTAATCTCAGCAGGGTCCTACTCCACTTTCATCATATGGTATTCTCCACGCCCGGTTACTACGCGCACATAACCCCGGAAGCTGTTATTCAGCGCTGCATCGCCCGAATCCACAATGAACGGTCGCCCCCTCAGCGAAACCAACTTCTCCGTTGTGGCAATGACCACAATATTTTCTTTACCAACCTTCCGCACAACCGCCGGGCTGATCTGTTGATTTCCACGACCCAGAATGTGGCCTTGTCCACCAATGGCGGTCACCACAATCTTCGCCGGCGAGCCATCGAGCAAGTGAAGCAACTGGGTCTCATTAACATCATTCTGTACCAGTTTCTGGTTCCTGACGACATCAACCCCCAACAGGGAATATTCCAAACCGAGCATTTCCATCACAATGGCAGTTGTTGAACCAGGACCAAGGATAAAGAGCGTCCCCGGCTCTCGCGTCATCTGGCTGATGATTTCACTGCCAATCCCTTGCAGTTCTTCGCGCTCGCTCCGAAAGCTGGCTTTAACATGCTGCATATTGCTTTGATCAATAGGGACACGCAAATATCCGAAGAGGCGTGTCTGCACTTCTCCACGTCGGAAAGCCTCTTCATTTAGATCCATAACTTCGGCTAGCCGAGTCCGTTGCTTCTGAGATTCGAGAAATGCGAGAGCGCTCTCGCCAGCTCTGCGAGGAGTGAGGGCATACACAGCCGAATGTATCTTTACCCCTGCTGGAATTCCAAGCACCGCCAAGCGTGTACCTACTGCTGCGACCATGTCACGTGCAGTCCCATCCCCTCCAGCAAACAAGATCAGGTCTGCATTCTCTTCCTCAAAGGATCTGGCAGCCGTGCGCGTATCGCTGGCTGTAGTTGCATCAGCATCCATGGTCCCTACTACGCGTACCGATAGACCTGCCCGAACGCAAGCCTCCTCCCCCATTAGCCCAGGATATGTAATCCAATCCGCTTGAAACCGATGCCGAACAAGCACCCGCAACGCTTGCACCGTCCGTTCGCCTGCCAAAGATTTGCCCCCCAAAGCTTTTGCTCGTTGCAGAATCTCCCTTCCATCGCTACCTTTTAGGCCTACGGGGCCACCGATTCCCGCGATGGGGTTTACAACGAGGCCCACTTTCATCATTCAGAAGAACTCCATTCCTGCAGTTGATCTTGCCACTGCGAGCAAACCAGCACGGTTTCATACAGCCCTTGTCTAGCCACCAGCCATTGGCCAAACAGACATCGAAGCATGGTGCGCGTCGGCACTATTCTTCAATGACATATGCTTTGGAAAGAAAGAAACGGAACCTAACCTGAAACGCCAATACAGTCAAAGCTGATGATCTATTCAAGGAAAACAACAGTAAAAATGCCAGAACTGAAAAATCATCCTACCTCAGCACAATGCTATGTATCTTCATTTCGCTCCCATAGCTTTTTCCCTCTTCTTACAATATTGCCGCCAAGTTACGGCGATCCTCTCCGGATCGTCAATCGTTGGATCGGCAACCTTATGGACAGGGAGATTGTACGGGGCATTTCGCACAAAGTCTGGATCTGCATATGCCTCTCGGGATACCTGTTCAAGTATGGCAATGTATTCGTCTAAATCATCTTTCGAGTAGGATTCACAAGGCTCAAGTGTAAATGGTTCGGGTACAACCCATGGGTGATGGCTTTTCCAAAAGTGCTCAACCCCATAATCGGAAGCACGGCGCATCACATCATCTGTCCCTACGCCCGTATCGTTATAGAGTTTTTCCCAACTATAGCGAACTTGCTCAAGGCGTCGCTTCCCCTCCGCATACCAAACCACGACCCCGGGAATTTCACGAACCTTCTTCTCAAGGTAATTACTGTTCATCACAGAGACCTTCGCCGCCTCTTTCAAACCCTGGTCACCATGCTGCATAATCCAGGAATATGCTTTAAGCGTGATCGGTGCATTGCCGAGAAAAGATCGAATTTTGCCGACACTTTGAGGTCGATCCATATCTAAAGAATACCTTTCCCCATCATAATCAACCAGAGGGAGAGGAAGGTACTTCTCTAATTCTGCACAAACTCCAATTGCTCCTAACCCAGGGCCATAACTACCATGCGGAGCAGAGAATGTCTTGTGAACATTAAAGTGGCACATATCAAAACCTGCATCACGAGCTCGTGTGATCCCCAGCAAACCATTTGCGTTAGCTTGATCGTAGTATGCCAAACCGCCAACATCATGAATTATCCGGACAAATTCCTCAATCTGCGGGTTGTATATGCCTGTATCCTCAGGATTGGTGATGAAGAGACCAGCCGTCCGATCAGAGACGGCCTGCTTCAATGCCTGGAGATCAGGGTACCCATTTTCGTCGGGCATAAGAGTAATGACTTTAAAGCCAGCTGTCGCTGGGCCAGCCGCGTTGCAGGGATGGGAGAAGATTGTGGTTATGATCTCGTCCCGTTGTTCTTCTCCCCGCTCTTTATGATGCGCTCGGATAATCGAAGCGCCCGTGAAAACTGCATGAGCTCCACCACCGGGCTGAAGACTAAACCGATCCATTCCCGAAATCTCTTTCAGGAATCCTTCTAATTTGAAATACATCTCGAGGATCCCCTGTACAGTTTCAGGCTCTTGTAGGGGGTGAAGTTCAGTTATGCCAGGATTTCGCGCGGCGGTGTGCTCCTGCACACGCGGGCTATATTTCATGGTGCAGGTACCCTGGCTGATATCCAGATTTACATCAGCCCCCAACGTTTCCTGTGAAAGACGCAAATAATGGCGATTCACGCGCATTTGATTAATTTCTGGCAAACCCGGTCGAGCACGGCGCAGTAATTGTCCCGGCACCAAGTTGGAGATGTCTCCAATTTCCAGTTGGATTTCCTCTTCTGCTTCGGGCACAAGAATTCCCCGTTCGCCCGGGACGCTCATCTCGAAGATGATCTGTTCATCCCAACGAGCTTGATGGAATTTTCGTAAAAGGGTTTTCTCATCTCTTGACATGCCGGACTCCTACACTTCGAGCTTGTGCGTTGCTGATGCTGTGAGAATGTCTCCCAACGCGCAGACCAAACGGCCAATATCATCCTTTGTCATCATCTCGGTCACGCAGTAGAGTGCCGATTCCCCATAAATTGGAAACGCCTTCGACAGATCAATTCCCCCAAAAATCTTATGATCCAGAAGCGCGCGGTTGACCTCAGCAACAGTTTTTCCACTTGAAGAGAAATCAAGGACAAATTCATTGAAAAAGGGGCCAGTAAACCGAAGCTTGATCCCCTTTATGTCTGCAAGTTTGCGCGCAGTATAATGCGCTTTATAGAGAATAGTTTTTCCAATTTCCTCCATGCCATGGGGTCCCATCAAAGCAAGATAAACCCCTGCTGTTATGGCCCATAACACCGTACCGGTGCCGGTGAATTCATTTGCGTTCTCGCGCGCCCCGTATGATGTCTTATCGTATTGGGCCACACCAAAACCATATTCGCCGGCTTCAACGGTTCCTGTCAGGCTGAACATTGGATCAGCATATTGCTCCTGGTAGAGCGGCGCACCGCTGGACGCGATGAACCCGCCATGCCCACCACCGAATTGCATATGCATTCCTAGCGGTTGAATATCACCGCAAGTTATCGTTGCCCCATAATGGGCCGGTGGTGCGATTACTCCTAGCGAGATAGGATTCACGTAGACCACAAACTCTGCACCTGCTTCCCGGGCCATTTGACCAATTTCATTTGCCTGGCTCTCGAGGGTGCCCAGATAACTTGGGTTTTGAATGCAGACTGCGGCTGTGTCTGGACTCAGCTTGTTCTCCAAATCCATCAAATCAAGCATTCCCGTTGTATGGTCAATGTTGACGGTACGGATCGAAAGCACAGGCTGATCCACGCCCTGCAGATAATTTCTTGTCACACGAACGGCATCCGGATTGACATTGCCAGCAATCAAGACCTCCCGACGTCCATTGATGCGAGCGGTCATACAGATCGCCTTCGCAAAGGCGTTCAGGCCATCGTAGAGAGGAGCGCTGACAACATCAACGTCCAGGAGTTCGGCCATCATACTGGCATACTCAAAGAGTGCCTGGATACGACCATGATCAGCATAGGGATCACCCCCATAGGCGGTAAGGAACTCCCCTCGGCCATTTACTTCATCACAAACGGCGGGGACATAATGTTGATAGCAACCTGCTCCTAAAAAGCTCAAATAGTCATCCGCATTCACATTCTTCGCGAGCAGTTGAGTGATATGGCGCTTTAGGGAACACTCGTCGGGGATAGGCTCTGGAATATCCATTACGCCCGAATACCTCAAGCGTGCGGGGATTTCCTCATAAAGATCCATCACATCACGAACACCAATTTCCGCCAGCATTTGTTGTTTGATATCTGGATCAGCATTCGGGATATAGGGGTATGAAACTTGTTTACTCATATCCTGCTCCATTCTTGGCTCGCTTTATCTATCGCACTGCGTCTAAATGGGCAATCGGCTTTATAAAGCCAGTCCCTTATTAAATACCCTCTTAGCGTCAAATTGTGACCACTTCTTAACACAGCGACTTTGATCCTCCTTCAGGAGCGTAAATATGGTTCACCCAAAGATGCGGGCATTCCTGAACGCATTCGACTGAGGACCGTTGCGACGATCGCGAATACATATGGTAAGGCGAGTAGAACCTGAAATGGGAATTCGATACCCATGCCTTGAAGATGGAGTTGAATCGAATCGAGCAATGCAAAAAGCAGCGCCATGCCCATCACTCTGCCAGGGAGCCAATTGCCTGCAATTACAATCACATATGCAAGCCACCCCCTCCCACCAGTCATGTCTGGAAGGAACAATCCGGTCGAAGCCAGAGTTAAAAAGGACCCGCCAAGGCCCATAAGTAAACCGCCAAACACGACCGCGCCATAACGTAATTTGCTGACGCTAAGACCTCGCATGTCGATGACGCGCGGATTTTCGCCAACGGTTCGGATGCGAAGTCCATATTTGGTCCTATAGAGAAACCACGCAATCAAAGGAACCAATAAGAAGGAAACATAGCTCAATAAATACTGTGAGAAAAGTACATCACCAAGAATGGGAATATCAGAAAGCAGCGGTATATCCAGAGAATGAAAAATCTCGATGCGAGGAAAATCGCCGGAAATTGCATTCTTGAAAATGATCCGATATGCGTAGAACGATACCCCAGATCCAAGCAGGTTCGAGGCAAGGCCCGTGACAACTTGATTAACCTTAAGAGTCACTGTCATAAAAGCAGTTATCAAGGCCATGATTCCGCCAGCAAGGATAGCAAAACCAATACCTACAGCCAAAGACCCGCTTATACTGGCGCCCCAAAAACCACAAAATGCGCCCATGAGCATTGTGCCTTCAATACCCAAGTTGATGACACCTGCACGTTCCGTTATCAACTCGCCCAAGGCCCCAAGCAACAACGGAGTTGCCACACGAATAGTGCCAGCCAGTATGCTGATAATGAATGTGGTTTGAAGCAGTTCATTGATCATGGCGCACCCTCGTGATTTCATAATTCGATATGACTTGCGCAATGAGCAAGAATAGCATCATGATCGCCTCGATTGCATAGATTAATGCCGTAGGGACACCTGTCATAATCTGCATGCGAGTAGATCCATTTGCCAAACCTCCAAAGAAAACCGACATCGGAACCACGGCCAGGGGATTCAACCCTGAGAGGATCGCCACGATAATACCCGTGTATCCATCTCCCCGGAACATATCCATCCGCAATCGATGCTGCAACCCCAATAACTCTCCCGCACCAGCAAGACCTGCAATGCCGGCACTGAATATCAAGGAAAGAAATATCGTTCGTGAGATATTCGTCCCCTTAAACTTAGCGGCAGTACGGTTGGCCCCAATAGTTCGGAGTTCATACCCAAATGTTGTTTTAGTTAAAATCACATACAGTAGACCACCCACAAACAACGCAACCAAAAAACCAATGTGTAAACGCGAATCGTGAATGATGAGTGGAAACCAGGCGGCTTCGGGAACAAATGGAGACATCTGATAACTTGAGTTAGGATCCTGCCATGGGCCAGACACCAAGATCGAAAGGAGATAGGTAACGATGTAATTCAACATGATCGTGACTATGATTTCATCCGTCTGGAACTTTGCGCGCAAGAATGCAGGAATAAATCCGCATAGCGCTCCGCCAAGGAAGGCAATGATGATAGTTACTGGAACCAGTATGACAGTAGAAAGCCATGAGAAATTGACACTAGCCCAATAAGCAGCTAGTGCGCCAATCAGTAGTTGTCCCTCTGCACCAATGTTGTAGACTTTTCCGCGAAAAGATATCGCTACGGCAAGGCTTGTAAGAATGAGCGGTGTCGAACGGACTAGAGTTTCAATCAATTCATCGCCCCCTCCAAATCCTCCGCTAATCAAAGCCATGAAACCTTCGACGGGATCTGCACCGGCCATTTTCATTAATAATACCGTCACCAGCAACGCAGCCACCAAGGCAAGTGAAAAATATAAGACCTTCCACAAGGGTTTGACGTACGGTTTTCTTTCAAACTTGATACTCTGCAGGAAATTCCTAGAAATCATTCCTGAACGCCTCCCATCAACAGACCTACTTGTTCTAACTCCACCTCATCAGCTGCGAACAAATCTAGAATTTGTCCTTCGTAAATTACACCGATGCGATCCGCCAAACCCAGTAATTCTTGAAGGTCTTCTGAGAAGAGCAATATTCCAGCTCCGCATCTGCGCTCCTCAAGCAGAAGATGGTACACGTACTCACAGGCCGCAACATCCAAGCCGCGAGTGGGCTGATTCGCGATGATGCATCGCGGTTTTGCCGAAAATTCACGTGCAAGAATAATGCGCTGCAGATTTCCCCCCGAGAGAAATCGTGCCGGATGCTCAATCGATGGAGTATCTATCCCAAATGATTTAACGCATTCCTGGGCGTAGCCAGCGATCCTTTCCGCGTCCATAAAGAGACCTTTGCAAAAATCTGGTTTGCGCTGATACCCAAGTATTAGATTCTCCTTAACACTGAAATCGGTCAACAGGCCTTCATGTATCCTGTCCTCAGGGATATGAGCGATGCCATGCTTCATGATTTCGCGCGGAGAATGTCGGGTAATATCTGTGTCATTGACAAGAATCTGTCCAGCAATGGATTTCCTCACTCCAATAATTGCTTCAAATAATTCGCGTTGGCCATTTCCTGAAACGCCTGCAATACCCAGAATTTCTTTCTCGCGTAGAATAAGACTTATGTTCTTTATAGCCTCCTTGCCTTTGTCATTCTCCACTCGCAAGTTTCGGATCTGAAGTAATTCTCCACCAGGTTCGATGGTATCCTTGCTGATTTGCAGCACAACTTCACGACCAACCATCATTTCAGCAAGATCTTTTTCAGTAACCTTTGAACGTGGCACAGTCGCTATCAGCTTACCTTTGCGTAACACTGTGACCTTGTCGGCGATTTCCATTACCTCCCGCAGCTTGTGGGTGATTAATACAATAGATAGATTTTCTGCTTTCATTTTCTTAAGAATGGAGAAGAGTTTAACGGTTTCTGGCAAGGTAAGAGATGCTGTCGGCTCATCAAGGATAAGCAGCTTGACACCGACGTATAACACTTTTAATATTTCGACCCACTGTTGTTCGCCAACGGATAGCTGCCAAACTTTAGCATTCAGATCGATATCAATCTCATACGCCTCACACACGGATTGAATTTCACGCTTGGCTTTTTTGACATCATATTTAATCCCGCTGCTGATCGTGCCTACAATCACATTTTCGATCACGGTCAATGCG
>Ga0272444_10003286_pt1 | contig 14629 bp, 16 predicted proteins | sample SSMForm13_FD_201033 | JGI IMG/M metagenome (GOLD analysis project Ga0272444, IMG submission 201033) | Marine sediment archaeal communities from Little Sippewissett salt marsh, Falmouth, MA, United States - SSM-Form-13 | ecosystem: Environmental > Aquatic > Marine > Wetlands > Sediment ...
CCGGGACATCGATCAGGAACGTCAGATCCGGGAGCGTGCCCGCTGTTGCGACCTCGTTCAGGTTCCGGATCAGGTCGAGTTCGAGGCCCCTGCCGTACCCCTGGTACGCGAGGCTCGACAGTCGATACCTAGACGTGACAACCGTCCTTCCAGCGCGCAAGGCCGGGAGAATCACCTCGTGCGTATTCTGGGCCCGACTGACCATGAACAGAAGCAACTCGGAGAACGGAAGGAGGGCGTCGTGCTCCCGCTCGAGGAGGACCGTTCGCACGCTCTCCGCAATCGGCGTTCCCCCCGGCTCACGGGTACTGACCACATCGACATCGTGGGCTTCGAGCAGACCGGTGAGCAATCTCGCCTGCGTCGACTTCCCGGATGCGTCGAGCCCCTCAAACACGATCAGCTTGCCGCTCAGCTCGATGCCGATCACCTCCGAGCAGGACGTAGAGAATGATCAGGCCAGCGCCCACCGTGATGCACGCGTCGGCCAGATTGAAGACCGGGAATCCGCGAACCTCGAAGAAATCGAGGACGAATCCGTACAGAAGTCGATCGATCAGGTTCCCCACGGCCCCGGCGAGAACAACCGCCGCCCCGATCCGCGCCAACGTACCGCGGACGCGACCGAGCAGGAGAAGCGTCAGAAGGATCAGTGAGACAATCCCCGAGACCGCGAGGAACAGCCCGCCGCTTCCGGGGAAGATTCCGAACGCTCCGCCCACGTTGTGAACTCGCGTAAGACGGACCGACTGCCCGAGAAGCGGGGTCGGGCGGCCGACCGCCAGCGTCGTCGATGCCCACCACTTGGTCAGCCGATCGAGCAGAATCAGAGCGAAGGTGAGGAGTAAGCCTGGGATTCGGTCCATGCCGCCCCAGCCTATCCCCTGCCCCGGTGCGCGTCAAGGAATCGTTCGGATCGAGTGTCGTTCTCGCCCGAACGCTCACTCGACAGCCGGACTGACAAGCGCTTGTGCGGGGCGGGTCACTGCGGCTATCGTTGAGGATAACGAGACGTAGGAGGTCACGCGACGTGGGGAAGCGGCGAAGCGCATGGAAGCTGCTCGGGACGATCACCATTGTCGCGAGTCTCTTGACCGTCACGGGAGCAGTGCAGAACGAAGAGCCGATCAGCGTCATCATCAACGAGGTCGAGATCAACCCGCCCGGCCTCGACAGCGGAAACGAGTGGATCGAGATCCTCAATCTCTCCGCGCAGCCCGTCGATCTCTTCGGATGGACGGTCTCCTACGTGTATCGCGGACCGGGAACGGTTCCCGTTGCCGAGGAGTCGATCGTTCTCGGACCGGATGAGCGGTTCGTCTTCGTCTACCCGCGCCTCGCCCTGCGAAACGCACAGGCGAACGTGATCCGGCTGATCGATCCGGCCGGCCTGGTCGTCGACGAGACGTCTCCGCTGACCGACACCGCCGATGACGAGAGCACGTGGCAGCGCTTCCCCGATGGCGGAGACCCGTGGTTCCCGGATCTGTGGCTCTTCCTCCCGGCGACGCGGGGCCGGACAAACGACTGAGCAGACCTAGCGGTTCTCCTGTTCCACCACGGCCGCTTCGAGGATCGATCGAACCACATGGTGGACGAACACCGTCTTGCCCCCACCGAGGATCGCGCTGCCCGCCCCTGCATAGACATCCCCGATGAATTCCTGCATGAACTGCTCGAGCTGGTCGAGCAGACCGGCCACGTCGCTCGGACCGGATAGCGTATAGACGTACAGGCTCAACACGACGAAGATCCTGAGCGGCGTCCCGGACGTGTCGATGTCGAGCGACGGCAGGAGAAGCAGCGAAAGCGGGTACGCGCTTGCCGCCGCGTCCCCGAGGAGGAACGCCTCAAGCGATACGTCGTCGGTCGCGCGGGAGTACCCATCGAGAAGCTCGTGCAGCAGGACGAGCTCCTCCAGCTCCTCGTCGGGCAGCTCACTCAAGTCGATCTCCTCTGAGCCGTCCCAGCCGCTCAGACGGATCCCGAACGGCAAGGTGGGCGGAGCGAGGAACTCGAAGATCCGCTCGTACGACAGATCGTGGACGGAATCGGCAATCGTCACCCTGGCGCCGTACTGCCTGCCCGACTCGATGAGAACCGGCGGAGAGGCCGAGTAGACGCGTCTTACATCGCCCGATCGGATCGACGAACGCGAGAAACCGTCGAGAGGAACCTCGGAGCCATCAACGATCGCGAAGACGTCCCACGACGTGCTTAGATGATACGAGTCCGAGGCCGACGTGTACTCGAGGGTCACGTGGAAAACGACGGCAGGCAGGCCAGTCTTGTAGTCTAGGACGACGTTGGAGCCCCAATCGGTCTCCTCCCATTCCGCCGTCAACGCGCCGACAACGCAGACCAGTGCGAGTGCGGCTCCGGCGACAATCGATCGCGTGTGCATCTCGGACCTCCGATCGGATTATACGCCCGACTTCGCGGCTCGACCCGTCGATCCGTGCAGCCCCAAGCATGCGGGAAGCGAAGCGCCGCCGTCCCGGCCGACCGCGGATCCAGCGGCGTCCGCATCGCGTCCCCTCGAATCGAAACCGACTTAAGGCTGTCCCCTGCGAGGTGAGACGTTCGCGAAACGTTGACGTGTCATCTTGGCACGGTGGCTCGACGTAGCGCGGAGGGGTGGGTTGCACTCCAGGTAGCGAAAGGGGATGCATGCGTAGATATGTTGCGTTCACGCTTCTTGCGTCTATCGGGCTTTGCGTCTGCGGGATCTCGGCTCCCGACCTGTCGAACGGAGTTCAGGTCCTCGCGATGCTCGCCAATCCGTACGGTGCGAATACGTACCTGCTCAAGAACCAGTTCGAGTTGATGGGATGGGAGGTCACCCTGATGGGGATCAACCGCTCCGTTCCGGCCTGCTCGAGGCTCTGCCCGACCCTGTTCGCCGACGCATCGGTCGATGAGATCGGGACGGCATCGGACTACGATGTCCTTGTTGTGATGCCAACGCCGGGGACCTTCCAACGGAAAGCGAACCCCGTCGGAGATCTGCGGGACAGCGAACGTGCCGTCGGACTGGTTCGCGAGGCCCACGAGGCCGGATTAACGCTGTATACGGGATGCAGCGGCATCCTGTTGTTCGGAGATGCCGGACTGCTGGAAGGGGCGAACATCATTGCCCATCCGAACCGGATGGCGAACTGCGGCACGTACGGCGCAAACTGCACCAGGGGCAGCCAGGCCGTCCCACCGATGATCGACGGTCAGCTCGTCACCGCGACCAACCAGCGGGTCTGGCCTCAGGAGATCGCCGCGGCCATCGCCCGCTCGCTCGACGCCAACGCGACGTTCTCGCCGACGCTGGACTCGATCACGGCCCTCGACGTGACCACAGCTGTCGAGGCAGTCGAGAGCAATGAGCCCACAATCGAGGCATGGGCTCTCGGCGGAAGCCTTGCCGAGGTCGGACGTGATGTCTGCTCCGTAGGCAGAGGAGCGGTCCTCGTCGGGATGCGCTACTCGCCCGATCGTCGCGAGGATGTCCTGGTCGTCAAGCTTGATTCCGCCGGAGGCATCGAGTGGGCCAAGGCGGTCGGCGGTCCGGGCCGCGACTTCGGAGAAGCGGTCTGTGCCTCCGAAGACGGGGGCGTCTTCGTCGCTGGGTATACGACATCGGCGGGACAAGGGGCGGAGGACGTGCTGGTGATCAAGTTGAGTTCCGCGGGTGAGCTGGAGTGGGCGTCGACATTCGGTGGCGCCGACTACGACGCGGCGTTCGATCTGTGCTCGACAAGCGGTGGAGGTGTGGCAGTTTGCGGACTCACCTACTCGTTCGGCGCGGGGCTTTCCGATCTCTACGTCATCAAGGTCGGGCCTGGCGGTCAGGCGGCCTGGTCGAGAACGTACGGAGGCGATCGGATCGACCGCGGGAGTAGCATCCGACGGCTCGCCGACGGTGGGTACATCGTCGGGGGAGGAACCAGCTCGTTCGGCGCGGGGAACCTCGACATGTACGTCGTCCGGCTGGACTCAACCGGCGAAGAGGTCTGGGCCAACGCCTACGGTCGGAACGTCTACGACACGGCCAGCTGTGTGATCCCCATCGAGGACGGTGGATTCCTCGTCACCGGCCACGGCGACCTGGAGGGCTCCGAGCTGATGGCGTTGACGGTCGTGCGAATCGATGACGCCGGCGATGAGCTGTGGACCTCGAGGTTCGGCGAAAGGCGAAACTACGACTACGGCCTGAACGCGGTTGAACTCGGCTCCGGGGACTTCCTCGTGGCGGGTGTGACCAACTTCCCCGATCCGGGGACGAATGACATCTGGCTCCACGTCGTCGATGAAGACGGAGACTCTACGGCCGACTACCGTTTCGGCGGGAGCGCGCCGGACTGGCCGGGGGGCATCTGCATCACCGAGGAGGGAAGTGTACTCGTCGCTGGGTGCACGGCTTCCTACGGGCAGGGGAGCTACGACGCGATTCTGCTCGAGTTCAGCCTCGAGTAGCTCGGCAACCTCCGAACCAACGCACCGTGGCGGCCAAAGCCGCCACGGTGCGATTGCCGTGGGCCGACGGCCGGGATAATGTCTCCCGGAACATGGCCGCTCAAGTGGATCACACAGACCAGCTCGTCATCTTCGACCTCGACGGCACGCTGTATGACTCCAGGACATCGTTCGTTCCGACGATGCGAGCCGTGTACGAGGAGTACGGGCTTGAATACCCGACGGACTCCATCATCATGAGGTCCGTCGGTGAGCCGTTCCCCGTCTTCCTCAATTGGCTGATCGAGCACGGCTTCCAAGGCGATCGCGACGCGCTGGCAGGCAGGATCTCCGAGATCGAACTGGCATCGATCCGAACGCGCGGCAAGCTCTTTCCCGGCGTCCTTGAGACGCTGGCAACCCTGCGATCGTCCGGATACAGCATCAGCCTATGCACGAACGGCGATATGCAGTACGCGCAAGCCGTCCTCTCTACGTGCGACATTCTCGACCTGTTCGACGAACTCCGGACGAACGAGGTCGAGGGCACGACCAAGACCGAACTGGTTCGCGACCTTCTCCTGCACGTGCCGCACGAGCGGGCGTTCATGGTCGGCGACCGGCACCACGACATGCAGGCCGGTCGCGCCAACGGATGCATCGTCATCGCCGCCGCGTACGGCTACGGTTCCCCCGAAGAGCTGGAGGGCGCCGACCGAAGGATCAACTCTTTCTCCGAGATCTCCGCCGCGCTCGACGCGTCGGCGGGCGAACCCCCTGCGACCCACTCCTGAAACCCCGCCCGATCGCCCACTGTACGTCGGACGTGGCCGTCTGCTAGGATCCAGGCACGACATCTCGGGAGGGATCAGGATGCGGAAGACGAAGCGGATCATCGGCTGTGTACTCGGAATCGTCTTCGCCCTCTGCACCCTCGCCGGCGAGCCGTCGGTTGGCGTTCTCCATGCCGACGGGGGGGCGCACCCGGGATACACCCTTCTCGCGCCGATCTCCTCGGCGACGACGTACTTGATTGACCTCGGCGGCGTGGTTGTCCATCGCTGGGAGAGCGACGCGCCGGCGGGGAACGCGGTCTACCTGATGGAGAATGGGAACCTCCTGCGAACGGAATCGGTCGCACCCACGGGAAGACGGAAGTTCGATCGGGGTGGGGCCGGCGGAAGGGTCCGCGAGATCGCACCGGACGGTTCGGTCGTGTGGGAGTTCGTCCTCTCCGATGGGACCGGGCGTCTCCATCACGATGTCGAGATCCTGCCCGACGGGAACATCCTGATGATCACGTGGGAAGCGAAGTCGGCCGCGGAGGCGATTGCAGCCGGACGGGATCCGGAACTCCTCCTGGATGGCGAACTCTGGCCCGACCGGATCATCGAGGTCGAGCCGGTCCGCCCGAGCGGGGGACGCATCGTCTGGGAGTGGCGCGTCTGGGATCATCTGGTCCAAGACCACGATCCGACGAAACGGAACTACGGCGACGTTTCGGCGCATCCGGAGCGGATCGATCTGAACTTCGTCTCGGGCGGGGGCCCAGCTGACTGGAACCACACCAACTCCGTCGCGTACAGCCCGGAGCTCGACCAAATCGTCTTGTCGGTTCACGAGTTCAGCGAGATCTGGATCATCGACCATTCGACGACGACTCAAGAGGCGGCCGGCCGCGGCGGCGACTTGCTCTTCCGGTGGGGGAACCCTCAGGCCTACCGGGCCGGGGCCGAAGGCGGCCAGATCCTCTACGGGCAGCACGACGCCCAGTGGATCGCGGGGCAGCTGCCTGGAGCGGGGAACCTCCTTCTCTTCAACAACGGGTTCAACCGACCGGGCAAGACATGGTCCTCGGTGGTCGAGATCGAGCCGCCGATCGCCGACGGCGAGTACGCCCTCGGCGCCGGTGCGGCGTGCGAGCCGAGGCTTCCGTTCTGGCGGTACGCGTCGGCGGACATCTATTCACCGAACATCTCCGGCGCCCAGCGACTGCCGAACGGAAACACGTTGATCTGCAGTGGCGCGAGTGGCCGCCTGACCGAGGTGACGCCGGACGGGAACGTAGTCTGGATCTACGTCAATCCGTACACGGTCCAGAACGGTGGGAAGCTCCATCGCGAGGTGTTCAAGGTTCGACGGTATGAGGCCGATCACCCAGGAATTCTGGCACTCCTCGGCTCCTAGCCGCTATCCTTGGCGACCCTGCCACGTAGAGGCACGCGATGAAGCCCCTTGACTGGATCGATGTGTCGGATCTCTCCTTCAACAGCCTCCCATTGCTGGAGCGCGTGCAGCTCAGCTGGTTCCCCGGCTGGGTTCCTGAACCGGAGCTGGCGATCGCGCTCTGCGCGAATTCGGTCGTCGAGTGGTTCCTGCGCCAGAAGTGCCCGGAAATCGCCGGATGGGTGGACGACTTGATGGCACGCGTTCCACGGGGCGATGACCCCCGATCCGTCCGCGAGGCCGAGGAGACGGTGATGCGGACGATCAGTGACCTGTACGTCGTCGATCCGGCGCTGTACGACGCTCAGCCGTTCCTTGGTTGGGACTCCCGCGAGCTGACCGATCTGGTCGACTTCGCGGGCAAGACGGTCATCGACGTCGGAAGCGGCACCGGGCGGTTGACGCTGGTCGCCGCAGCGAGCGCCGCCGCGGTTTTCGCGTCGTGCCGGTCGCGAACCTGCGGCGATTCCTCCGGGAGAAGGCTCGATCCCAGGGAGCCGTGAGCGTGTACCCGGCCGACGGGCTACTCACCGACATCCCATTCCCGAACGGCTTCGCCGATGTCGCGGTGGGCGGCCATGTCTTCGGAGAAGATCCGGAGGACGAGCTCCGCGAGATCGTCCGCGTCACAAAGCCGGGCGGGATCGTCATCGCCTGCCCAGGAAGCAATGACGTCGACAACGAACTGCACCGGAGCTTCGTCGCCCACGGCTTCGAGTGCTCGCAGTTCGAAGAGCCCGAAGACGGAACCAAGCGCAAGTACTGGAAGCGCCTCTGACCGGAACTACGCGACCGGGCGGCAGAGCGTGTCGCGGATCCTCATCTCGAAGAAGCAGTTCGTGTGCGCCGGCTCGAGAACAACCGCGGTATCGGCCCCGCGACCGGTCCCCCCGACGCAGATCACATCTCGATCGGTCGGGATCAGACCGGCGTCGGCCGCCATCACTGCGATCTCGACACAGACCTTCATCCCCTGGCCGAACAGGCGAAGCGTGTGAGCGATCACCTCAACACGAGTCACGCCTCCGAGCTGCTTCGAGATCGTTCGCCCGACGCCACTCAAGGCGTGCGAGGTCGTCAGGATGTGCCCTCCTGCGGCCCGAATCGCCTCCGCGTGCTCCGGCTCAAGTTGATCCTCATCGCCACCCGAGAACCCGACGTGGTGCGTCACGCAGACGATGTCCACGTTGCTGTCACGTTGCGCCTCGGCAAAGCGAGCCCCCGTCCGCCCGGATGTCGTCGCCACGACAACATGGCCGATGTCGCCTCGCTGCAGCCGTTCCCCGACGGCCTCGAGAACCGCCTCCGTGTGCTGCCCTGCCTCATCGAACCAGACTGTCATCCTCGCTCCTTTCCCGAACTGGATTGTGCGACCTGTCATCGGTCGAGACAAACGAATGAGCAAAGGGACAGCGCACGGCTCGATCCAAAAGCGCCTCCCGCCGATAGGCCGGCCATTCCCCTCCGTGGGAACTATCGCCAGAGCGTGACGAACTCGATCGCCGCTCCGTCGGCCTCGGTCTGTATCGGGCTTGGCAGGTTCTTCGCAATGTAGTCACTAACGAGCCGATCAAGCACGACGAGAGGCACGTTTCCCGATCCGATCACCGCTTGGTGAAACGCGGGGAGAGAGAATGCCGTTCCCAGAGCCTGCTCGGCCCGCTCGCGCAGGCCGATGAGCGTGATTCGCCCGACGAAGTACACGGTTTCATCCACCGGGAAGGCCTCGTAATAGTCGAGCAGCGGATGCTCCGGCGGGAGCTCGCTCCCGTAGGTCGCCGCGTAGTAATCGGCCGCATGTTGCCGGGTCCAGTGAAGCGCGTGAAGTCCCGTCTCAATCGCTGCTCCCGTAGCCACGAGGAGCTCCGCAGACAGTTGAATGAGATGTTCGGGGCTACCGGCTTCGGGCGCGTTGTACTGCCACATCAGGTTCTCGCAGTACGTTGCCCATCCTTCGGAGAAGCCGGGCGCCCGAAGGATCTTCATGAACAGCGGCACATCGAGCGCGTTGGCCACCGCGTGCTGCAGATGATGCCCGGGGATTAGCTCGTGGTGATACAGCCTCCGCAGCATGCATGCCGGGATGGCGGAGCCCCCGAACCAGAACGTACCCGGGCGTGTGCCGTCAAGCGAAGGCAGAACGTAGTAGTACGATCCGAATGCACAGCTGCCCTCACTACACTGCCTGATCTCGGGTTCAGCGATCAACCCGCAATCGAAGGTCATGGCGATGACATCCCGTGTCTCCGAAGCGATCTCCTCGAATCGCGCGAGCAGCTCCTCGCCCGCGACGTACGCAGACCGAACGCTGAGATTCCGCCAGACCAGCTGCATGAAGTCCGAGACAGAGGCACCCTGCTCCGAGAAGCCCTTAGCGATCATCACATCGCGGATCTCATCCATCAGCTCGTCAACCCTGCGCCGAGCCAGAACGTGGATTGCCTCCGGCGTGAGGTCGGTGGAGACGATCGCCCGAAGCTCGGCCTCGTATCCCGCGCGATCGGGAGCGGACGGAGCGACTCGCGGCTCGGGGCCGGTCGTCTCGACAAGCTGTTTCACGTAATCCCGAAGCTTCCAGAGCGCGGGGATGAACTCCTCCTCGAATCCCGCTCGAACGGCGGTGATGAGGCCTCCCCGATCCTCCCCCACCAGTCCTTCCACATCGGCCAGGCGGAAGAGGAAATCCTGATAGGCAGGAATCCCGTTGACGAGGACCGTCGACGAAAGCCGAACCACTCGATCCTCGATCCCGAGGATGCGGTCGATCAGCTCCACGCACGATTCGAGCAGGATAGGCGAATTCACATAGCCGCGGGCCAACTGAAGCTCGGCAAGCGCGATGATCTGATCCGTCTTGACGGGAACCAGGCCCAGGCGCGTGAGGTAGTCTTCGGCGTCTGCCCGCGTGTGCAGCGGGTGTCGAAAGAACACGCTCTCAAGATCGGCCGGGAAACTGTGCCTTGGCTCCCCGTTGAGCAGCGAATCTCCAAGGAACTCGTCGAGTGAGATGGACCCCGTCTCCAGAGCCCACGCGTAGCAGTCGTGCCAAACCCGTTGTGCCGAGGAGAGCGCAGCACGATCGTATTCGTTCAAGAGCCCGAGGATTCCCCGTTCAAGAGCGTAGGACTCCTCAATGCAAACCGGATCGAGGCTGGTCAGACGGTCATTTCGAACACCCAGGACATCGGCCAGCCCCCAGGCGCTGATCGCCTCCGGGGCCCGAAGGAGCAGTTCGCGAAACGACCGCTCCAGGAACTCCTCGAACGGCAGCGCCTGCAGCCCCTTAAGCGTTGCCTCGGCATCCGATGAGATCGCGAGGGCGGCCGTGGCTTGCCCTCCGAGGAGCAGAAACAGCGCCGCGCCGATGAAACAACAACGCACTGCTCGAACGATGTGCGGTTCGCCTTGCTTCCACTTGGTCATCATTTCGTTCAGTGGGAGTATACCACAGTCGGTCGGATGACACCCGTCGCGGCGCCGCCTGTCTGGGGTCCGGAACCTGGTATGCCGTTCACGGACCCGGCCCCAATCAGCCGGTTCGTCTGGCTTGTCGTTCAGTGATCGCCGTGCCCGGCACACGCAGCGTCCGCGGCAAACTCGTCCAGTTCACCCGCCCGAAGGCTCGCCAGGTTGTCGGCGATCGTCCCCTCGATCGCGCGGTAGACCTTCGTCCCGGCCTCATTCAACCGCGCGATGGCGCGGCGGCCGATCCCACCGACGACGAGCGCGTCGAGTTCTCCGCCTCCGAGCCCCAAGAGCGGCTGACACCCGCCGTGCGCGTGGTGCTGGTTCTCGTTGCGAATCACTTTGGTGGTCTGTTCGTCGGTGTCGTGAACGACGAAGAACGGAGCGGACCCGAAGTGCCCGAACGTCCTGCTCTCAAGTCCCCTCTCATCACCAGCGGGAATGCAAACCCTCATGCGCTTACCTCCTTTTGGCACTTCGCTCGATCGGGCGTCGCGGCGGGCATTCCGCGTTCCACAGCACGTTCGCAGGCGAACCGCTGCGTCCGGTTATCGTGCCTCGCCCTCCGTGCCCAGCCCCGGGATCCTCACGCGCCGCTCGATCAGCCGGAGAATCTGCGACACGATGAACACGAGCGCGAGGTAGAAGAGCGCCACAACGATGAACACCTCGAAGCCACGGAAGCTGCGAGAGGCCAGGCGTTTCCCCTGTCCCATCAGATCCAACAGCGCGATCGTGAAGACGATCGAGGAGTACTTGATCATCAGGATGAACTCGTTCGACCAAGACGGGAGGACCAGCCGGAACGCCTGTGGCAGGATGACGTAGCGGATCGCCTGCGGCAGGCTCATGCCGAGCGACCTCGCTGCGAGCAGTTGACCACCTCGGACCGCTTGAATCGCACCGCGGAAGTACTCAGCCTGATACGCGGCCGTGTTCAGACCCAAGGCCAGAATGCCGCTGGTGAGAGCCGAGAGCTTGATCCCCCAGTTCGGCAGCCCGAAGTACACGATGAACAACTGGACCAGCAACGGCGTGCCGCGGAAGAACTGGATGTACACGCCACAAACGATTCGCAGAAGGCGGTTTCCGTAGACGCGTGAGAGAGCGAGAACCACACCGAGGACGATGCCAATGGCGATACACAGGAACGTGATCTCCAACGTGAGAGGCAGGCCCTTCGCCAGTGCCGGGACCCACTCCCACTTGAAGACCATCAGTCGGTCTCCCCGTAGAGCTCTGTGATCTTGTGCAGGAACTCGCCGGTCCGCTTGTGCTCCGGATTCGCGAACAGCTGTGCCGGCGGTCCGTACTCGACGACAACGCCTTTCTCCATGAAGATGATCTCATCGGCGACGGCGCGAGCGAATCCCATCTCGTGTGTGACGGCAAGCATCGTCATCCCCTCTTTCGCGAGGCTGATCATCACCTCAAGAACCTCACCGATCAGCTCGGGATCGAGGGCCGATGTCGGCTCGTCGAACAGGATCAGCTTCGGGGACATCGCCAACGCGCGGGCGATCGAGACCCGCTGCTGCTGCCCCCCGGAGAGCTCCGCAGGATAGGCGTCGACCTTGTCGCCGAGCCCGACCCGCTCGAGCTCCTCCATCGCAAGCTTCTTTGCCTCGGCCTTCTTCATCCCCCTGACCTTCATGGGCGCAATCCGCACGTTGCCTAGCGCCGTGAGGTGAGAGAAGAGATTGAAGCTCTGGAAGACGAACCCGATCTGCGCGCGGATCTTGTTGATGTTCGTTCGCGTATGCGTAATCTCCTCGTCTTCGAGCCAGACGCGTCCCTTGTCGGCCGGCGTCAGGCGGTTGATGCAGCGCAGCAGCGTACTCTTGCCCGTCCCGGACGGGCCGATGATGACCTTCGTCTCCCCTTTCAGCATCTCGAACGAGACGCCCGTGAGCACCTGCTCCTTGCCATAGCACTTGTGGATGTCCTCGACTCGCAAAAGTGTGTTCATCCGGCTCCTACCGACTGTGATCTCCCGTGCCCGTCCCCGGCATCTGCAGGCCGGGGATCCTGAACTTCCTCTCCACGCCTCCCATCGCCACGTTCCCGGCAAACGTCAGAACCAGGAACACCAGCGCGACCGCGATGAACGCCAACATCGCCAGCTCGTAGAAGGAGTCCTGGATGATCCGCGCCGATCGCATGATCTCGTGAAAACCAACGGCGTAGGCCAACGTCGTGTCCTTGATGACCGACGAAAACTCATTCGTCCAGCCCGGAATCGACAAGCGAAACGCCTGCGGAAGGATGACGCTTGCGATCGCCCTGATCCGGCTCATCCCCATCGACCGGGCGGCCATCATCTGGCCGCTCGGGATCGTCAGAATCGCCCCGCGGAAGATCTGCGACTGGTAGGCAGACGATCGGAATCCGAGCGCCAGGGTCGCAGCCACGAACCCCGAGATGTTGAGCCCGAACCTTGGGGGGCCGTAGTAGAACAGAAACAGCAGAACGAGCGCGGGGATGCTGCGGAAGATCCACTCGTAGATCCGCGCCAGCGCTCCGAAGAACCGTCCGCCGTAGACCTGTAGCAGGGCGACGAGCGTCCCGACGAGAAAGCCGACCGCGATCAGCGCGAGGAGCAGCTCGATGTTGATCAGCGAGGCTCTCAGCAGGTCGGGCAGGAACGGCGCGAGGTTCCTGAGCGCTTCGATCGTCGCCTCCTGTCATGGAATCGACTGGGAGCCGCCGCGCGCGGGGCTCCCAGTCGTTGAGAACGCTTCTGGTCTAGAGGCCGAGCTCCGCCTTCATGCAGTCGATGAATCCGTTGAGGTCTCCACCGAGGATGAGATCCTTGCACTCGATCCAGGCGGCCGTGATGTCAGCCGGGTCCGGCTCGAAGTAGATCTCCATCAGGTCTGCAATGAAGCTACCCTCTGCGATGACGAGTTCCTGAAGACCGCCAGGGACATCGACGACCGTCAAGCCAAGCGTCACCAGCGCATCGTTGATCCGCGGAAGAAGGCCGTTTGGGTCACCGTCCGCAACGAGGAAACCGAAGTACTCGTACGTGTTGATGATCCCGGCGATCGTCAGCTCATCCGGATACGCGTTGATCGAAGCGACGGATGCCGGCTCGTCCTGGATGACGGCATCGAGCCGTCCGGCGACCAGGTCGAGGATCGCGGCCGGGTACGTCTCGAACCCGCGGATCTCCACGCCGAACACACCGAGATTGTCCTCTCCCCACCAGAGTCCGGTCGTCGAGTTCTGTGCACCGACCGCCTTGTTCTCGCCCTGACCCGCAAGCGCCGTGACGATATTCAAGCCGGAGTCCTTCCGAATCACCACCGCCTGATTCGACAGGAAGTAGGGGTTCGAGAAGTCGACCGCTTCTTCACGCTCCGCCGTAATCGTGAATCCGGATGCACCGATGTGGGCTCTGCCGGCCCGAACCTCCTCGATGATCACATCGAACGCGACGTTCTGGATTTCGATCTCGAACCCTGCAGTCACCGCGATTGCGCGGAACAGGTCGAGGTCGAATCCGAAGAACTCGCCGTCGGCGGTGATCATCTCGAACGGCTTCCACGGGATATCCGATGCCACGATGAAGGTCTCCGCCAGGCCCGCAAACGAGACGAGCCCGATCAACAAGATTGCCACTAGGGTAATCTTAGCTTTCACTGCGCACCTCCTTATGTCCGAATCTAACACGATCGGCGCCCCACAGTCAATGTCACAGACAGGAATCCCGCTGCGTCATCGGACCCGACTCGGCTCGAGTCCGCTCAGCCAGTCCGCCGCCTCGCGGGGAGACCGCAGGCGAATCACGTGGAGGTGCTGATACTCCGAGCGGGCGAAGATGCCCGGGTAGTTGCGCCGCCGTCGCCAGTACGTCTGGAAACACCATAGGAGGATCGAATCGCGAGAGAGAAATGAAGTGCAAAATCGCTCCCGACATCCGTCCCACAGCTCCTCTTTGGAGATTGCACGCCGGACCGTTCGCCACAGGAGCTGCCAGAAGACGCGGGGAAAGCGGTAGTCGAGCCAGACGATCGTGTCCGCACGGGGCCACGTGATGTGTCGGGTTCGGCTGTAGTTGCCGTCGAGCACCCAGGAGTCGCCCCGAGTTGCTTCGTCGACGAGCGGGAGAAACTCATCGTCGGGCGTCTCGCCCCAGTTCGACTTCCAGAATAGTCCGTCGAGTTCGACGCACTCCATGCCGAGCCTCTCGGCGATCTCCTGTGCTATCGTAGTCTTTCCCGAGCCGGTCGTGCCCACCACGTTGATCCGGCGACCGGGCAGGTCATGGCTGTTTTTCCGCATGCGCGTCTCCTCGAACCCCGCCGGGTGAGAGGATTGATCTTTCCAGAGGCGGCGCGCGTCTGCAACCTGGAGGCCGAGCCTCGTACGTCTACGGTGTCTCGACGGGGACGGCTCTCCCCACCGGCGCGAGGTAGAGCGGGATCTCGTCGAGGCCGTCGACGCCGAGCAAGTCATCGAGCTCATCCTGCTGATAGGCGACCGTCGC
>Ga0272444_10003288_pt1 | contig 14622 bp, 5 predicted proteins | sample SSMForm13_FD_201033 | JGI IMG/M metagenome (GOLD analysis project Ga0272444, IMG submission 201033) | Marine sediment archaeal communities from Little Sippewissett salt marsh, Falmouth, MA, United States - SSM-Form-13 | ecosystem: Environmental > Aquatic > Marine > Wetlands > Sediment ...
TGGTTATATAGGTGGAAGCGACCGAGCCGTGGATGGGGTCAACGCCACCGGCCACTTCGGATTCCTGGGAGGCCCGACCGATGGCGCTTTGGGCCAGTCCGCCTCCGGGAACATGGGCACCCTGGGAAGTTCAAACTATTCCGTGTATGGTCAACATAACAATAGCAACCTGGGCGGTATTGGAACCACGTCCTATGGGATCTATGGACAGAACAACAACGGCAACCTGGGCTGGATCGGAAGCACGGACTACGGTGTCTACGGCCAGAGCGGCACTCAAATCGCCGTCTACGGCGGCCACACGAACGGGAACCACGGCTACCTGGGCGGCTCGAATCATGGCGTACACGGGGGACACAGCAGCGGCAACACCGGCTCGCTGGGCCGCTCCGATGCCGGTGTGTACGGTTTTGGCGCCAAAGGCCAGGCCGGATACTTTCACGGTACCGTGCAGGTCACGGGCGCTCTTTCCAAGGGCAGCGGATCCTTCAAGATCGATCACCCTCTCGATCCGGAAAACAAATATCTGTACCATTCCTTCGTGGAATCGCCGGACATGATGAACGTTTACAACGGTAATGTGATCCTCGACGGCGGCGGCCGGGCCATGGTGGAGCTGCCGGAATGGTTCCAGACCGTCAACCGGGATTTCCGCTACCAGCTTACCTGCATCGGCGGCTTCGCGCCGGTGTACATCGAGGAGGAGATCTCCGGCAACCGGTTCAGGATCGCCGGCGGTGGACCCGGGATGAAGGTCTCCTGGCAGGTCACCGGCATTCGCCAGGACCCCTACGCCAACCTTCACCGCATCCCGGTGGAGGAGGACAAACCTCCGGAGGAACAAGGTTACTACCTGCATCCCGACGCCTATGGCCAACCAGAGGAACGGTGCGTCGCCTGGGCGAGAGTACCGCAGACGATCCCGGGAAACGAACATCAGGCCGCCGTACAGCCGGCCCGGTCCGTCGAGAGGGCTCCAATTCAAGAATCTCGCTCTGATGATGAACTTACGATCTCTTCACCACCAGCGCAAAAGCCTGTCGAAAATCTCAAAGTAAAAGAGCGGAGACCGGTAAAGCAAAGTACACGCGAATAAAAAGGAGGCCAGGAATGAGGTGTCGCCATCCCGTCGTGCTGTTATTGCTTTATACTGTCACCTGCTGTTCTTGCCTGGTAACCGTCGTATCCGCCGAGCAGAGGTTCGTGGCCTTCACAGGCCAGATGCGTGACGAAAACACCCCCAAATCCGTCCCCGCCCTGCTCAATTACCAGGGTTATCTGGCCACCGCTGATTCCGGACTGGTCAATGGGACCCTGGCGATGACCTTCCGGATGTTCGACTCCGAGACCAAGGGGGCCGAGCTGTGGTCCGAGCCCCACCCAGCCGTCGAAGTCAGCAACGGCCAGTTCTTTATCCTTCTGGGAAGCGAAACTTCATTCCCTCCGGGCCTATTCGACGGTTCGATCCTCTATCTGCAAATGGAGGTGGGCACGGAGGTGTTCAGCCCCCGCAAGGCCATCGTCAGCGTGGCCTACAGCCAGATGGCCGATGAGGCCGATCACGCTGCAGTGGCCGACTCGGCCGCATTTGCCGCCAATGCTGCCGATGCGAATCACGCTGTCCATGCCGACACCGCGGCCTACAGCCCGGGAACAAATCCCTGGTCCGTCTCCGGAGACGACGCTTACCGCCTCACCGGCAAAGTGGGCATCGGAACGGCCAGCCCTGCCGCGGAGTTGGAGGTCATCGGCACCATCGATGCCGACGCTTATACCATCAACGGCACGGCCCTCGGCACGTCCGATGACTCTTACTGGAGCGAAACAGGAAGTGACATCTATTACACGCCGGGCAACGTGGGCATCGGGACAGCGACTCCAACGGCCCGGCTGCACGTGGTGGATAGCAAGGGCCACGAGGGCTCCATAGGCACAGAGGATTACGCCGTGTATGGGAAACACAGCGCCAACAACGAGGGCCATCTGGGCAGCGCAAGTCATGGCGCCTACGGAAAATACGACGGCAATGATAATGAGGGTGTCCTGGGCGGCCTCAATGCAGGCGTGGAAGGCTATGCTGCTGGCACTGTGGTCGGTGTATGCGGCGTGTATGGGGAGGACAAAGCAAGCGGCAACAAGGGCAACATCGGCTGCCGGTTTGAGGGCGTTTACGGCTATAATGCCACCAGCGGCAACGAGGGTTTTCTGGGCGGTGAGGGAAGCGACGACTACGGCGTCGGCGGTACGGCCGCCGCCGGGACGGGTAAAGGCGTCTATGGTTCCAACGCCAGCAGCGGCAACTACGGCTGGCTGGGCGGCGACGGCGAGGCCGTTTACGGCGAGAACGCCGCCGGCCACTTCGGCAATCTGGGCGGCAGCGGCGAGGGCGTCTATGGACAGAGCAGCGGCGGCGACTTCTGCCGGCTGGGAGCCCCCGGCAAGGGTGTCGAGGCGGTGAACAGTAATGGCAACGTAGGCGACCTGGCCACGACCAGTTATGGCGTCTATGGTGAACACATCAGCGGCAACGGAGGCGTCATCGGCAGCGCCGACTATGGCGTATACGGTCTGCATAGCGGCGGAAATCTGGGATATCTTGCTGATGTGGATCTCGGCGCCTACGGGGAGCATACCAGCGGGAACTGGGGCTCTCTGGGGGGCAGCGAGACCGGCGTCTATGGAGAGCACAACAACGGTAACTATGGAGCCTTAGGTCACAGCGACAATGGAGCGTACGGGTATAACGACAGCAATGGGAACGTGGGCTTTTTCGGTGGCAGCTCCCTGGACTATGGAGCGTATGGTGAGCACGGCAACAGCGGAAACTGGGGCGTGCTGGGCAGTATCTACTATGGAGCATACGGGTACAACAGTAGCAGCGGCAATTACGGCTTTCTCGGCGGGAACGGCAGCTACGATGCCGGCGCGTACGGTCAACACAGCAACGGCAACTACGGTCACCTCGGCGGCATCGATCAAAGCGTTTATGGACAGCATTTCACCGGTAATACCGGCATGCTGGGAGGCAGCGCTCAAGGCGCGTATGGGCTCCACAGCAGCGGCAACTGGGGCTATCTTGGAAACGAGAACCATGGCGTGTATGGAAAGCACGAGGCCAGCGGCAACGAGGGCTGCATCGGCTCCGCCACAGCGGCCATATCCGGCTCGGCCAGTGATGCGAGCTCCTGGGCCGGCTTTTTCGGCGGCAAAGTCAACGTGTCAGGCGATCTCACCGTGTCCAGCAACCTGAGCGTTTACGGGCAGGTGGATGGCAACCTGAGCATAGGAGGCAACCTGTATGTGGCCGGCAACCTCTCCAAGGGCTCCGGCGAGTTCATGATCGATCACCCCCTGGACCCGGAGAACAAGTATCTGCACCATTCCTTCGTGGAATCGCCGGACATGATGAACGTCTATAACGGAAACGCCATCCTCGAATCCGGCGGCGAGGCCTGGGTGGAGCTGCCGGAATGGTTCGATGCTCTCAACCGGGATTTTCGCTATCAACTGACCTGCATCGGCGGCTTCGCCCCGGTGTATATCGCCGAGAAGATCTCCGGCAACCGCTTCAAGATCGCCGGAGGCCAGCCCGGCATGGAGGTTTCCTGGCAGGTCACCGGCATCCGCCAGGACCCCTATGCCAACCTGCACCGCATTCCGGTGGAAGAGGACAAACCGCCGGAGAAACGGGGACGCTATTTACATCCACAGGCGTATGGTCAGCCGGAAGAGATGGGCGTTCATTACGCCGCAGTTCCCGAATGATATCGTCCGAAAGAAAAAAAATAATCAATGCGGTGAACATTGGAGATGTTTTGAGGTGATCTGAAGGAGACCGAAAGGAGGCGGATCATGACGTGTCGCGGTCTAAAGAGGCTGGGAACTGCAGCCTCCTTGATCTGCTGCCTGGTCGCTGTAACATCTGCGACCTCTATGAACAGCAATAAGGACCCAGCTTCTGCTGTTCGCTTCGACGAGTATTCGAAACTCGTTCCCGATCAGTTGAGCTACCAGGGCTCTCTGGCCCACGCGGGCGACTCTTCGGCCGTCACCGCCACCCTGGAGATGACCTTCCGGCTGTTCGACTCGGAGACCAAAGGGGCCGAACTGTGGTCGGAAATACACCCGGCGGTTGAAGTCAACAACGGCCTGTTCCAAATCCTCCTGGGCAGTGTCACGGATTTTCCAACCAATTTATTCGACGGCAACATCCGCTGGCTGCAGACCGAGGTCGGTACGGAGGTCCTGATCCCGCGCAAGCCGCTGGTTAGTACCGTTTATAGTCACAAAGCGGCGAAAGCGGATTACGCCGCCACCGCCGAGCTGGCCACCGACGCCCAGCACGCTGTATACTCCGACACGGCGGATTACAGTCCTTCTGCCGCCGGCTGGGTGGAATCTGGCGAAAACGTCTACCGGATAACCGGCAAGGTGGGTATCGGTACGTCCAGTCCTCTGACTGAGTTGGATATCAACGGCTCGGTGAATGCGACCACCTATTATGGCGACGGCACCCATCTTACCGGGCTCTCGGAGATATCGGACGGGGATTGGACCATCTCCGGTGATGATCTATACTCCGCCATGTCCGGCAACGTCGGCATCGGGGTGATGAGTCCGTCGGAAAAGCTACATGTCGTGGGAACCTCCGGTAACTCCGGACAGATGGGCACCGTGCTGCAGGGAATCTTCGGCCGCCATGGCACCAGCGCCAACGAGGGGTACCTGGGCGGCAACGACTACGGGGCCTGGGGCAAACACGACGGCAGCAGCAATTACGGGTATCTGGGCGGTAATGATTACGGCGTCTGCGGGACGAGCGATTCGGGCACCGGTATCTGTGGCATCTCCGGAACCGCTGTCGGTGGAGAGGGATCCGCCGGCGTGGTGGGATCCAGCACGAACAATATCGGCATCGCCGGGTACAGCGCCAGCTCATCAATACCGGCCGTGGCCGGCTTTCACAGCGGCGACGGCCCGGCCGTCTATGGCAGCTGCAGCGGAGCCTATCCATGCGTCAAGGGACTGCGCAACGATGACGGCATCGCCTTGGCCGGTTTCACGGATACCGGCTACGGCGCCTATGGCCATGTCAGCTCCGTCGATGGCATCGGTGTCGTCGGCACTCAGACCGATCACGCCTGGGATGATATCACCTCCTACAGTGTCTTTGGATTGTTGAAACCCGGCGGGTTATTTGGCGGACGGAACGGCGTGGTCGGATTCACCACTACCGAAGACGGCTGCGCCGTCATGGGGATCGCCACTCAGAATACATCTCAAACCTGGGCGGGCAGGTTTCTTTCAGAGGGACATGGCGTTTATATCAACGTTCCAATAGGTCATAACGGCATAACGGTCAATGGCTTCAAGAGCGCCGTGGTTCCGACAAACCAGGGAAGCCGGCTGCTCTACTGTGAGGAATCCACCGAGGTATGGTTCTCCGATCACGGCTTCGGCCGGCTGCAGAAAGGTTCGACCGTGGTCGAAATCGATCCCCTCTTCGCCCAGACGGTCGATCTTGATCAACCTTACCACGTCTTCATCCAGGTTTACGGCGACGCCGATGTTTATGTCTCCGGTCGGACGGCCGATCATTTTAAGGTTCATCTCCGGGATGGGGATCCGAACGTAGAGTTCTCCTACCGGCTAATGGCCAAGCGTGCCGGGTATGAGAAGATGCGTTTAGAACACGCCGCCTGGGCGGATAACGATCCGCACATGTATCCTGAGAAGCGGCTCCCCCGGAGTCAGATCGAATAGAATCTGCCAGAAATCGGAGCTTTCAGTATTTTCATCTTCCAAGGAGGTCTGTAGTGAGCATCCGGTGTGCGACTATCGGTGTATCGCTCATCGTCCTGAGCGGTCTTATTCTCTTCTCTGGCTCCTCGTACGGAGAACCTCGCCAGGATCGTATCGATGATCAGATCTATCACTCCTCCTTCTCCAGATCCGTCCCCGGCCAGTTGAATTACCAGGGCGCTCTGGCCGATGCTTCCGACTCCTCGGCTATCACCGCCACCCAGGAGATGACCTTCCGCCTGTTCGACTCCGAGACCAAAGGGGCTGAACTGTGGTCGGAAACTCATCCTGCTGTACAAGTCCAGGGCGGCCTGTTCCAGGTCCTGCTGGGCAGCGTGACCGCCTTCCCGGAAGGCCTGTTCGAAAGCTCGGAGCTCTGGCTGCAGACCGAGGTCGGGCTGGAGGTCCTGGCGCCCCGCAAGCCCCTTGTCAGCGTGGCCTACAGCCGGAAGGCCGGAGAGGCCGACCACGCCGCCGACGCCGATCATGCCACTGCCTCCGACCAAGCTGCCAATGCCACCGAAGCCCAGCATGCCGCCCACGCCGACACGGCCGGCTGGGCCGATGAGGCCGGGCACGCCACCCATGCCGACACCGCGGCCTACAGTCCTTCGACCAACCCCTGGATGATCAGCGGCGACGACATCTATCGGGAGACCGGCAACGTGGGCATCGGGACGAACACCCCCCAACGGCAGTTGCACATCACGGGGGCCAATCCCAGGATCCTCATCGAGGCCAGCTCCAGCGGCCCGGAAGTGAATTTCAAGAACTCCGACGACAGCGGTCCGGAGATCTGGGCGTTGTATAAACACGACACCACCGACGACCTCCGCTTCTATCAGGGCGGCGACAAGGTGATCATACAGGACAGCACCGGCAACGTGGGCATCGGGACAACCAGCCCATCGACGGAGCTGGATGTGAACGGCACGGTGACTGCCGTCACTTACTACGGTGATGGATCGAACCTGACAGGAATCTCCGCAGCAGCGGACAGCGCCTGGATCATCTCGGGCAATGACATCTGCGCCGCATTGCCAGGAAATGTGGGTATCGGAACATGGGGCCCCACGGCCAAGCTGGATGTCCGGGGAGATATCAACGCAGGATATTACCCGACTGAGGCGTCTTATAAGATCGAAGGCAATACGGTTCTCTCGGTGGAAGGCGATGATAACACCTTCGTGGGCGTCGGGGCAGGAGAGAACAATTCCGGATCCTCGGCCACCTTTCTGGGAGAAAATGCCGGGCACGACAATGAAGGTTACGGGAACACCTTCGTCGGAGTCGATGCCGGGTTGGCGAACAGCACAGGCGGCTGGAATACGTTCCTGGGAACTTCGGCAGGTGAAGCCAATACCGAAGGCGAAGGTAACCTTTTTCTGGGAATAGTTGCCGGTCAGAATAACGAAACAGGTGATGACAACACATATCTTGGAGTTGGGGCGGGCCGCCAAAACGTGGCCAGCGATAGCAACACATTCGTGGGTTACTATGCCGGCCACAGTGACGGCGGTTCGGGCAACACATTCCTGGGTACTACGGCCGGTTACTACAACGCAGGGCAGAAAAATGTATTTATCGGCTACCGGGCTGGGTACAATAATAGCAGCGAATCCAATAAGCTGATCATCGCCAATGGCGCTCAGACCAGTGATATTCTGATCTACGGGGACTTCTCGTCGGGAGATGTCGGCATCGGATCGACCGATCCCGATGCCAGGCTCGAGATTCAAGGCATCAGCGGCGGCGTGGCCCTGATCAAGATCGACCAACGTGGGACCAGTAAATATGCCGGTCTGCGGTTGGACAGAGATGACAATGAGAAATGGTTCCTGGGTATGACGGACCTCAACGACAACCTCACCTTCAGGAGAACGGCCAGCAGCAACTATTTGGTCATCGACACCACCGGTAAGGTGGGCATCGGCATGCAGACGCCAAGCTACAAGCTCGACGTGGCCGGCGACATCAACACCACCGGCGAGATCCGCAGGAATGGGGACCAATACAACCATCCTGATTATGTCTTCGAGCCGGGCTACGAACTGTTGCCCCTGGAAGAGCTCGACGACTATCTGGTCCAGAACGGGCATCTTCCCGGCATGCCATCAGCGGAAGAGGTTCGGGTAGAGGGAGTCAAGCTCTTCGAGCAGAACAGGTTGCTGCTGGAGAAGCTGGAGGAGTCATATTTGTATATCGTGGAATTGCAGAAGAATATCATGGAATTACAAAAGACAACTGCGGAACTGGAGAATACATTACAGGAGCATCTCGATCTTGAACAATTTGAACAATAATTATACGATCAGGGCATAAACGATATTCTCAAAGAAGTCAAACATTTTGCCAGGAGGTAAGACATGAGAGTCCCGCGTTTGATCGCATCCATTGCCATCACTGCCATGGTCAGCTTCTTTCTGCTCCATAACTTCTTGTTCGCTGAAGATCGAGTGAGACATGTCCCTGGGCCAGCCCGAGTCCTCAGCCTCTCGAAAACCGTGCCCTCCCAGCTTAACTACCAGGGTTACATGGCAGATGCTTCAGATTCATCGGCTGTCACGGCCACCCTGCAAATGACGTTTCGGCTCTTCGATTCCGACACCAAGGGAGCGGAGCTGTGGGCCGAAACACATGCCATGGTCGAGGTCAGCAACGGATTGTTCCAGGTCCTGCTGGGCAGCGTCACAGCTTTCCCTAATGGCTTGTTCGACGGCTCCCAGCTGTGGCTGCAGACCGAGGCGGGCCCGGAAGTGTTGGTACCGCGCAAGCCGTTGGTCAGCGTGGCGTTCAGCCAGATGACCGAAAATGCCGATCACGCCTCGACAGCCGACTGGGCTACCGAGGCCCAGCATGCCGTGCATGCTGACACGGCCGAGTATAGTCCCTCAACAAATGTTTGGATGGTATCCGGGGATGATGTTTATCGAGAGACAGGCAAGGTCGGCATCGGTACAACCACACCTTTGACGGAGCTGGACGTGAGCGGCTCGGTCAACGCCACCACCTACTACGGCGACGGATCCAATCTGACCGGCATCTCCGGAACGACGGACAACGACTGGACCATCTCGGGTAACGACATCTACTCCTCGGTTTCGGGCAACGTGGGCGTGGGGACTTCAAGCCCTGTGGCCAGGCTCGATGTCAGCGGAGAGGTCAACACCGACTCCGTCTACCAGATCGATGGTCACACGGTTCTCTCCACCCGCGGCAATGAAGTCATCTCCATTGGTCCAGGTGCCGGGGCCAATAACACGGGTGATTATTCGGTATTTGTGGGAGACAGCGCTGGATATAATAACCAGAGTTATAGTAACGTCTTCCTGGGAAGAAGATCCGGTTACTCGAACACCACCGGATATTATAATACCTTCGTTGGGCATGAGTCTGGCTATCAGAACACAGAGGGTTATAACAACACATTTATCGGAAAATCGGTTGGAAGGAACAACACCACTGGGACCAGCAATACCTTCTTGGGCAATTATGCGGGCCAAGTGAGCGGCACCGGACACTACAATACCTTTGTGGGAACCGGCGCTGGCGAATGGACGGATACTGGATCCAATAACGTTTTTATCGGGTGCCATGCCGGCATTAACAACCACTCTGGCTCACAAAATGTCTTTATCGGTCGCAGTGCTGGGTATTACGAACTGGGCTCCAACAAGCTGATCATCGCCAACGGGATGGACACCAGCAGTGTACTGATCTATGGTGATTTCTCCTCTGGAAATGTCGGCCTAGGGATTATGACCCCGGCCGAGCGGCTGCATCTGAACCAGCCCTCCGGCCACCTGGGCATGCGCATCTCCAGCGATGCCGCCAGCTATCAGTATCTCAACTTCGGAGCGGATAAGGGGTACGGTTTCGGGCGCGATCCCAACAATAAATTTTTCCTCAACGCCGAGCAGCCCCTGGGCATCGGCACGCTGCGGATCCTGACGGCCACCGAGACCGGGCTCGTGGGCATCGGAACTTCAAGTCCGGCCTACAAGCTCGATGTCGCTGGCGACATCAACACCACCGGCGAGATCCGGAGGAACGGGAGTTTATACAACCATCCCGACTATGTTTTCGAGCCGGACCATGAGATGATGCCTCTTGTAGAGCTCAATGAATATCTTATCCAGAACAGGCATCTCCCCGGGATGCCCTCGGTGGAAGAGGTCAGAGAAGACGGGGTCAAGCTGTTCGAGCATAATCGACTTATGTTGGAGAAATTGGAGGAAGCATATCTTTATATCCTTGCGTTGGAGGAAAGAATAACACAACTTGAAGACTCACAGAAATAACTGCAAACCTCATCTTTTCCCTGGGAGGTATCGGATGAAAGGCAGATCCTTTGCTCCATTCGCGGTGCTGGTCTCCCTCGTTTGTGTACTGCTCTTCACGGCTCCAGCGGCTGAGACGAAAGCTTTCAGCGATCTCGACCATCGAACCCATGTTCTGGAATTCTCCAAGTCCGTGCCGAATCAACTGAATTACCAGGGCCACATGGCCAATGCTTCGGACTCCTCGGCCGTCACCGCCACCCTGGAGATGACCTTCCGGCTGTTCGACTCCGAAACCAAGGGGGCGGAGCTGTGGGCCGAAACAGACCCCATGGTCGAGGTCAGCAACGGGTTGTTCCAGGTCCTGCTGGGCAGCGTCACAGCTTTCCCGGCGAATCTGTTCGACGGCTCCCAGCTGTGGCTCCAGACCGAGGTCGGGCCGGAGATCTTAGTTCCCCGCAAACCCCTGGTGAGCGTGGCATACAGCCACCGGACCAACAGCGCCGAAATGCTCGAGGATAACACCCTGACGGACCTGGACGATCGCTGGGTGAACGAGGAGGATATGCACTATCTGGACGCCGCCGATGGCACTCCCAGCAATGCTCTCTACGTGGATGCCGCCGGCAAGGTCGGCATCGGCACCACCACCCCGCTCACCGAGCTGGACGTGGATGGCTCGGTCAACGCCGCCACATACTACGGCAATGGTTCCAATCTCACCGGGATCTCGGGGACAGCGGATAACGACTGGACTACGAGAGGGGACACGGTCTATCATCAGACCGGACCGGTCGGGATCGGCATCAGCACGCCGGAGATGCTGCTGGATGTAAGCGGGGGAACGACCCGATTAGCGGGGGGCCTCATCGTCGGACCGGCGGGCTATGGCGTTCAGGGCGTACACATCTACAGCGACGATGGGAATCCTGCATTGCGGCTCACAAACGACAGTGATCTAAGTGGCACATGCAGTATCACCTTCGCCGACAGCAGCAACTCCTTTTGGAGTATTCAAAGCGATATCTGGGGGGATCATGGACGGACCTTCGGTATCATCGACGATCAGGCCAAGAACTGCCGGTTGTTCATCGATGAGGATGGCAAGATGGGCATCGGCACAATCACTCCCGCCCGCACGCTTGATGTGGCCGGGGAGGTGAACGCCGCCACCTACTATGGCGACGGCTCCCATCTCACCGGGATCAGCGGCACGACCGATAATGACTGGACGATCGCGGGCAATGATATGTATTCCGGTGTGTCCGGCAATGTGGGCATCGGCACCATCAGCCCGGCGGCCAAGCTCGACGTCAGCGGAGATGTGAATGCCAATTCTCTTTATAAAATAGCGGGTAAGACAGTGCTTTCTACCGCAGGTTATGATCTTAATATCTTCGTGGGGGTTGACGCAGGAGCTAACAATACAAGATACCGAGGAACGTTTGTCGGGTGCGCCGCCGGGTATCAGAATCAGGGCGATTACAATACATTCGTAGGGTGCAATGCCGGCTCCACCAACACCACAGGCGATTTCAACTCGTTCTTGGGAAGCTATGCAGGTATTGTAAATACCACAGGCTATCACAATACGTTCCTCGGTTCGAGCGCTGGCTATGAAAACACAACGGGCAATACCAACACCTTCATCGGCACTGCGGCTGGCTTCTCTAACACCGCCGGCAGTTCGAATACGTCTCTGGGATGGTATGCTGGCTACTCCAACATTACAGGCACCGGCAATGTTTTTATTGGTCATAATGCCGGATACGGTGAGACCGGTTCCAATAAACTCTACATCGCTAACGATACCGGTACCGATGACATTTTGATCTATGGCGATTTTTCAAGCGGGAAAGTGGGCCTGGGGACGATGAGTCCCGCTGAGAAGCTGCATCTCAGCAAAACCTCCGGAAGCCTTGGCATGCGCATATCCAGCGATCTTTTCAGTTATCAATACATCAACTTCGGAGCCACGAATGGATTTGGGATCGGCTGTGATAGCGAGGATAGATTCTTCCTCAACAGAGAAGCGCCCCTTGGCGCCGGAGTCTTGAGGATTATGACCATTCTGGCAACCGGCAACGTCGGCATCGGAACGACGAGCCCGGGATATAAGCTGCAGGTGGGTGAACCGGGCGACGGCACCTCAGCCCGGGCCAATGCCTGGAGCCTGTTCAGCGTCCGGGAATATAAGGAGGACATCACTCCCCTGGAACCCTTGGATTATCAGGAAATGTTGGAGAAACTCAAAGATACACAGGTGGTCCGGTACCGTTTTGGGCACGATAAGAGCCGAACGGAGCATCTGGGAGTCATCGCCGAGGATTCCCCCCGGGAGATACAGAGTCCCGATGGAAAGGGGCTGAGCCTGGGCGATTACTCGGCCTTTCTTTTGGCCGCCATCAAGGCCCAGCAGGAACAGATAGATGTCCTTCAAGAAAAGGTTCAGGTGTTACAGTTGCAGCTTCAGGAACGATCCGTGCGGTAAGTGTCTCCCTTTATCTCACAGGAGGGTGCGATGAAAGCCGGAAATCTGGCGGCCTTGGTGGCCCTGACCACCATGGGTTGTCTCTGTCTCGTGACCACAAACGTGACCGCAGACCAAAAGGCTCTGAGCACAAATGCTCAAGTCCGCACTATGAATCTCTCCAAATCCGTTCCCGACCAGCTGAACTATCAGGGCAATCTGGCCAACACCGCCGATTCCTCGGCCGTATCGGCCACTCTGGAGATGACCTTTCGGCTGTTCGATTCCGAGACCAAGGGGGCGGAGCTGTGGGCCGAAACACACGCCATGGTCGAGGTCAGCAACGGGTTGTTCCAGGTCCTGCTGGGCAGCGTCACAGCTTTCCCGGCGAATCTGTTCGACGGCTCCGATTTGTGGCTCCAGACCGAGGTTGGCCCGGAGATCTTAGTTCCCCGCAAGCCCATGGTCAGTGTGGCCTACAGTCAGACGGCCGGACAGGCTGAACACGCTTCAACCAGCGATCACGCCACAACAGCAGACCAGGCCACCAATGCAACCGAAGCACAGCACGCCGTCCACGCCGACACGGCGGCGTATAGCCCAGCATCGGTTGCCTGGACTATCGACGGCGATGATGTGTACAGGGAGACCGGCAAGGTCGGCATCGGCACCGCCAGCCCGCTCACCGAACTGGATGTCAACGGCTCCGTGAACGCCACGACCTACTACGGCAACGGCTCCAACCTCACCGGCATCAGCGGCACCACGGATAACGACTGGACCATCAGCGGGCGTGATGTCTACCACACCACGGGCAAGGTGGGCATCGGCACCGCCGACACCGACACCTCCAACCTGCTGCATGTGGCACATGACTGCGACGGCCCCAACCATGCGGCCATTTACGCCCATGCCTATCGGTCCACCTCTCCCACATTCGGTTCCATGTACGGTATCTTTGGATCCGTCGATGCCGCCGATGTAGGCGGGGCCGGAGTGTGCGGGTACGCTACTTCTACGGAAGGTTACGCGGAGGTCTTTGGCGTCACGGGCGCGACCGACGCGTCAGACGGCTACGGGGTCTATGGTCAGAACGCGCAGAGCGGCAATTTCGGCTATCTGGGCGGTGGCTATGTGACCAGCATGCTGGACAGTATCAACAACGGGGTATACGGCGCCAGCAATCATGGGCATGGGGTGCACGGCAGAAACACGTGGAATAATAATTATGGATTCCTGGGTGGAAACAATCACGGCGTTCACGGCACGCACGGCATGAGCGGTAATTACGGTTTTTTGGGGAGCAACGATTACGGCGTTCTGGGCTACCATGCCGGCAGCAACAGCTATGGCTATCTGGGCAGCATCGGCTACGGCGTTTACGGCTGGAGCGACAACAGCGACGGGGTCCGGGGCCACAGTATGCACGATGACGGGGTCTACGGCCTCAGCGACGCCAGCACGGGTGTTTTCGGCGTTGCGGGCAGCCCGGTCGGCGGTGAGCCTTCCGCCGGTGTGGTCGGCTCGAGTGCCTCCGGAATAGGAATGGCGGGCTACAGCAACGGCTCGACCATTCCCGCCATCGTCGGCGGACATGGTGGGGATGGCCCCTGTTTCTATGCCGGGAGCGGCGGCGGTTACCCCTCGCTGGAAGGTCTCAGGTCCGACGATGGAATGGCCGTGGCAGGATTTGTTAGCGGGGGTACCGGAATTTATGGATCCGCCTCTCAGGCAGGAGGTGTTGGCGTATACGGCAGAAATTACAGCAGCGACACGGGCGGAAATTCCTATGGCGTCCAGGCGGAAAGGACCGGCCCCTCCGGCCATGCCCTTTATGCCCTGATGGACCACACTGCTACCAACCCGAGTGAAGGCTATGGCATCTATGCCGTTTTTGACTGCGACACCTCCGGAATAACCTACCTGAACAGTAAGTCCGCTCTGAGAACAAGATCTGCCAGCGGGTCCGCCAATAAAAATTACCTCTTCGGCATCTCCGGAGAGCAATACACCTCCACCCCCCGCCGGGGCGGTGGTGTAATAGGGGTTTACTCTTCGGCTCGCTGGGGC
>Ga0272444_10003289_pt1 | contig 14617 bp, 11 predicted proteins | sample SSMForm13_FD_201033 | JGI IMG/M metagenome (GOLD analysis project Ga0272444, IMG submission 201033) | Marine sediment archaeal communities from Little Sippewissett salt marsh, Falmouth, MA, United States - SSM-Form-13 | ecosystem: Environmental > Aquatic > Marine > Wetlands > Sediment ...
CCCCTTAATTATTCTTCGACATAATACGATCTTAATTTATTAAAAGCAAAATGAATATTGATATTTGGCCGGTGTTTGTGTTATATAGTATTTGGGGATCGATGATATCCGATATTAGGGAATTAACGATAACCGGTAAATAGATAGGGAAATATCATGAAAGAAAAAAGCCTGACCGAATACGGTCTCAACAATATCGGCAACGTCTACTGGAACCTGCCGACGCCGGCTCTCTACGCCGAATCGGTGCGCAACCGCGAGGGCCTGATAGCACATCTGGGCCCGTATGTCGTTCGCACCGGACAGCATACCGGCCGTTCACCCCGTGACAGATTCATGGTCAAGGAACCGTCATCCGATGACAAAGTCTGGTGGGGTAAGGAAAACCGGCCTTTCGATGTCGATCGTTTCGAGGCGCTTTATTATCGTATTCTGGCCTATCTCCAGGGAAAACAGCTTTACGTTCAGGATTGTTACGCCGGGGCCGATCAAAACTTCCGTCTGCCGGTTCGGATAATAAACGAAACCGCCTGGCATAATCTTTTCGCCCGGAACATGTTTATCCGTATTCTCAACCGCGACGAACTGGCGGCATTCGAGCCCGAATTCACCGTCCTCCACGCCCCCAATTTCCACGCCGCTCCTGATCTGGACGGCACCAACTCGGAGGCTTTCATAATTCTCAATTTCGCCCGCAAACTGGTCATCATCGGCGGTACCAGCTACGCCGGAGAAATAAAAAAGGCCGTTTTCACTGTCATGAATTATCTTTTGCCCCAGAAAAAAGTTCTCACCATGCACTGTTCGGCCAACATGGGCGCCGAAGGGGATACGGCGCTTTTCTTCGGTCTCTCCGGCACCGGCAAAACGACTCTCTCGACCGATCCCGAACGCAAGCTTATCGGCGATGATGAACATGGCTGGAGCGATGACGGCATTTTTAATTTCGAGGGCGGCTGCTACGCCAAGGTTATCCGTATCTCCGCGCAAAGCGAGCCGGATATCTACCAGTGCACCCGTAAATTCGGCACCATCCTGGAGAATGTCGCCATTGATCTGGAGACGCGCCGGATAGATCTCGATGATTCCAGCCTGGCCGAAAATACCCGGGCGGCCTATCCCATTACCCATATCGAAAACATCGTTTCCGAGGGAAAGGGCGCGCATCCACGAAACGTCGTCTTTCTTACCGCCGATGCCTTTGGTGTTCTGCCGCCGGTAGCCCGGCTCACGGCGGCCATGACCGAGAAGTACTTTCTCATCGGTTATACGGCCAAGCTGGCCGGGACCGAGGTCGGCGTTACCGAACCCAAGGCCACTTTCAGTGCCTGTTTCGGAGCACCCTTCATGGCTCTGGAACCATCGGTCTACGCTCAGCTCCTGACCGAAAAGATCAAAAAGCACCAGGTTGACTGCTGGCTGGTCAATACCGGATGGATCAACGGTGCCTATGGTGTCGGCGAAAGAATCAGCATCGAATACACGCGTGCCATCATCAGGAATATTCTCAACGGCCAACTGAAGAAGGCCGATTATCGCCGGGATAATATTTTCGGGCTGGATATTCCCGTCACCTGCCCCGAGGTTCCGTCCGATATTCTCGACCCCGCCAACGGCTGGACGGATAAGGACAAATATACGACCGAGGCAACCAGGCTTGCCGAGGCTTTCGAAAACATATACCTTGAATTCAAAAAAGATGACCAGACCGAAGAGGTCTCCCGTCTGAAATAAAACCGAGGGGCGAAATGGCAAACAAAATGAAACTGGGTATTCTTACCGGGGGCGGCGACTGCCCGGGGCTCAATGCCGTCATCCGCGCCGTCGTTAAAACGGCCATTCATGATTATGACATGGAAACGGTCGGTTTTTACGACGGTTTCGAGGGACTCATTCATAATAAATATCGCATTTTGACGGCGAACGATGTTTCCGGTATCCTGACTCTCGGCGGAACGATTCTGGGCACCTCCAACCGGGCCGATCCGTTCCATTACCCGGTTCTCCAGAATGATGATTACATATATCTTGACCGTTCTTCCCAGGCGGTTCAGAATTTCGAACGGCTCGGCCTCGATGCCCTCATCGCTATCGGCGGCGATGGGACCATGGCGGCGGCCAACGGTATGTCCGAAAAGGGGCTCAATATCATCGGCGTCCCCAAAACCATCGACAACGATCTTTACGGCACCGACCAGACCTTCGGCTTCGACTCGGCCGTTGCTTCGGCTACCGAGGCCATAGACAAAATTCACACCACGGCGCAATCGCACCACCGCGCCATGATTGTCGAAGTCATGGGTCGCTACGCCGGCTGGCTGGCCCTGGCATCCGGGATAGCCGGCGGCGGCGATGCCGTTCTGATTCCGGAAATTCCCTATGACCTTGAGGTTATTGTCGATATGATCCGAACCCGCAACCGCCGCGGGCGCAACTTCAGCATTATCGTCATCGGCGAGGGGGCCAGACCTCTGGGGGGTGATATTGTCGTCAACCGAATTGTCGAAAACAGTCCTGATAAAATCCGTCTCGGCGGCATCTCCCACCAGCTGGCGGCGCAAATCGAGGGTATCAGTACGATTGAAACGCGCGTCACCATCCTCGGTCATCTTCTTCGCGGCGGTACCCCGACCGCCTTCGACCGTATCCTGGCCAGCCGTTTCGGTACCGCCGCCGTCCACCTGGCCCACCGCGGCGATTTCGGACGCATGGTTACGCTGCATGGCCCGAACATCGATTCGATTCCTATAAGTGATGTCGCCGGCAAAATACGCAATGTAGATATGGATTGTTCCCTGATCAAAACGGCTCTTTCGCTGGGAACTTCGCTGGGTGTCGAGGATATCGCGGCGGTTGTCGAAGAGAATGAAACGACGACGTGAGGGTGCCAGGCCGGGTGGAAACAGCGCCGTCCGCATTCGATTTAAGCCTTAATTCTTCAATTTCGTCGGGACGGGGGCATTTTAAAAAGCTCGACCGTCCAAAGATGAAGAAGGTCGCCGCCGGTGGCTGAGGTGTAAATGATCGAAAGGGCTGGTGACCATTCGGACCTGGTCGAAATCAAGAGGCGGTCTCATAAGTGCTTGTATTAACATGCATCGGTTCACAACTTCCCCATGCGAGAATTAAGGAACCGGCGTAACTCAATCAGGGGCAGTAATTCTGTTTCGTCAGCTCTTGCGTCCCGTCGGAGGCGGAGTGTATGAGCTGACGAATTTCTTACTTATGAGACAACTTCTCAACGTCTGCCGCAACTTATCGGGCGGTTTTTCAACCTAACAAGCAATGCGAAATGAATTGACTTTTGCTCCTTGGATGGCTATGTTATTTAACTTGAGTGAATTAGCCGTCGTCGCAATGAGGTGCCGTTATGTCCGATAAAATGCTGGCCGCCATGAAACAAAAACCGGAGGCCGGAGCCCGGCTGGTCGAAATCGATATCCCCAAAATAAAACCTGATCAGGTGCTGTTGAAGATCAAGGCCGCCTCGATCTGCGGCACCGATAAACATATTTACAGCTGGGATAAATGGGCCGCCTCGCGGCTGAAACCACCACTCGTGTTCGGTCATGAATGCTGCGGTGAGGTAATCGAAGCCGGCTCGGCCACCACCGGGCGCATCAAGGTCGGTGATCTCGTTTCCATGGAAACGCATGTGCCCTGCCAACGCTGCCTGATGTGCCGCACCGGGAATATGCATCTGTGCGACAATCTCAGTATCCTCGGGGTCGATATCGATGGTATCTTCGCCGAATACGCCGCCGTTCCCGAAATCTGCTGCTGGAAAAACGACCCCGATTTGCCGATCGATATCGCCGCGGTTCAGGAACCGTTCGGCAATGCCGTCTATGCCGTCATGGAAAGCGATGTGGGCGCCAAAAGCGTAGCAATTATCGGCGACGGCCCTATTGCGGCTTTTGCCTGCGGCGTGGCCCGGGTGGTCGGCGCCGTAAAAATCTACAACCTCGGAATGATCCCGTACAACCTGGATATCTGCCGCCGCCTCGGGGCTGATGTTTCGATAAACGTTACTCAGGACAAAGACTACCGGCAGCGGATTATCGATGAAACCGCGGGCGGGGTCGGGGTTGTTATCGATATGGCCGGTAATAAGTCGGCGGTCGATGATGGTTTCGCCATCCTCCACAAAATGGGCACCTTTACCGCTTTCGGCATTCCCTCGGCTCCCTTCGAGTTCGACCTGGCCAACCATATCGTCTTCAAAGGCGCCAGAGTCATCGGGATCAACGGCCGCAAGATGTTCGAAACCTGGTATCAAATGCGAAATTTCCTCGACAACGGCAAAATCGACCTGGCCCCGGTTATCACCCATCGTTTTCCTTTCGGTGATTTCATCGAGGCGATGGAGTTGGCGGTTTCCAATGATACTCCTTCGGGCAAAGTCGTATTGACGCCGATGGCATCCTAGGTCATCAGCCCTTTTGGATCGCTCTCTGGAAGCAGGGGAGAGTCGGTCAGGAAATACTCACTTATCGATTATGTCTCTTTTTTGAAATAGGCCAGGTAATTCTCGCCTTTGTCGGTCAATTCGTAGTAGGTATGATTGCGGTGTTTGATCCATTTGTTGTCGACGATATTTTTCCGGTATTGTATGATGAGCGGCTTGACACGCGTTAAAAGCCCCAGCGACCTCATTTTCTTGTGGCTGTCGAAGACCATCTGCGCATCCATATGAAGCATTCCGGCCACTTTCAGAGAATAATCGACCCCGTAGTTGCGGTGATGTTCCAGAATCTGGAAATCGACCGCATCGAGTTCGTTGTAATCGGCATCCGGCGTAAAATCCTCACCGGCGGTGATCTCGGCCCACTCCAGTTTCACCAGCCGGTCCTGCTCGGCCTTGGCCAGGTTGCGGCAGTCGGCGCGGTGTACTTTTATCATCCCGTCATAACTGTGATAGCCGACAATCGGGTCACTCTCGGTCGGACGGCAGCAGTTGGCCAGGATATAGTTCTCTTTGAGATTCATGGCCGAACCCGCTTTCCGGTTATGCCGAATCGGTTTTTGCCGGCGTCGCCGGGTCGGGATTCTTTCGTATCTTGATTTTTGATTGAAAATTGCATAACTTCACACCAATAAACGGACAGATGTAATATAAATGACGGAATCGATAATATCAAGCCCGACGGGCATAATCGCAATTCTGGCCGGAGTCGCCGCTTTTTTCTTTTATCTCGAGAATAAAACGAAATGGCGGCTGTTCAACTATTTTCCGCCGTTATTGTTTATTTACACCATTCCGCTGATTTTTTCCAATACCGGAATTATTCCCAATGATTCGCCTGTCTATGGCTGGATGAGCACGGCTATCCTGCCCATGTTTTTGATTATTCTGATGCTCGATGTCGAGGTTTTGCCGGCTATCCGGGTCATGGGTAAAGGCGTCTTCGTCATGCTTCTCGGGACAGCCGGGGTTGTCATCGGTGCCCCGGTAGGCTTCTTTCTGGTTAAATCAGCCCTTGGGCCGGAGGCCTGGAAGGGTTTCGGGACACTGGCCGGAAGCTGGATCGGGGGTACCGGTAATATGGCCGCTGTCAGCGAGGGACTGGGCACCTCCGGAGCCGATTTCGGTCTGGCTGTCCTCGCCGACAACCTGGTTTATATCATCTGGCTGCCGATAATGCTCGGCTCCAAAAATATCGCCGGCTGGTTTCACCGTTTTTCCCGGGTGGACAAGAATCGAATCAAAATGCTGGAGAGTTCCTCCGATGCTTTGAATAAGGACAAGGGCAAGCTGGCCATGCGCCACCTGCTGTATCTGTTTTTTCTCGGTCTCTTTTTCGCCTGGTTGAGCGGCGAAATCGCGCAGTTCATCCCGCAGGTTCCGCCGGTACTGACGGCCGGTTCCTGGAAGATTCTGCTCATCACCACTTTCGGTATAATTCTCTCGCTGACGCCGGCCAAAAAGATACCGGGCAGTCATCAACTGGCCATGGCCCTGGTTTATCTTTTCGTGGCCAACATGGGCGCCCGGGCCAATGTCAGCGGCCTGGCCGAGCAGGCACCCTGGTTTCTGGTTGGCGCCTATATCTGGATTTTCATTCACGGCAGCTTCTGTGTTCTGGGTGCCAGGCTGTTCCGGGTGGACATACATTCGACGGCTATCGCCAGCGCCGCCAATATCGGCGGGGCGGCTTCGGCCCCGGTCGTGGCCGCTTATCATAACGAAAAACTGGTACCGGTCAGTATCCTGATGGCCCTCCTCGGCTATGCCATCGGCAACTACGGGGCTTTTGCGGCGGCCTGGCTGTGCTATCTCGTATCGTGAAGTATCAGTCGAGCTAATACATGAATAATAAAGTATATCAAAGAGTTGCGTTCTTTGCTCCGGTGGTTATCATCGGTTTTTCGGTGATAATACGTTTTCTCTGGCTGGATATCGATCCGCCGCTTTTTTTTCGGGGAATCAGTCAGGACCTGATGACCGATCCCTACAATATTACTCACTTCGCCCGCAATAAAATTCTCTGGGGGGAATGGGAAATATTCGGTTATGACCGCTGGATTCTCTTCAAGTATTCTCTTGTATCGCTTTTCAGTTATCTGGCTTTTCTTATCGGCGGCGTTTCGCGGGTAACGGCCAACCTGGCCGCTACTTTTTTGAGCCTGGGTGGTCTGGTTCTTTTCGCCGCCGCTTATCGAGGGCGCCCGGGGCGGCCGGGCCTGATCGTGGCCATGCTGCTTCTGATCAACATGAGCCTGATGGTTTACGGCCGATATCCGTTCCTGGAAAACGGTCTGATTTTCATCTGCGGTCTGATCTTTTACCTGATGATTCGCCATTACGAGCATGGATGGCTGCCGGTCGCGGTCGGTATTCTCACCGCCGCCGCCATCATGATGGGCAAGATGTTCGGCCTTATCATCGGTCTGCCGGTTGCCGTCCTTTTTCTAAATGACGGCTGGGGCTCTTTTTTGAAAAGATACGGGATGTTCGTCGTCTCGTTCCTTGTCGCCACGGCCTTTCTTTCCTGGCTTTTTTACGGGAGCGCCCAGAGCATTCTGTATAACTACATTTCCGAGCAAACGGTCGGCATGTACGGCTTTCCCCGGAGCCTTACCTCGCCCTTTCATTTTATCAAGATGTTTCTCACTTTCGGGGGAGATTCACGATTGTATTATTATTCGCCGTTTCTGTTACCGCTGATCCTTCTGAGTTTGGTTTCCCTCGTTTTTCTGAAAAACGCCGGTGCCGCCATCAGGAAAAACCGGTATCTAATTTTCAATCTGACCTGGTTTCTGGGCGGGTTCGCTCTCCTGATGCTGTTTAATTATCGGCCCATGCGCTATCAGCTTTTTCTCATTCCGCCGCTGATCGGCGTTATCGCCGAGATTCTGATCAGACCGATCGCCAGGAAAGAAGTCCTTATCACGCCTCGTCGGCTGGTGGCGGTTTTCGTGATGTTATGGTACACCATGGTTCAGATCAGTATCATGATATATCTTTATACGGGCAATCAGACTTTCGACACGCGCATGGTTTGGATGATCCTTCCTTTGGCGGCTCTGATCGTGGTGGTTCTTATATACTTATTCCGCCGACACCTCCGGCGTCTTGTACCGCGGGTGGGAAAAGCGATGGTGGTTCTGGTCGCCCTTTACATCTTGATGCAGATCGGATGGTTCTACAAATGGGCCGATCATCGCTCGTCAAGCCTGAAACAAATGGGTGCCGACCTGACTCAAATCCTGAATGATGACGCTGTTATCGGCGGACCCTATTCACAGGCCGTAACCATAGATAACGATTTACGCTCTTTTATTTATATGTTCGGGTTGAAACGCCAGGAGCCGGATCTATTCAAACGTTTTCCGGTTACTCACTTCGCCTCCGATATCAGCAACTGGGAGCTGGCCGAAAAGGATTTCCCCGGAATGAGCTTGGCTTCGCCGGTGGCTCGATACTGGATTCGCGACGTCGAGGTGGCCGTTATTCGAGCCGATGACTCCGCTCTCGGTCGCCCGCCGACCGGTTATACCCGCACCTATTACGAAAAGGCCATGGATTTTTTCAATAGCCGCCAGCATGGCGACAGTCTGTACTATTACCTGACGAGGTTTCTCAACCGACACCGGGAGAACAAGGCCGGCCTTTTGCTTCTGGCCAATTACTTCATGGCCGCCAACAAGACGGACATGGGCTTCAAGATTTACGACAAGCTGACCGATCTTTACCCGGATGATTTCTGGATGTATTTCGAGAAAGCCCGGGCCTCATACGTCTTTCACCGGGTAACCGGGAAGCAGATATTCCTGATACGATCCGAGCATTACTTCGATTTAGCCCTGGAGTTGAATCCTTATATCGCCAGGGATATCGACCTGGCCAAAATACATAGCGACAGTATCGCCGCTGCCCGTTACCGCTGATCGGCGGTTTCCACGATCGGCGACCATTCGCCGACATGCTCGGAATATACTTTGCACGGCCCCCGGGATTTCCATTTTTCGTTGGAGTTGTAGGTCCACTCGAGATATTCCGAGGCGCCCCCGCCGATGGTCGTTATCAGGAAACGATTGTTAAGATAACCGAAAGCGTTTGCCTGGTAGGCCGGATAACGGCTGTCGCCGCCGGAGGGATCGACCGGAATCCAGCCGTAACCGGGAAGGTAGACCTCGACCCAGCGATGAAAGACATCATCGGTCGAGGCGTCGTCGCCGCGCGTCACGACTGAACCGGCATAGCGGGCCGGCAGACCGGCCGCCCGGCAGAGGGCGATATAAACGAAACTGTATTCCGAGCAGGAGCCGGTTCCCCGCCGGAGAACGGTGGGCGCGATATTCCAGCCGCCGACCAGTTCGTATTCCATGTTGTCGATGACATGATTGAAAAGGCGACGGGCGATCCAGTAGCAGTTGGTTTCATCGCCGACCACCTCGTCGGCTTTTCGCGCGATATATTCATCGGTGATCCAGTATTTGGAGCCGTCATCGAGGTAGAGTTCTTTGATCCGGGCAGGAATATCCTCGAGATTCCCGACCCGTTCGGGGAATACATAAAAGCGCGTTTTGAATAATTCCGCGGCCGCTTTCATCACCACCGTGACGTGGCTGTCCGGGGGAATATCCCGGTATCGGTAATGAGCCACTTCCTGGTGCCACCGGTCGCCGATAATTTCCATCGGGCGGGGATAAAACTCCAGGGTGTCCAGAAGCGTCTGAAAGGGGAGATCGTGGGGGAGAGCCAGATAAATATCCACCTCGGTTATCACACCCGGCCCGTAGTTGCGAAATTGATGGGTGAATTCCAGTTCCAGCCGACGGCCGTCGGTTCGTGAATAGGCGACCGTATCGGCGATCTTTATCCGGTAGAGGCTGTCGCTCTGGTAATCCACATTCCACAGATAAGTCCCGTCGTAAGCAAGACCGCGGGCGAATTGCGAGGGTGAATCGAAATTAACGATGACCGACCCGTCCTCGGGCCAGACCATGTAAATCATGTCCTCGTGGCGATCGGAGACCCATAGATAGCGGCCGTCATAAGCCAGCCCGTATGGTGATCGCAGTGGTGACGGGATATCCGTGATGGTCGTTCCGTCCTCGGTGGAAACCTGATAGAGGCGATCATCACGGTAGTCGGCCACCCACAGGAAACGACCGTCCCAGGCCAGTCCCTGAGGACGCTGACAGGGTGCGGCAAGCGTTTTTTCGGTGATCCCGGTCAGGGGATTAAACTTGAAAATCAATCCCTCCTCGCTATCCAGCACCCAGAGGAACTCGTCCTCGACGGTCAACCCCTCGACCTGAAAGCCGGGCGCCGTCATGGAATCGATCACATCACCGCCGTCCGGATCGACCAAATACAGCCGGTCGCTTTTCCGATCGGCTATCCAGAGATTATCGCCGTCAAAAGCCAGACCGGTGGGGCAACTGCCCGGGGTGGGAAAGGCCGCCAGAATCTCGCCGGTTACGGCCGGAAGAGTCAGCGGCATAAAGATGAGGCCCAGAATACAAAGGGCGGCCGTTTTAGTCGCCAGTTTCATTATCATCTCCATTGTTTAATCATTGCCAATTGTCAACGTACCAGACGAGTAAACTCATCGTAAGGAATGATCGGCCACGTCTCCGTTTCCAGAACGCCGAGGTTGTTTATCTCCGAAGCTATCTTGAAGGCGATCATCTGGTCGGCCGCGTCAAATATGGCCAGATAATCATAACGGCCCAGGGTCGCGAAAAGCTGATCGATTTTGACGTTACTCTTTCGGAAACGGTCCAGTGAAATATTGATCTGATTATTCAGATCGGCATGTGTTTTTTTGGCCGTGGGATTAATACTCATGGCCATCACGAAGGTTGCCATAATTATACCTCCTGAAAAAGGATTCAGGAGTATTATAGGCATTCAGGGTCGCAATTCAAATAAAAATATCCCAAAAGCCCTCGTTGAAAACCGGATCAGGGCTGGAAATCGGACATTTCCCGCCGTAAATTGTCATAGCGGCTTTTATACAGCACCAGTGTCTCGTCGAGATCCGGTTTCCGGCAGTAAATCCGCGGCGTATCCTCACCAACGGCTCCAAAGGTCAGGGATTGACTGCTACCATCGGACAGGGAAAAATGTATCTCCAGTGAGGGATTATCGAAGTCAATCAGGCCGCTGTCGGTCGCTTTGACGAAGTCACTGGCCAGGAGATGCCGAAATTGGGCCAGGTAAGAGACTATTTTGGATGAATCGGCGGGGGTACTGTCATTAAACGGCTTTTCCGAGACAAACCAGAGCGAATCGTGCTGAATCAGGCGGAAAGCGCGACCCTCATCGGGATAAGTAAAGGTCACGGTAGCGATGGCATTGGGATCGACTTTCATCAGCGTTTTGTCAAGCCACTGAATCCGCTCTCGATTGAAGGCATAATTCAGGAGTCCCTCGGCCAGATAGACCATGTCGGAGCCCGGTTTGCGAACATAGGTATGGGCCCGGTCGGGAGACATTTTGCCGATCATAACCGAGGCCAGCAGTTGATCGTCGCCGGCGTAAAATCGAACCAGGCTGCCGGTGAGCGAATCGACCTGAAAATCGGACTGCCGCTCCGGGTTCTGGGATATAACCTGGCCGACCCTGATCGTGGCCGCGGCTTCCAGGACGTTTTCAAGAGAAAGGCTGTCGGCTCGCTTGAAGGCCGAATCATAGGCCAAAAACCAGCGGCCGTCTCGTTTGGTGAACTCCAGCGTGTCCAATATCGACAAGATCGAAAATCGTTCGACCTGATCCGCCCGGATATCGAGGAAATTCTCGATGGTCTCACCCCGAATTTGCCTTGATTCGAAATGGCTCTGGATCAGCCAGGCGGCGACAATAACGACAAGAAGAATCAGCGGAATGGCCAGTCGTTTCATCCCATCTCCCTTTTTCTTCTGGATCTTTTTATCTGCCAGCGAATGACGCCGAAAAGGACGACTGCGGCCGGCATGACGAATATATTGATATATTTGACCAATTGCTTGGTGCCCTCGGAAGTCGTCTCCAGCGTTCGCTGTGTTACCTGTTTGGATCGAATCGAAATCAGCCCCTTGGACTGCGTCAGCCAGTCGGCAGTATTAAGAAGCACCACGAAACTGGTATTGTTGCGCCGGTGCTCGTCGGTGATAAACGAGCCGTTGCCGACAATAACCAGCCGGGCATCCTCGGTAAAGGGCAGCATCTCCGGTGTCGCGGCAGCCATTGTATCTGTCCCGGTATAAACGGGCAGGGGCCTGTCGGTGAAATAACTTATCAAACGCCCCGTCACGGCGGCGCCCAGCGGTAGATGTTTCCGGTCGAAATCCTCCCTTTGATATTTCTTCTCCGGGGAGATATCCACCGGCAGGGAGCGCAGCCCGCTTTGCTCTGACGAGGAGAACAAAATCTGAACTTCGGTTTCCATTCCCAGGCTGTCCGAAATATCCAGCGGGGAAACGTATATCATGTCGAACGAAGTCAGTGTTTTGACGATCGGGTTTTCCTCATGAAAATTGACGACGTCGAGATAAAAGGGATAATTGACGATGCTCTGCATTCGAAACTGGCCCATCTGCCGTGTCACCGGGACCATGTTGCACTGCAGGTCGATGACCAGGTTTTCCTGAAGACCCACCCCGTAATGTTCCAGCAGGCTGTCCAGGCCGGTATTCACCGGTGTCACGGTGGAACTCTGGATATCGATATCGAACTTATCCATCAGAAAGGCCGCCCGTCCGCCGCGCATGATGAACTGATCGATCAAATACAGCTCCCAATCGCTGAACGGTTGCTTGGGGGCAACGACAAAGAGAGCTTTGACCATTTCCGGAATGCTTTTCAGGTCGGCCAGATTAAGATACTGGACGCGATACTCCTGGCGGAGCATCTGGTCGGCCCAGCTCATTTCGCCCGCCGCCTCCGGCTCGCCGTGACCGGTCGTGAAGGCCACCGTCGGGATCGTGGTCTGGGTCAACTTATTGACCGCCCGGGACAGGTCGTATTCCAGGTTAATGGTGTTCTCGATAAAGGGTATCACCTCCACCTGGTCGCCGTACATCAGCACCAGTCCCTTGTAACCCTTGATGAATTCGGTCTTGTTATTCCGAAAGACGTTGAACTGCAAGGGCGGAATCCGGTAACTCTGGGCCTCCTGCTCCTTGTCAGCCTTGACCGGATCGATAAACTCGTACTGTAGCATGCCGCCGGAATAAGCCTTGTAATCATCCAGCAAGTCTTTCAGATAACGGGCATCGTTGTTGTGCGGCGCCGGCAAATCATCGGTAAAATAAACCTTGACCGTCAGGCGATCGGCGAGATCCTCCACGAGCGCGATCGATGACTCCGAAAGAGAGTAGATTTCGTTGTCGGTCAGGTCGACCCGCGAAAAAAGATTGAGTGAAATCAGATTGATGACGATCAGTATGGCCAGAACGATGATAATCAGCAGGCCGGCCGTCGATTTGGTTTTCACGTCAGTAGCCATTATTTCCACTTCCTGCTTTCAAGCGTTTGCACCGCCAGAAAAAGAAATAAAAACATCATGGAAAAATAATATATCAGGTTGCGGCTGTCGACGACACCGCGGGCGATGTTGTTAAAATGATAATCTATCGACAAATATTCCAGAAGAGTGGCGATAAATCCGGGAAAGAAAAAGATGATCTTATCCATCATGAAAAAGGCGAAAATGATCACGAAGGATACGATGAAGGCCACGATCTGGTTCTGGGTCAAAGCCGAGGTGAATATCCCGATCGACAGGTAAACCCCGACCACCAGGATGAGCCCCAGGTACCCTGCAATCGATGCCCCCAGGTCGGGCCCGCCGAGAACCTCGATAGTGATATAATGAATGATCGTCAGCAGAATGGTCACCACGATCAGCAGATAAGCGGCGATAAATTTACCCAGGACCAGCTGCCAGTCCTTGATCGGCAAAGTCATCAGAAGCTCGATCGTCCCCAGGCGCTTTTCCTCGGATATCAGACGCATCGACAGGGCCGGAATGAAGAACAAAAGAATAAAGCGTACGATACTGAACAGCGTTCTCAGGTCGGCGGTATTACCCAGAAACAGCGATGTCGAGAATTGCCAGCCCGCGATCAGCAGAAACAGGGTGATAACCACATAGGCCACGGGCGAATCGAAATAGGATCGAAACTCTTTTCTAGCCAACAGCAGTATCTGATTCATCCACCAACTCCTTCCGCGTCAATTTCCTGAAGATATCCTCCAAGGAGGTTTCCTCGCGTTTCATTTCCAGCAAAACCGAGCCGTTCTCGACGCACAATTTGAATATATCCTCACGGGGATCGATCCCCTTGACCGTCTCGACATCCAGGGCAACCTGGTTTTCGGTGCGCACCGAGCTGTTGATAATGCGCTCGACACCGGGCACCTGAACGATTTTCTCCGTCAGCGAATCGATACTTCCCTTAGCCTCCATCTGAATGCGGCCCTTGCCCTCGAACGAAGCCTGCAGCTCGTTGGGGGTTCCGTCGGCGACAATAGCTCCCTCGCTGATTATCAGCACACGGTTGCAGGTGGCCTCGACCTCGGGCAGAATATGCGAGCAGAGAATAATCGTCTTGACTTTCCCCAGCTCGGTAATCAGGTTGCGAATCTCGATAATCTGGTTCGGGTCGAGCCCGACGGTAGGCTCATCGAGAATCAGAATCTCCGGATCATGGGCCAGTGCCTGGGCCAGTCCCACCCGCTGGCGAAATCCCTTGGACAGCTCCCCGATGGGCCGGTTGACGACGCCGTCGAGACCGCAGATGCCGATCACCTCGCGGATTCGCCGGCCGTTCTGCGGAGGGCCCTCCTGGCGCATCCGGTGCATAAACGAGACATAGTCGATGACATTCATATCAAGGTAGAGGGGAGCGTTTTCCGGCAGGTAGCCGATTTTTTTGCGGACCTCCAGCGATTCCGTCAGGATATTGTGGTTGTCGACCGTAACCGACCCCGAAGTCGGTGACAGGTAACAGGTTATAATCCTGACGGTGGTGGTTTTTCCGGCCCCGTTGGGGCCCAGAAAGCCGACCACGGTGCCTTTTTCGACCTCGAAGGAGACGTTCCTGACAGCCGGTGTCAGTCCGTAATTCTTGGTAAGATTTTGTACCGATATCATAATTTCTTCAGGCCATTCTTTAATAC
>Ga0272444_10003290_pt1 | contig 14616 bp, 11 predicted proteins | sample SSMForm13_FD_201033 | JGI IMG/M metagenome (GOLD analysis project Ga0272444, IMG submission 201033) | Marine sediment archaeal communities from Little Sippewissett salt marsh, Falmouth, MA, United States - SSM-Form-13 | ecosystem: Environmental > Aquatic > Marine > Wetlands > Sediment ...
TCCCATTGAGGCGTTGAGATACGAATGACGGCAGAGATCCCCGCACCCGCGCCGGCCCCGGGATCGGCGGGCGGCAGGAGGCCCAAGGGCGTCCCGACCAATCGCTTCCTCGAGAGCATGCGCGCGGCGTTCGTGACGATTCGCTCCAACAAGGTGAGGGCGCTCCTGACGTCGCTCGGCATCATGATCGGCGTCATGAACGTCGTCGCCATGGTGTCCCTGATCTCGGGCATCAACGCCAGCGTGCTCGATCTCTTCCGCTCGATGGGCACGAACACGTTCAGCGTCACCAAGATGCCCGCGAGCAACATCGACTACATGCAGTACCTCGAGTACCTGAGGCGACCGGACTTCACGGAGCAGGATGCCGCGGCGATCGATGAGCTGTGTCCCTCGGTTGTGGCAGTGTCGCCCCAGAGCGTCGTCCAGAGGAAGGTCAAGCGCGGCTCGGAGTCGACCGGGGACCTCTACATCGTGGGGGTGAGCCCGGAGTTCCAGTACGTGACCGACAGCGAGGTCGCCGACGGGCGGTACTTCGCGTGGCCCGAATCGGACCGGCGTCGACAGGTTGCCGTGCTCGGGCATCCGGTCAAGGAGCACCTGTTTGAAGGGACGGATCCGATCGGCAAGACCATCCTCATCGGGGGGCGGAGGTTCCGCGTCGTCGGCGTGATGGCGCCGATGGGGAAGATGTTCGGGCAGACCATGGACGACTACGTGGTGATTCCGTTCAGGACCTTGAACAAGCTCTACGGCTCGCGCCTGACGAGCCGCCTCTCGATGAAGGCACGGAGCGCCGAGGAGATCGACCCCGCGATCCGCCAGGTGGAACGCGTCCTCCGGAGTCGGAGGGGGCTGCGCGCGGAGGAGCCCAACAACTTCGAGATCATCACGCAGGATCAGCTCGTCGAGATGTACGAGAACTTGACGCGCATGACGTGGATAGTCATGATAGGAATATCGGCGATCGCGCTCGTCGTGGGCGGCGTCGGGATCATGAACATCATGATGGTGTCCGTGACCGAACGCACCCGCGAGATCGGCATCAGAAAGGCGGTCGGCGCGAGGCGCCGGGACATCGCGGTCCAGTTTCTGGTCGAGTCAGCGGTGCTCTCCGCGATCGGAGGGCTCATGGGACTCGGCGTCGCCTCGGGGCTCGCGAAGCTCGTGGCGAGCTTCACGCCGATCCCCGCGGCGATCGAACTATGGTCGGTCGCCCTCGCGCTCGGAGTGTCCATCGGCGTCGGCATCTTCTTCGGTCTCTATCCCGCGTCCAAGGCGGCGCGCCTTGATCCCATCGTCGCGCTGAGGTACGAGTAGATGATCTGGAAGTGGTTTGAGATCGCCGTGCTCGCAGCACTCAGCGCCGCCGTCGCTACGTCGGCGCAGACCCGCATCGATCCCGGCACGCCCCTCGGTCTCGGTGGCATCCGGTTCGCCGCCGACGTCGTGGCCGCGCCTTCGATAGAGGGACGCGGCGCGATCGAGATCACGTACGCCGTGATCTACGACGAGCTCTTGTTTCTCAGGACGGACGACGGGACCTTCTCCGCGCGCGTCGAGGTGACGGCCGTCGTGTACGACGAAGAGGGCAGGCAGATCGGCGGTGATTCGTGGCGGAGGACGATCGAGGCCGAGTCGTACGATCAGACGAACTCCCGCGAGGAGGCGATCCGCGAGGTGATCGCGCTCCCGGTCGGACCCGGGACCTACCGCCTCAAGCTCGAGCTCTCGAGCCTCGACACGCGGGCGTTCGGAGTGACGGAACGCCGCGTCGTCGTTCCGGAGGTCGCGCCCGGGGAACTCGCGATCGGGACCCTGACCTTCGAGCGGAGGAGGTACGCCGACCCCGATGCGGCGAACATCTACGCGCGGAACCCCACGAGGGAGTACGGCGAGGACTACCCCACGGTGCGGCTTCGGATCCCGGTGTACGCCGACCCGGGCACGCGCCTCGAACTCGCGTGGTTCGTGGAGGGGAGCGATCAGGACGTCCAGATGAGCGGCGCCGACACGGTGGCCCAGTCGTCGTTCCTCACCGAGTACGTCCGCGAATTCTCCGTCCTCGGGCTCCAGGTCGGCCCCTACGTCGCGCGGGTCGAGGTCCGCCCGACGACGGGGGGGGAGGAAGAGGTGGCCCGTTCGCGCTTCCTCGTGATCACGTCGCCGAAGAGCTGGGGCGAGGACTTCGAGAAGATGATCGCGCAGATCAGTTACGTCGCGAGCCGGGACGAGGTCGAGCGCATCCTCGACGCCGAGCCTGCGGAGCGCGACTCTGCGTGGCAGGCGTACTGGGACTCGCGGGACCCGGACACCGCGACTCCGGAGAACGAGTTCAAGACCGAGTTCCTGCGCCGGTTGGGCTACGCCAACACGAGGTTCCGATCCGTCGTCGAGGGCTGGCAGACGGACATGGGCAGGGTCTACATCCAGTACGGCGAGCCCGACGACATCGACTCCCAGCCCATCGGCCAGATGCTGCACGCCTGGGAGACTTGGTACTACTACTCCGAGCACACGAAGTTCATCTTCGTCGACAAGGAAGGTTTCGGGGAGTTCCGGCTGGTCGAGTCGTCCCGCATCTGAGGATCCCACGTTGCGCTCTCGGCGCACCCTACTGAACGCGCGCCTGAGGCCGATGGACCGGCCCGGGCGCGTCTGCGACTGGATGCTCATAGAGGACGGGAGCATCGCCGCGATCGGCGAAGGCGCGCCACCAGACGCGCTTGGGGAGGGCGCGGCTCCCGGCGCGCCCGAGGAGGAGCCTGCGCTCCTCTACCTCTCGCCGCACACGGTCCTTCCGGCCCTCCACGACGCCCACGTTCATTTCCTGCGCACCGGCCTGATGGACGTCGATCTCGATCTCGGGCCCGCCAGCACGTACCAGGACGTGCTCGACCTGATCGCGGACGCGGCCGCTGCCCACGAGGGTGGGATCCTCCGTGCGCATTCGTTCGACCCCGATCTCATTGCGGAAGGCCGCTACCCCACGGCCATCGAGCTGGACGCGATCTCGGACGAGATCGCGATCTTCATCAAGCGGAGGGACGGCCACAGTTCATCGGCGAACACGAAGGCTCTCGAGCTGTTGGACCTGCCGGAGGACGCGCGGGGCATCGAGATCTCGAACGGCCGGCCGACGGGCGTCCTCCGAGGGAAGGCGCACAGCCTGGCCTTTCGGAAGGTCGACGACTTCCTGACCGACGAGGAGCGGGCCGACTGCTACCGGCGCGCCGCCGCGCGGGCCGTGGAGCGGGGGATAGGCGCGGTCCACGCGCTCATCGGGAGCGCGCACCCCGGAAACCACGACGTCGAGGTCCTCCTCGAGGTCGCTCAGGATCTTCCGATCGACGTCGTCATCTACCCGCAATTCCGGGACGTCGAGCGGGTGCAGCGCCTGGGGCTTCCGAGGATCGGCGGCTGCATCCTCCTGGACGGGTCGTTCAGCTCGGGGACGGCCGCACTGAGCGCGGGCTACGCCGATCGCGAGGGGCGCGGGAACCTGTATTTCGAGGACGACGATCTCACCGCGTTCATGGCGTCCGCCCACTCGCGGGGGCTCCAGATCGCTGTCCATGCGATCGGCGACCGCGCGATCGACCAGGCGGTCCGATGCTACGCCGAGGCCGCCGGGAGCGAGTGCCGAGAGCGCCGGCACAGGATCGAGCACGTCGAGCTGCCCGAGCCCTCTCAGCTCGACGCGATCGCGAAGCTCGGGATCATCGTCTGCGTTCAGCCGTCGTTCGAGCACCTTTGGGGCGGACCGGGCAGGATGTACGAAGCGCGGCTCGGCGTCGAGCGCGCGGGCAGGAGCAACCCGTTCCGGTCGATGCTCGAGGCGGGCATCCGGCTCGCGGGCGGATCCGACTCGTACGTCACGCCGATGGACTCGCTTCTCGGGATCCACGCGGCCGTCAACCGCCCGAACCCGTCGGAGCAGCTCTCCGTGTTCGACGCCGTCTCGCTCTACACGTCCGGCGCGAGCTGGTTTTCTTTCGACGAGGCGAGCCGCGGGACGCTCGAGGTGGGGAAGGACGCGAGCTTCGTCGTCCTCGAGCGCGATCCGTTCGAGGTCGATCCCACGACGATCAAGGACATCCCGGTCAAGGGGCTCTACGTCCGGGGAGAGAGGCTCACGCCGGCCGGCGGACCTTAGGCGCGCCGAAGAACGCCGCGTGGAGCGCCCTCAGCGCATCGTCCGCGGCCTCGTTCCTGATCGCCAGGAGCGCCGAGCGTCCGGAGGCCGTTCCCGCCAGTACACGCCCTCCGATGGTCTCGATCACGCTCGAAGCGCGCGACAGCGTCCGCGCACTTCCCGCCGCGGGTCCCGCGACACAGAGGACGGCGGCATCGGCCACCGACGAGGGCTCGGGCTGCCCGAGGAGCTCACCGGCCTCCCGGACGCGCGCGGCGACGACGGTGCTGCCGGGCGTCACGAGCGTGAACAGGGCCTCCGGCCGCGCCTCGTGGCCCGCCGTCCAGGCGGGGAGCGGGCCTTCCTCCCACCTCGCGAGCGCGACACGAGAGAGCGCCGAGACGCCGGTGATCGGCGGCTCCGGAGGCGCCGGCCGCTCGAGGACGATCGTGCCCGGCGCGTCGTCCGCGCTTCCGGCGATCCGGATCGCGATACCCTCGCGCTCCGCGAAACGCACCGCGTCCTCCTTGAGCACGCGCGCCCCGAAGCGCGCGAGTTCCGCCATGTCCTCGTACGCGATCGAGTCGAGCCTATGCGCACCCTCGACGACTCGCGGGTCGGCCGTGTAGACGCCGTCGACGTCGGTGAGGATCTCGCAGCGCTCGGCCTCGAGGGCCGCCGCGAGGGCGACCGCGGTGGTGTCCGACCCGCCGCGGCCGAGGGTCGTGACGTCCTTCTCCGTGCTCACGCCCTGGAATCCGCCGACGACGACGACCGAGCCGCGCCTGAGCTCCGTGACGACGCGGTGTGGCCGCACCTCGAGGATCCGCGCGTCGGTGTGCTTCGTGTCCGTGATGATCCCGACCTGCGAGCCCGTGAATGAGACGGCGGGGCATCCGACGGCGTTCAAGGCAATAGCGAGGAGCGACATGGAGATCCGCTCGCCCGCCGTCATCAGCATGTCCAGCTCGCGCTGGGCGGGCTCGGCCGAGAGTAGCCGGGCCTCGCGCACGAGCGAGTCCGTGGTGCTACCCTGCGCAGAGACGACCACGACGACGTCGTTGCCCTCTTTCTTGAGGGCGGCGACGCGCCTGGCCACGGCGAGCGTGCGGTCGTGTCCCTCGACGGACGTCCCGCCGTACTTCTGGACGATGATCGGCATCGGGCTCCTCGGACGGCGTTTGGATACCTCCTCGTGTACCACATCCCTCCGGACGGGTCAACGGGCCGCCTGCTTCGGTGGCGCCGCCCCCTGGCCGACCGGGCGCTGTCCCAGGACCGACCGGGCGCCGGCGCGGTTGACAGCCAGCGGCCCGCGCGGCTAGGCTTGGTGGCAATCAGAGCACGGGAGGAGCGACCCGGGAGGAGAGATGGCAGAGCGATACGACCTGACCGTTCTCGGCGGCGGCCCCGGCGGCTACGTCGCCGCGATCAGGGGGGCCCAGCTTGGCCTCCGCGTGGCCCTCGTCGAGAGGGCGGACCTCGGAGGAGTCTGCCTCAACTGGGGCTGCATCCCGACCAAGGTCCTCCTCAAGAGCGCCGAGGTCCTCGAGGCGTGTCGGAGGGCCGAGGAGTTCGGCGTGTCCGTGGGCACCGCCGAGCCCCGGATCGACGCGATCTTCGATCGCAAGGACGCGATCGTCGCCAAGCTCCGGAGCGAGGTCGAGAAGCTCCTCAAGAAGCGGAACGTCGAGATCGTTCGTGGAGAGGGCGTTCTTAGAGCGCCCGGGGCGGTCGAGGTCGCCGCGTCGGAAACGCGTCGGACCATCGAGTCGGATCGCGTGATCGTCGCCACCGGATCCAAGCCGCTCGTTCCCGGCGCGTTCCCGTACGACGGCCGCCACGTGGTCACGAGCCGGGACATCCTGGCCATGCGCGAGATCCCGGAGAGCGTGCTCGTCGTCGGGGCCGGCGCGGTCGGCTGCGAGTTTGCCGGCTTCTACGCGGCGATCGGGCTTCGGGTCACGCTGGTGGAGATGCTCCCCGAGATCCTGCCCGGCGAGGATCCGAGCGCGGCGAGGCTCCTCCGAACCGTGTTCAAGCGACAGGGCATCGACGTCCGCGCGGGAACGAAGGTCGATTCGATCACCATCGATCAGGGCGGGGGCGTCACGGTTGCCCTCGAGGGGAGTGAGAGCGTCGAGACCGACCTCGTGCTTCTGGCGATGGGGCGTCGTCCCGTCTCCGCGGAGGCCGGCCTCGCCGACCTTGGCGTCGAGGTCGAGGCGGGCGCCGTCAAGGTCAATGAGAAGATGGAGACGTCGGTCGAAGGCGTCTACGCGATCGGCGACCTCGTGGGCGGCTGGCTCCTAGCGCACGTCGCTTCCCGGGAGGGGATTGTCGCGGCGTCGCAGGTCGCGGGGAAGGGTGTCACGATGGACTACCGGGCGGTGCCGCGGTGCACGTTCACGCATCCGGAGATCGCGAGCGTCGGTGTGACGGAGGCGGAGGCCAAGGAGAAGGGGCTCTCGATCGACGTCGGGCGCTTCCCGATGGCCGCGTCCGGGAAGGCGCAGGCTCAGGGCGAAGTTCTCGGTTTCGTCAAGATCCTGAGCGAGTCGGGCACCGGCAAGGTCGTGGGCGGCGTGATCGCGGGACCGCACGCGAGCGACCTCGTTCACGAGATCGCGCTCGCGGTCGAGGTCGGGCTCGGCGTCGACCGCATCGCGAACATGATCCACGCGCACCCGACGCTCGCGGAGACCGTCATGGAAGCGTCGGAAGCCGTCGAGAAGCTCTCGGTGCACTCGCTCTGAGGCCGCGTGGGAGCGAAACGGAAGAGCGCCGCGCGAGTCCGCGCGGCGCTCTTCGTCTCCCGGTCTTCGCGTCGCCGTGAGCTAGCCCATGCAGCCCGACCTCTTGAGCTGGTCGATGCGCGCCTTCTTGTCGACGAGCCTGACCACGAAGTCGGTGATCGTGTCGAGCCGAACGCGCTTGACGCACGGGCTGTAGAGTCCGTGCTGGACCGCGGCGGAACTCTCCTTGAGAAGCACGTTCTCCATGATGAGGTCGGGGTCGGTCGGGAGGAACCAGACGTCGACCGTGACGTCGCGGGCGTAGTCGATCAACTCGGCGAACTCGAAGCTCCCGTCGGACGACGACAGCTGCTCGTTCATCAGAAGGCCGGCGACGTAGAGCTTGACGCCGACGTCCACGAGCGGCTTCCCGTCCTTGTCGACGACGATGCCCGAGATCGTGGTCTCGCTGGATCCGGCGAAGCTGGACGAGGTCAGGAGCCGCGTCGATCCTCCGGTCGTCGAGGGAGGCGTGTCCGCGGGGCCGGCCGCGAGGGCGATCGCGGCGGACACGAGGATCACCGCGAACGCGAGAGTGAGCGTGGTTTCCCTCATTGGTCGAGCACCTTCCTTCCGTGTTGATCCTCTCATCTTGCGACTCAACGTAGCAGGCCCGCCGGGGCGGTGTCAATCCGAAAACGGGCCGGAAGGCTTGATCGGCCCGCCGGCGGGCCGGTTGTCGATCCCCCCGGGCGGTGGTATACTCCGCAGGATGAGGCTCTTGCTGCATAGTCAGGACCGTGACGGAGGACGTGCGCCGGCTGCGCGCGGAGCCCTCCTCGCGGCCCTCCTTCTCCTTTCGGCTCCGTCCGTCGTTCACTCCGTCGGCAGCGTGAGCACGGTCGCGCCCCGAGCGCTCGCGATGGGCGGCGCCTTCATGGCCGTCGACGACGAGCAGTGCGGCGTCGCGTGGAATCCCGCCGGCTTCATCCCGCCGGGGTGCAGGCCGGGCGGCACCCTCCGCGTCCATCTGAACGTGCTCGGCGCGCCCGCGATCGTGCGCGAGACCGGGCTTCTGACCGGGGTCCAGAGCGAGGAGTTCGACCGCCTGCCGGGTCTGGAGAAGGTGACGATTGCGGTCGGGAGCCTGGTCAAGGGCGTGTCGTTCCGGCGGGGCGGCCTGGCGATCGGCGTCCTCCTTCTGGAGGAGTACCTCGATCCCCACGCGCTTGCGGAGTCGAAGGGGCTCGCCGACGCGAGCGATCTCCTGACGGCGTACTACTCGAGCGTCGGCGTCGTCTTCAGGCTGCACCCCAGGGTCTCGATCGGAGCGGCCGAGACCGTGTTCGCCGGCCTCGACGAGGCCGGGGAGCGTCGGTTCGGCGCCGGGCGCGCGTACGGGGCGATCCTCCGTCCGAACGACGCGGTGTCCGTTGGGTTCACGTACTTCAGTGTTCCCCCGGACTTCGCGGATTACCGCCTCGGGATCGAGGGTTTCGCCGGACAGACGATGAACGCGGGGCTCGCGTATCGCCCCTCTCAGAGCATACTCCTGACGTTCGACCTCCGGGATCTCGCGGAGAAGCACGCGGCGACGGCGCTCTCCCCCCACGCGGGCTTCGAGTGGGACCTTTGGGGCCGGGCGGCGGTGCGCGGCGGGGCCTTTCTTGAAGACGGCGGGGATTCGCGCGTCTTAACGGTCGGTGTGGGAGCGATACCCATGACGGCGTGCTGGGAAGGCGGCGCCTCGGCGCCCAGCGACGCGTTCGTGCTCAATTACGCGGCGCTTCTGACCGAAGGGGAGGGGCCGCGGCACCTTCTCTCGGCGATCCTGCACTTCTGAGCGACGCGCTCCGGGGCGGGGTCCGCGCGCTGGCGCGCCCGCCCGTCCCGCAATGCTGCGGACGGCCACCGGGCGCTGGCGCGCCCGCCCGTCCCGCAATGCTGCGGACGGCCACCGGGCGCTGGCGCGCCCGCCCGTCCCGCAATTCCCCTTGACACTGCGGGCGCGGAGCGGTGTATCCTCTTGCGAAATGACCCGGTTAGCCGCGCTCGCGGCAACGTGGAGGCAGCATGCAGCGAGGGAATCCCGTCTGGCCGATGGTCGCCGTCGCCCTCATCCTGGGGGCGCTGGCCCACGCCTCCTCCGCCGATCTGATCACGGACGTCGGGGCGATCCCGAACCCGTTCTCACCGAACGGTGACGGCGTCTACGACGAGATCGTGCTCCGGTACGCGCTCGCGGAGCAGGCCTGGGTGCTGGTGACCGTCGAGGACTCCCTCGAGACGACCGTCCGGCAGTTCTGGTCGGGTGTGCAAGACCCCGGCGAGTACCAGTACGTCTGGGACGGGCGGAACGACTCGGGAGCGCTCCTCGCGGACGGGGCCTACACGTACGCCATCGACGCCAACGGTTCCCGGGAGGTCGAGGTGATCGTCGTCCTCGACACGGTGCCCCCGGGGATCGGTGACCTCCTCGTCTCTCCGAGCCGCTTCTCGCCGGACGGCGACGGGGCGTCCGACAGCCTCCTCATCTCGTTCGTCGTCGACTCCGACGAGCCGACCGACGCGGTGTCGGTGGGAGTCGAGGACGCCTCCGGCGGCAGGGTGCGGCTGCTCCTCAGCGGCCCGGGCTCCGATTCCGTCGCGGTCTTCTGGAACGGCCGCGACGACGCTGGCGCCGACGCGCCGGATACGCTGTACACCATCACCGTTGAGACCTCCGACGTGGCCCACAACTCGTCGTCGGCCGAGCTTCTCGTCGATCTCGACGTCGATCCCCCGGTGCTCGGTGTCGACTTCCCGGACACGTCGCTCACGGTCGTGGCCGTCGCGGGGGGCGACACCGTGATCACGGGCTGGGCCTACGATCGCGCGGGCGTCCGCTTGGTCGAGGTCTCGACCGACGGGGTGGCGTGGGAGAGCGCCGACACGAGGCCCGATCGCTCGGCGGCGGGCACGGTCGCGTGGGAGTACGCCGTCGCGTGCACGGCCTGCACGGACCCTCCGGCCGATGAGATCCTGTCCGTTCGCGTGCGCTCGTACGACGGCGTCGCCACGGCCGACGGGCTGGGACACGTGAACACCGACGCGGGACCGCATCCGATGCCCGAGTTCGACGTCGTGTTCGACGTCACGGAGCCTGCGCACAACTCGAGCGAGGTCACCGACGACGACGACGTCTACTCCGCCGGCGAGACCATCACGATCCGCACCGACTGGGACGCGAACGGATACGGCGTGGAGGCCTTCTTCTATCAGATCGACAGCGAGTTCGATCCCGAAGCGGTCCACGTAGCGGACGAAGGGGCGGGCGGGCTCTACACCGTGACCTACACGATATCCGACGACAACTCGTACGTGTTCTCGACCCCGCGGCGCGTCAGGATCACGGCGTCCGACTACCTCCACACGGTCGCCGATTCGAGTGTGACCGTCACGGTCCAGGAGGGCGGGGCGGCGTCGTACGCGATCACGGTCGACGAGAACTTCTTCAATCCTCAGGGGGGCGAGAGCGCCCGGATCGGCCTCGGGTCCTACGCCGGCGCCGTGACGGTCCAGGTCTACAACCTCGCGGGGACCCTCGTCCGGGTGATTCAGGAGAGCGTCTCGGGCGACGATTCGGCCGTGCTCTGGAACGGCGCGAACGACGACGGCGACGTCGTGGCGAGTGGGGTCTATCTGCTGCGCATTGAGACCGACCGGGAGGAACAGGTCCGGAAGGTGGCCGTGGTCAAGTGAGGTATCACGAGGGAGGTTCGAGGATGAGGACGAAGGCGCTCGCGGCGCTCGCGATTCTGCTCTTGGCGACCGTGTTGCCCGGGCCCTGCTGGGCCCAGGGGACGTCGGGATCGCAGTTCCTTGGCATCGGCATCGGAGCGCGGGCTCAGGGGATGGGCGGAGCGTTCACTTCCGTGGCCGATGGCGCCGCGGGATTCCGCTGGAACCCAGCGGGGCTCTCGCGCGCGACCGGACACCAGGTCACGCTGTCGCACGTCGCGTGGCTAGACGACGTCTCGTACCAGAGCGCGGGCTACGTGCTCCCGCTCGGCGTCGCGGGCGTCCTCGGGGTCGCGCTCGAGGCGGGGTCTCTCTCGTGGGACAACGACGCCGTGGGCGTCGATGAGCCGGCCGGCCGGGCGTCCGACTTCGCGGGGAGCATAGCGTACGCGCGACCGCTCCTCTCGGGCCTCGGCGTCGGGGGCGCCTTCAAGTACGTCTCGAGCGAGCTCGGTCCGGACGCCGCGTCCTCCTACGCCTTCGACGTCGGCGCGGTGTACAGGCCCTCCGAGAACCTGAGCCTGGGCGCCGCCGTCAGGAACGTCGGCGCAGGTTTGACCTACGGCGTCGAGGAGGATCCGCTCCCGGCCGTGATGGCCGTGGGCGGTTCCTACAACTTGAAGGGCGTCCTCGTCTCGGTCGACCTCGAGAAGCAGAACGATCTCGAGGCGGTGACGCGCGTCGGCGCGGAGTACTCGCCTGCGCCCTACATGACGCTTCGAGGCGGCGCCGTCTCGGGCGGGGAGTCGGCACTCTCGGCTTTGACCGGCGGCCTCGGCGTCAACTGGGGCTCGACCTGGGGTCTCGACTATGCGTTCCGGGATTCCGACTTCGGCGGCACGCACCAGCTCTCGCTCACCGCCGGGTTCGGCGACGCTCCTGGCCTCGCGGCCGCCGGGGCGGGCGTCGACGGGCGGGGCGCCGTGGAGGTGCGTGCTCCCAAGGGCAACCTCGCCGTCCTGCGCGAGTTGGCGCGGACGGTCATGGCGGACGCCGTCGACCGAATGGACATACCGTCCGGCGCGCGCGTGTACATGAGACAGGTGGAGTCGCACGACGCGAGCTGGCTCGTGCAGTCCGTCCTGCTCGAGGAGCTGACCGACTGCGGTCACGCCGTCATGACCGGCGGGATCCCGGGGCCCGAGGCGGGCGTCGACACGGGCGACGCGTACGAGATCGCCTACAGGATCGTCTCGTGCGAGACCACGTTCCCGCGCGCCTGGCGTGAGTGGGTGATCGGAAGCCGCAAGGTCGAGCGCCGCGCCGCCGTCGACATTCACTTCCAGCTCTCCGACGGCTCGACCGCCATCGTCTGGGCGGGCAACGTCGAGCGCGAGAAGCGTGAGATCATTCCCGGGTCGCGGGTCGAAGAGCTCGGCACTCCGGGGCAGAGCTTCACGGTCGCCGAGATCGAGCCCGGCGGGTGGGACAAGGTGCTCGAGCCGGTCCTCGTGGCGGGGATCGTGGGCGGTCTGATCTATCTCTTCTACACGAGCCGGTCGACCGACTAGCCCGTCGGCCGGACCCTGGGGGTTCTCTTGTCGCGCCGGAATCCAACGTTGTTGTCGCTCTCTCTCGTCGTCCTGGCCGCGTGCCTCGCCGCGGTCGCAGGTTGCTCTCCCATCCCCGAGTTCGGCGAGTCGACCGCGGAGGACGGATACGCGGTCGGCGTCGCGGCGATGGAGCGCGAGGACTACCTCCTGGCCATCGAGGCGTTCAAGCACGTGACGATGGCCTCGCCGCTCGGCGACTGGGCCGACGACGCGCTCATCGGCCTCGCGGATGCGCACCGCGCGATCTCGGACTACGCGACGGCCGAGAGTGAGTACCGCCGCCTGCTGTCCGACTACCCGCGCTCGCCGCTCGTTCCGGAGGCCGTGTACAAGCTCGGCCTGTCGTTCTACGACCAGTCGCTCCCGGCCGAGCTGGACCAGAGCATGACGCTCGCCGCGATCGAGCAGCTCGAGTACTTCGCGGCGACCTACCCGGAGAGCGACTTCGTCCCGGAGGCAGGAGAGAAGATCGCCGAGCTTCGGGCCAGGCTCGCGGAGAAGGCCCACGGGACCGCGGCGCTCTACCTCCGGCTCGGGGACCTCGCGGCGGCGAGGGTCTACCTCGAGACGATCGTCGAGGACCACCCGAACACCAAGTGGGCCCGGCTCGCGCTTCTCGAGATCGCCAGGAGCCACGTCCGGGAGGGCTCGACCGCCAAGGCCGGCGAGGCCTACGACAGGCTGATCGAGCTCTATCCCGGGACGGAGGAGGCCGCGGCGGCAGAGGCCGAGAAGGCCAGGTCCGCGCCGTAGCCTGAAGGGGGGCGACCCGTGGCAACCGGGCTCATCGGCGGGACGTTCGATCCGATCCACATCGCTCACTTGATCATCGCGGAGGCGGCGCTCGAGGCGCTGTCGCTCCGCGAGATCGTCTTCGTCCCGGCCGCCAGGCCGCCGCACAAGGGCGGTGTCTGCGTGACGCCGGTCGAGCACCGGCTCGAGATGGTCAGGCTCGCGATCGAGGGGAACCCGCGGCTCGTTCTCTCCGACATCGAGGCCAGGCGCGCGACCCCGTCGTACACGATCGACACGATCCGCGAGGTCCGGGCGGGCCTCGACGTCGGCGAGGAGATCTACTTCATCATCGGCGCCGACAGCCTTGTCGAGTTCTTCACGTGGAAGGAGCCGGAGAAGCTCCTGGACTCCTGCCGATTCGTCGTCGTGCCGAGGCCCGGCGTGTCCATGGGTGACGCCGATCCGAGGATTCGTGAGAAGGCCGTCGTTCTCGACGCCCCCGAGCTTTCGATCGCCTCGCGGGACATCCGCGAGCGCGTGAGAGGCGGAAGGACCATCCGCTACCTCGTGCCCGCCGAGGTCGAGTCCTACATCGAGAGGAAGAACCTCTACACATGACCGGAAGACAGTCCCCTGGCCGGGAGGCTCCCGTGCTCTGCCTGATCGACGGGACCGCCCTGGCCTACAGGTCGTATTACGCCTACATCCGCCGCCCCCTCGTGAACTCCGAGGGCGCGAACGTGAGCGCCGTCTTCGGATTCGCGGACAAGCTCCTGGCGCTCCTCGAGGAGCTGACGCCCGACTACGTCGCGGTGGCCTTCGACACGCCGGAGCCCACGTTCCGGCATGAGGAGTACGGGGACTACAAGGCGACGCGCGAGGAGCCGCCCGACGACATGATCCCCCAGTTCCCGATCATTGAGGAGCTGGTCGAGGTGTTCGGGATACCGGCCTTCAAACTCCCGGGCTACGAGGCCGACGACGTGATCGGGACGCTCGCCGCGAAGGGGAGGGAGAATGGCCTCCGCGTCGTCATCGTCGCGGGCGACAAGGACTTCTTCCAGCTCGTCGGAGAGGGGGTCACCGTCTTCGATCCCTACAAGAGGGTCGAGTACACCGACGAGGTGGTCGAGAAGGTCTTCGGCGTCGCGCCTTCCCGCGTGATCGAAGTGCTGGGGCTCGCGGGCGACACCTCGGACAACGTCCCGGGCGTGCCGGGGATCGGGAAGAAGACGGCCCTCGACCTGATCGGGCGCTTCGGGACGATCGAGGAGGTGATCGCGCACGTCGACGAGATCTCGGGGGCCAAGCGGAAGGAGAATCTGAGAGGGCACGCCGACGACGCGTTCCTGAGCCGGAAGCTCGTGACGATCGATACCGACGTCCCGGTCGACACCGACGTCGACCGTCTCGAGCGGCGCGCTCTCGACGTGGCGACCGCGTCGGCGTTTCTGCGCGACCACGAGTTCCCGTCGCTCCTTCCGCGCGTGGTCCCCTTGGGCTCGACCGAGCCGACCGCCGCGTACGAGCTCGTCACGACGAAGAAGGCGTTCGCGGCGCTCCTGAAGGCGCTCCGGGCGTCCGGCGGCTTCGTCGTCGATCTCGAGACGACGTCGCTCGACCCGCACGCCGCGGAGATCGTCGGGTTCGCGCTCGCATACGAGGATGAGCGTGCGTT
>Ga0272444_10003292_pt1 | contig 14614 bp, 13 predicted proteins | sample SSMForm13_FD_201033 | JGI IMG/M metagenome (GOLD analysis project Ga0272444, IMG submission 201033) | Marine sediment archaeal communities from Little Sippewissett salt marsh, Falmouth, MA, United States - SSM-Form-13 | ecosystem: Environmental > Aquatic > Marine > Wetlands > Sediment ...
TTTTTCTTGTGAAACCGATTGCCCCGAAGTTCCACCAATTCTTTGACCGCGTAGAGGTAGTCCCAATCCGAGCGGGTTTCCTCGACCTGGATGCGGTCCTGCCAGACCGCCCGCCAGACCTCGACCAAGGCTTCCGGGACCCGACGAAAGGCCGCTGGCGAAAGCTGCGGGGCCAACGCCACCACTCGCCTCGACCAGTCGATGCCGTCCCAGGGGCCCACCGGCGCCCAGTAAACCGGCTGCGGCAGACGCTGCCGGATCCAGACCAGCTCCGCATCCCAGGCCAGCTCCAGCCCGTATTCGGAGGCCCAGCCCCAGAGATTTAAAAAACTGTAGTCGGAGGTCACCTGCGGGCAGCGGGCGAGGTGCTCCCGATAGCGCTGCTGGTCTTCCAGCAGAATGGGCGTGAACGTCAATGGCATCGTTGCCCCCCAGGAGAGCGTGAGCCCGGACCGTTCGGGCGGTGCCGGGCAAATAAAAATCGGGGGGAGGAGTCCCCCCGAGACGGACGACTTAGCGGGCGCTGTCAAAAAAGCCTGTCACCTGCTCCCGCGGCGCTTCAGGCTTGATCAGGCGGTAAAAAATCATAGACCAGACAGTTTCGTAAAAGGGCCAATTTACGGCGCGCAATTCTTGAGGAGTGGGGCGTACTACTTTACGCCGCAGCGACTTCGAGATGCAGCGCAACGCAGAAATTGGGTTTTTTTCGGAACTGTCAGGCTTGGGCTTTGGCTTTCTCCCAGTAAGGATGCATCATATCCTCGAAGATCGCTAGAGCGGCCTCCGACCCCTGGCCGGCGGCGGTCACGATCTGCTTGTAGCCGCCTTCCACGTCACCCGCCGAGTAGATGCCGCGGATGTTGGTGCGGTGTTTGGCGTCACGCTGAATGTAGCCGTCCTCGGTCAGAGCCACCCCGATCTTGTGGGCCAGATCCACCGCCGGCTCGTAGCCAATGGCCAGAAAAACACCGTCGATTTTAAGGGTCGAGGTTTTCTTGCTGCGGTTGTTCAACAGCAGAACCTCCTCCACCCGGTCCTTGCCCCTGATCTCCTTGACCTCGGTGTTCCAGAGCACCGGAATCCGGTTGTCTTCGAGGTTTTTGACCAGATACTGCTGGGCCCGCAGGGTGTCGCGGCGGTGCACGAGGGTGACCTCCACCCCCATGTGGTGAAGGTGCAGGGCCTCGGTCACGGCGCTGTTGCCGCCGCCGATCATGATCACCTTTTTGCCCTTGAAAAGCGGCCCGTCACAGGTGCTGCAGTAGCTGACCCCCTTGCCGGATAGGCGCGACTCCCCCGGAACGCCAAGGTGCTTGTGGGATGCGCCGGTGGCCAGCAGAACCGCCTTGGAGCGGAACTTGCGCCGGCTGGTGGTGGTTTCGATGGGGTCCCCCGGCTGAATGTCCAGCACCGCTTCACCCTGGAAGATCTGGACGTACTGCAGGGCGTGGCTGACCATGATGTCCACCAGGGACTTGCCGCCCACCTGGGTCAGGCCGGGGTAGTTTTCCACCACCGGGGTGGTCGCCACCTGCCCTCCCAGGGCCCCGCGCTCCACCACCGCCGCCTTGAGGCCGCTGCGCACCGCGTAGATGCCGGCCGTCAACCCGGCCGGGCCACCACCCACGATCAGCAGATCGGTGTCCACCACCGGGGCGTCGCTGTCGGGAATGAAAATCGTCACCTCCTCCAGCTTTTTCAGCGAGAGCATGAACAGCTCCTCGGGCTGGGCCCCCATGCCGGTCAGGATCTCGTTGGTGAAGGTCTGGGGAACGCTGTGGGCACTGTAGCGGTTGGCCAGATCGGGATTGCTCTGGATGTCGATGATTTCAAGGGAGACCAGCTCGGGCTTTTCGATGGCCGCACGCACCCCGTTGACGGCCTGCTGGGGGCAGTAGGGACACGTGGCGCTCACAAAGACCTTGACATCACGCGGTTCCTGCAGGCCTTCGAGCACCTTTTTGGCCTGGTCGTTGAGATTGGATTGCCCGAGGCCCAGCAGGATGATCATTTCCAGGAAGGTCCGGCCTTCCTCGCCCAGCGGGGCGCCCAACCAGCGGATGCTGTAGCGCTCGGGCGCGAAGAGCAGCGTCGGCGCGCGCTCCACGCGATGCTTGCGGGCCATTTCATGGTCGAGGGTGTACTCACGAAAGACGATCTTGTCGGTCAGTTCGCGAAAAGACCGCACCAATTGACGGGCCGCCTGTACGAAGACGTCATCCTGGCCGGGCCGGGCGAACAGGAAAAGGGGGATTTGGTTGGGCAGCCTTTCAAGGGTCATTTTAAGCTGCCGCAGAAACTGCTCCTGGGTCATCTGCTCGGGCTGGGCGCCCTGCTGCATGGGGTTCATAGGCTGGATCCTCGCTGGGCCCCTGAAGACGGGGTCAGGTTTTCTGTGAACGGGGCTCGATCTTCTTCAAGCCCGGGGAAATGGTGTGCCGGGCGCATTCGGGGCACAGGCCGATGAACTCCAGCCGGTGGCCGATGATCTTGTAGTCGGTTGCCGGGCAGAGCCGGGCTTCGATATTTTCCACCGGCGGCACGGGGGCATTGTCCACCCGGTCGCAGCAAACGCATCGGATATGATAATGCGGCCCCGGGTCGCCGTCAAAGCGCTTTAGGGTGCCGCCGAACTCCAGCTTCTGGATTTCCCCCAACTCGCAGAGAATATCGAGATTGCGGTAAACCGTGCCCAGACTGATGCGCGGCAGCCGCCGGCGGACCACCTCGTGGATCTCGTCGGCGCCCGGATGCGTGTTCATCTGGCGCAGCTCTTCGAGGATCACGCGGCGCTGCCGCGTCATGCGGTATTGAATCGGTTTCAGCATCGCCGCTCAATGGCGGGGGCGGGCCGGCCCCTGGAACCTGCCCGCCGGCCGCCGGAAATCTCAGCGTTGGTCGATCGCATCCAGGGTGCACTCGTCGGGACCGCAGTACTCGCCCACGTACCTGGCCGCGGGACGGTAGAGCTGGGGTTTGGGTGCGGCCTCGGCGAACTGCTCCTCCAGGACATGCGCCACCCACCCCGCCACCCGCGAGACCGCGAAAACCGGGGTGAAATAGTCGATGGGAATCCCCATCGCGTGGTAGAGCGAGGCGCTGTAGAAATCCACATTGACAAAGATGTCGATCCCTTTTCGTTTTTTGAAGGCCGCTTTGCCGACCGTCTCCAGCCGCCGCGAAATCTCGTACCACTGGGTCTCGCCGGTGCGCTCGCCCATGGTGCGCGACATGGGCGCCAGAATGTGCGCCCGGGGGTCGTCCACCTGGTAGACGGCATGTCCCAGCCCATAGATCAGCCGCCCCTCGGCCAGCATCTGCTCAACGTAGGATTCGACCTTGTCCACCGAGCCGATCTCCAGCAGCATCCGCATCACGCGTTCGTTGGCACCCCCGTGCAGGGGGCCGGAGAGCGACCCGACCGCGGCCGAAACCGCTGCGTACATGTGCGCCTGGGTGGAGGCCACCTGGCGGGCGGTGAAGGTCGAGGCGTTGAAGGAGTGCTCGGCGTGCAGCACCAGGCAGGCGTCGAAAAAGCGGGTGAGCTCGTCGTCGGGGCGGCTGCCGGTCAGCATGTAGAGGAAATTGGCGGCATGGCTGAGCTCCGGCAGGGGCGCCAGCGGCTCCAGGCCCTGCCGCACCCGCTCCCAGGCGCAGAGGATGGTCGGGAAACGGGCGATCAGGCGGATGCCCCTGGCCACGGAAGCCTCGCGGGTGTAGGTGTCGAGGTCCGGGTCGTGGGTGGCCAGAAGCGACACCGCTGCCTGCAGAATGTCCATCGGCCGCGCGTCCCGGGACTGGGTGCGCAGCGCGGCGATGATCTCCGGCGCCACCTGGCGGGCATCCCGCAGGGCGTCCCGGATGCCGTCCAACTCCGACCGGTCCGGCAGGCGCTCATGCAGCAGCAGGTGGACCACCTCCTCAAAGGTGGCCTTTTCCGCCAGGTCTTTGGCCAGATAACCGCGGTAAATGAGCTTTCCGGCCTTGCCGTCGACCTGGCTGATCTTGGTGCTGGCGACGATCACACCGCGCAGCCCCGTGTTCAGTGTCGGGGTACATTCTTCCATGGTGGGCCCTCTTCGCTTGTGCGGTTGGTCTTCGATTCACCGCCGGGACCCGGCCCCTGGCGGGGCCGCGGCCGGGCTTTTCAGATGTCGACCCAGATGTCCGCCTCGTTGCCGCAGTGGCTGCAGACCCCATGGCCTTTCACCTTGTGGGTCTCGTGCGCGTGGGGCGCGCCGCCGGCTTCGGCTGCCTCTTCGGCTTCGGGTGCGGCTGAGGCCGATTCCAGCGAGCAGGTCACCACCATTTCGGCCTCGTTGCCGCAATTTTCACATCTGCAAACCTGCTTGACGGTTTTGGTCCGGGATGCTTCACTCATCGTCGACTCCTTGCGGTTGCGGTTTTGGAATGCCTAATTGGCTGATTCGCGGGTGATCAGAGCTGTTCATAAAACACCATAAAAATGAGGTCACTGGCCTCAAAAGTCAAGAAGGGATTTGATCTCGCGGGGGCCGGGGCGGTCGCCCCAGGAATCGCCGCAGTTCCTCGGGGACCGGTGTCAGGGACCGAGAGCCGCCAGGTGATCCAGCAGCCCCTGCATCATGCGGTTGATCCGGTCGAAACGCGCCGCGTCGGCGGTCATCTGGTCCGCCGACTGAACATAGGGCCCCGGCACGATCTCCTCGCCGCAGTGCGCGATCAGGCCGGCAGCCAGCTCGGGCAGCGTCTCCAGGTGAAATTGCAGCCCCGCCACCCGCCCGCCGAAGACAAACCCCTGGTTTTCGCATCCCCGGCTGCGGGCCAGGTGCAGGGCCCCGGCCGGCAGATCGAAGGTATCGCCGTGCCAGTGAAACACCTCGGCCTCCTGCGGCAGAAAGCCGGCCGCCGGGTCCCGTTGGGCCGCGGCGGTTTTTTGAATCGGAAACCAGCCGATTTCCCGATGCCGGTTGGTGGAAACCCGGGCGCCCAGGGCATCGGCAATCAGCTGCGCCCCCAGGCAGATGCCCAGCACACGCTTGCCGGCCGAAACGGCTTTGGCGATGAACCGTTTTTCGGCTCGCAGCCAGGGAAAGCGATGCTCTTCGTAGATGTTCATGGGGCCGCCGAGCACCACCAGGAGGTCCAGCGACGCCAGCGCCGGCAGCGGCTGACCGTCGTAGAGGGCCGTCACCGTCAGGCCATGGCCGCCCTCGCGGGCCCAGTGGCCGATGCTGCCCGGGGTTTCGAAAGGCACATGTTGCAGACAGTGAAGATCCATCGCGAACTCCTTTCCGGGCCATGCGCCGGCGACTGGACAATCGCCGATTCGTTCGTATTTTAAAGAGGTTTGACAAACCGCGAACGATTTGCGACAAAAATTCTTCGGCCGATACCTTAGGCAGGATCCACAACAAAAGCCAGTACAAACTTGAGGAGCGACGCGCATGCTGAATCTAGAGCAACTCAAAGAGGATCGAGGTTTAATCGACGCCATCAATTGGGACATGACCCCCGAGGAGGCCGTGCGCCTATACCTCGAATGGGGCAACAACTGGGCCCGGGGAGACGGCTACGTGATCCGCTCCAAAGATGATTACACCGTCTATTTCGTGGTCAACTGCTGGTCCCGACCCTACTGGATCTACCTGATCAGGCGCAACTCGGACGAAGCCGTCGAGGTGGCCAAGTTCGAACTGCCCAAGCGCTTCGAAAAACCGGTCTGCGAACTCAAGGGGATCTACGCCCCCGAAGGCGATGTCAAGGCCTGGCTGAAACAAGAGCTGGGCGTCGATTAGGCGCCGGCTGTGGGCGACGACGGTTGGCCGATCACCCCAAGCGCGTCCCCCTGCACCCGACCCCAGCGCGGGGCATCCCCAGCGGAGGCAACACCCATGGAGCAGCACGCCTATATCGAGCTCGAGCAAACCTACGGCGCCCATAATTACAAGCCCCTTGACGTGGTCCTGTGCCGCGGGGAAGGCGTGTGGGTCTGGGACGTGGACGGCAACCAATACCTCGACTGCCTTTCGGCCTACTCGGCGGTCAACCAGGGGCACTGCCACCCGCGCATCATGGCGGCCATGATCGACCAGGCCCGCAGGTTGACCCTCACCTCGCGGGCCTTCCGCAACGACCAGCTGGGACCGTTCTACCGCGAGCTCTGCGAGCTGACCCACTCCCACAAGGTGCTGCCCATGAACAGCGGGGCCGAGGCGGTGGAAACGGTGATCAAGACGGTTCGCAAATGGGGCTACATGCAAAAAGGGGTGCCCGAGGACCAGGCCGAGATCATCGTCTGCGAGAACAATTTCCACGGCCGCACCATCACCATCGTCGGTTTCAGCACCGACCCAAGCTCGCGCCGGGGCTTCGGTCCCTTCACACCCGGCTTTAAAATCATCCCCTTCGGCGATGCCGCGGCCCTGGAGGCGGCCATCACCCCCAACACCGTAGGTTTTCTGGTGGAGCCGATCCAGGGCGAGGCCGGGGTCATCATCCCACCGGCGGGCTATCTCAAGGAAGTCAAAGCCATCTGCGAAAAGCACAACATCGTCCTGATCCTGGATGAGATCCAGACCGGTTTGGGGCGTACCGGCAAGCTCCTGGCCGAAGCCCACGACGGCATCGAGGCGGACCTGACCCTCATCGGCAAGGCGCTTTCCGGCGGCTTCTATCCCATCTCGGCGGTGCTCTCCAACACCGAGGTCATGGGCGTGCTCCAGCCCGGCGAGCACGGCAGCACCTTCGGCGGCAACCCTTTGGCCTGCGCTGTAGCGCGCGCGGCCATGCGGGTGCTGGTGGAGGAGGGGATGATCGAAAACGCCGCCCAGACCGGGGAGTATTTCCTGAAATGCCTGCGCCAGATCCAGAGCGACAAGATCCAGGATGTCCGTGGCCGGGGGCTGATGATCGCAGTTGAGCTTCACCCCGAGGCCGGCGGGGCCCGCCAGTACAGCGAACGGCTGCAGGCCGCGGGCCTGCTCTGCAAGGAGACCCACAGCCACACCCTGCGTTTCTCCCCGCCGCTGGTGATCACCCGCGACGTGGTCAACTGGGCACTGGAGCGCATCAACACGGTGCTCGGCGGCTGAGGCGGCCGTCGCGCCGCTGCCCGCGAGACAGCCTGCAAATAGGAGGCGCGCCATGGCCAATGCACGCTTTGGGGTGACCAAGCCCGCCAACGAGCCGGTTCTGGCTTATGCGCCGGGAAGCCCCGAGCGCACGCTGCTGGCCTGCGAGCTTGCGCGCCAGTCCGGGGAAACGCTGGAGATTCCGCTGATCATCGGGGGCCGCCCGGTGACCACCGGGGACCTCGGCGAGGTGGTGATGCCCCATGACCACGGTCATGTCCTCGCCCGCTACCACAAGGCCGGCCCGCGGGAGGTGCAGTTGGCGATCGCCGCGGCGCAGGCCGCCCGGCAGGCATGGGAGGAACTGCCCTGGAGCGACCGCGCGGCGATTTTTCTCAAGGCCGCCCAGCTGATCTCCACCCGCTGGCGGATTCGGCTGAACGCCGCCACCATGCTGAACCAGTCCAAAAACGTGGTCCAGGCCGAGATCGATTCGGCCTGCGAGCTGGCCGATTTTCTGCGCTTCAATGCCTATTTCCTGGGCCGGATCTACGCCGAGCAGCCCGCGGCCACCCCGGAGGCCCTCAACCGCCTGGAGTACCGGGGCCTGGAAGGCTTCGTGTTCGCCGCGACGCCGTTCAACTTCACCGCCATCGCCGGCAACCTGCCCACCGCTCCGGCCCTGATGGGCAACGCCGTGGTCTGGAAGCCGGCCTCCAGCGCGGTCCTCTCCGGCTGGCACCTGATGCAGCTCTTCCAGGAGGCCGGCTTCCCCGATGGCGTAATCAATTTCGTCCCCGGTGACGGTCCAAGGGTGGGCGCCGCCGCCCTGGCCGACGAGGCCCTGGCGGGGATCCATTTCACCGGCTCAACCGCCGTTTTCCAGGGCATGTGGCGGACCGTGGGCGTCCGCAGCGCGCACTATCGCAGCTACCCGCGCCTGGTGGGGGAAACCGGCGGCAAGGATTTCGTGGTGGCCCACCCGTCGGCCGACCCCGCCGCCCTTTGCACCGCCCTGGTGCGGGGGGCCTTCGAATACCAGGGCCAGAAGTGTTCGGCCGCCTCGCGGGCCTACATCCCAGCCAGCCTCTGGGACGGCCTGCAAGACCGCCTGGCGGCCGCGCTGGATGAAATCCGGCTGGGAGACCCCAGGGATTTCGGCTGTTTCATGAACGCCCTGATCGATGAGGCGGCCTTCGAGCGCGTCATGGGGTACATCCATCGGGCCGGCGCGTCCAACGACGCCGAGATTCTTTTCGGCGGCGGCGGCGACAAAACCCGCGGCTACTTTATCGCCCCCACGGTGGTGCGGGCCGGGGTGCCGGAATACGAAACCATGACCCAGGAGATCTTCGGCCCCCTGCTTTCCCTTTACCGCTACCCGGACGACGGCTTTGCAGAGATCCTGGCGGTCTGCGACCGGACATCGCCCTACGCCCTGACCGGGGCGCTTTTCGCCCGCGACCGGGCCGCCATCGCCCTGGCCGAAAGGCGCCTGCGGCACGCGGCGGGCAACTTCTACATCAACGACAAGCCCACCGGCGCCGTTGTCGGTCAGCAGCCTTTCGGCGGTGGACGGGCCTCGGGCACCAACGACAAGGCCGGCTGGCACCTCAACCTGCTGCGCTGGACCAGTGTCCGCACCATCAAAGAGACCTTCTGCCCGCCCACCGATTTCCGCTACCCGTTCATGGGGCCCGAAAAAATCGGCCCCGATCCGGGCGGCCCCCCTTGAACCGGTATCCCGCCCCCGCCTTCGGGGGCCTCCAGAGGTCCGCGGCATGCAGGAAAACGTGATCATCATGGGCGCCGCCGGGCGCGATTTCCACAACTTCAACGTCTATTTCCGGGACAACCCGCGCTACCGGGTGGTCTGTTTCACGGCCACCCAGATCCCCAACATCGACGACCGGCGCTACCCGGCGCAGCTGGCGGGGCGGCTTTACCCGGACGGCATCCCGATCCACTCCGACCGCCGCCTGGCCGAGTTGATCCACCAGCACCGGATCGACCTGGTGGCCTTTTCCTACAGCGACGTGCCCCACACCGAGGTCATGCACAAGGCCTCGATCGTGACCGCCAACGGTGCGGACTTCATCATCGTCGGCGCCTCCTACACGATGCTGAAGTCCCGCAAACCGGTGGTCTCGGTCTGCGCCGTACGCACCGGCTGCGGCAAATCCCAGACCAGCCGCGAGGTGCTGCGGATTCTGCGGCAGCTGGGCAAGCGGGTCGTGGCGGTCCGCCACCCCATGCCCTACGGCGACCTCACCCGCCAGGTGGTCCAGCGCTTCGCTTCGTACGCGGACCTGGATGCCGGCGGCTGCACCATCGAAGAACGCGAGGAGTACGAGCCCGTTGTGGCCATGGGGGCGGTGATCTATGCCGGCATCGACTACGAGAAGGTCCTGCGGCAGGCCGAAGAGGAGGCGGACGTGATCGTCTGGGACGGGGGCAACAACGACACCCCCTTCTACCTCCCCGAGGTCGCCATCGTGGTCTTCGACCCTCACCGCGCGGGGCACGAGACCGCCTACCACCCCGGCGAGACCAACATGCTGATGGCCGATATCGCCGTCATCAACAAGGTGGACAGCGCCGACCCGGCGGCGGTCGCGGCGCTCCGGCGCACCATCGCCGCCCACAACCCGAAGGCCGACATCGTCCTGGCCGATTCGGCCCTCCTGGTCGATGCCCCCGAGCGCATCCGCGGCCGCAGGGTCCTGGTGGTGGAGGACGGCCCCACCGTGACCCACGGCGACATGCCCTTCGGCGCCGGGGTGATCGCCGCCCGGCGCTTCGGCGCCGCGGCCCTGGTGGACCCGCGTCCCCACCTGGTGGGCAGCCTGCAGGAGACCTTCGCGGCCTATCCCCGGATCGGGACGCTGCTGCCGGCCATGGGCTACGGCGAGGGGCAGGTGCGCGACCTGGAGGCCACCATCAACAACACCCCCTGCGACCTGGTGGTGTCGGCGACACCCGTCGACCTGACCCGTCTGATGAGCATCGCCAAACCCGTGGTCCACATCCGCTACACCTACCGGGACCACGATCCGGCCACCTTGAAAAAAGCGCTGCTCAGGCGCCTGAAGGTCTGACCCGCGCATGACCCCAGAGCCCCCCGAAAAACCGATCCTGCTGGTCGCCCTGGGCGGCAACGCTCTGATCCGCAAGGGTCAGGCCGGCACCATCGCCGAGCAGTTCGAGAACCTGAAGCTGCCCATAGGCCAGATCGCGCGGTTGTCGCGGGACTTCAGGGTCATCATCACCCACGGCAACGGCCCCCAGGTGGGCAACCTGCTCCTGCAACAGGAGTGCTGCGACGCGGTCCCCAAGCTGCCGCTTGAGATCCTGGTGGCCCAGACCGAGGGCCAGATCGGCTATATGATCGAGTCGCGCCTGGACGAGGAGCTCATGGCTCTGGGGGCCGGCTTCCGGCCCATCGTGACCTTGATCACCTACGTCGTGGTGGACCGCCGCGACCCGGCCTTCGACGCCCCCAACAAGCCCATCGGACCGGTTTTGGCCCCCGAGAAGGTGGCCGGCCTGCCCCACCCCTGCATCGAGACCCCCAAGGGCTGGCGGCGCGCCGTGGCCTCCCCGCAGCCGGTGACGATCGTCGAGAAGCGTGAAATCCGGAAACTGATCCAGCTGGATTTCATCGTGATTTGCTGCGGCGGCGGGGGAATCCCGGTGATCCGCGAGGGCCGCTCATTTGCCGGGGTGGACGCGGTCATCGACAAGGACCTCGTCAGCGCCCGGCTGGCCCTGGAAACCGGGGTGGACCGGTTCGTCATCGCCACCGACGTCCCCGGCGTCTATCGCGACTATGGCCGCAGGGGCCAGCGCCTGCTGAAAACCCTGACGATCGCGGAGGCGTTAAGATACCGAGAGGCCGGCCATTTCTCCGCGGGCGCGATGCTGCCCAAGATTGATGCGGCCGTCACCTTCGCCCGCCACAGCGGCAAATGGGCGACGATCACGGCCATCGACGCGATCGAAGCCGCCGTAAGGGGCGCGGCCGGCACCCGTCTGCTGCCGGATTGAGGCGCCCTGCCGACAAATCCCGCCACCCGGAGAAAAACGATGAATTCCGCCCCCAAGAGCTGCAAGCCGATCCTGAAACGCGCCGCCGGCGCGCTGTTGACGCTCCTCCTGGCGCTACCGGCCGCCGCCCAGGCCCCTGCCGACGAGGCGGCGCTCTGGGCCGCGCTGGCCGGTGGCGGCCACGCGGCCCTGATGCGCCATGCGCTGGCGCCCGGCACCGGGGATCCGCCCGGCTTTCGGATAGACGACTGCACCACCCAGCGCAACCTCTCGCCTGCCGGGCGCCGGCAGGCGCGCGCCCTGGGCGAACGCTTCCGGGAGCACGGCGCAACGGATGTCGCGGTCTTCTCCAGCCTCTGGTGCCGCTGCCTGGAAACGGCCAGGCTGCTGGAGTTGGGGGAGGTGACCCCTCTGCCGGCGCTGAACTCGTTTTTCCGCGACAGAAGCCGTGAGGCCGCCCGGAGCGCCGCGCTGCGGCGCCTGATCGCCGAGCACGCCGGGGGCCGGTCCCTGGTGCTGGTCACCCATCAGGTCAACATCACCGCACTCACCGGCGTGTTTCCGAACTCGGGTGAAATCGTGGTGGTGCACCTGGAGGGCGACCGGTTGCGGGTCGTGGGCCGCATCCGCTGAAGCGCGGTGCGTTTTTTGGCCGGTCGGGGTCGGCCCCGACGACGGGGACAAGGGTCGGGTGACAGCATCCACTTAAGGACCTCCGGCGCCAAATGGCCCGCCGGCCGGAGGTCGGCTCAAAGGCTTCGGGCGGCGCCGCCGCCCTCCAGGCCGAAGGGCGAGAGCAGACCGCTTTCGATCTCGTTTCCGAAAAGGGCCTCCTTGGCGGCGGCGATGGTTTCGGGCAGATAGCGGCCGTACATCTTGACCGGCAACTCCCCCAAATGGCTCACCGGCGCCACCGCCAGCGTCAGCAGGTACTCGACCAGATAACCGGCGTTCTGGGCCAGGAGTCCGCTGTAGACCTGCCGCTGGCGAAGCCGCAAGACCCGCAGTTCGTGCATGGAACGGCCCAATTCCGATTCCATCAGTTCATCGTAGGTCGTCAGGATGACCTCCAGCCGCACCACCGCTGCGCCCCGGGCCAGGTAGTCGGCGAACCCGGCTTTGGACCGGACCGGGTCCAGGCCGCGGCGCGCGGCGATGGACCAGTCAAACCCCTGCTGGCGTGCTGCGAGCTCATCCGGGGCGGGCAGGTCGATGTCCACCAGGAGGTTGACGGCATTGTAATCACCGCTGTGCGTCTCGATCTCCACGACCTTGAAGCCGGTCTCCTCTCCCAGTAGCGCCGGCACGCGTTCGAGCACATCCGGCGCGGCGACGATCTTGAACCCCACCAGATCGTTGACCGCCAGCGCTTCGCGCCCGATACGCACGTTTGCGTGCCGGAAACGGCCGGCCACCGCCGTTTCGGCCGCAACGAAATCGCGGGCCATGACATCGTCGGAGCTGATCAGGTCGGCGAGCTGCAGGCCGGCCTGGGCGGCCCTGCCGGATGCGATCTGCCGGGCCTCGGACCTGATTTCCCAAAGAAGGGCGGCCACCAGACGATGGGAAACTTTTTCCGCCACCCGGGAAAGGCGCTTGATCCGCCCGATGGCCGCCAGACGGCCGTCGGAGGTGGTGACCACGCCGACCTCGATGGGCAGGCGGGGAAAGAAGTACTCCGGGTTTTCACGAAAACCAGCGATCAGCTCTTGAATCCGGGGGCTGTGATGCGGCAGGTGTTGGATGAGACGCTCGCGCAGGAGATGTTTTTGACGCAGCCGCTGGATTTCCAGCGGGGAATCGAAAAGCCGGCCCAAAAAAGCGATCATGCGCTCGACGGCCACCCGGGCGACGATGCTTTCGTAGAGGAATATCCGGCTGACGGTGCGCGGGTCGCGGGGGTCGAAATCGTCGTTGAGCCAGCGCAGGGTGAGATCGAAGAGGGCGTCCCGGTGGGTCAGGGCGGTGATATACATGGGCGCTCAGTGCTCCTGGGCGGATAGCGGCCGCAAGCGCGGTCGCCGCCAGCCAAGCGGGTCCCCCAAAAGGCAGGGCCGCGGCGGATTCTTGGGAGAGGCAACGCTTCGTTTTCCCTGGGCCCTTACCCCGCAAGCCGATCGATGACGGCTTCCAGATAGCGCGACTGCAGCAGGCGGGAGGCCAGGGCGCGCTTGAGGGGCGGCAGTTTCAAAATGGCACCCAGGACCGCGGCCAGGGCCCGGAAGCTGGACAACACCTGGTTGTCGCAGATCAGGTGCTGCAAGGTCCCCCGCTCAAGCGCCATCACCACGGTCCGGTTTACCGTATCAAGCGGCGTCAAGACCCGATCCGGCCGGGGATCGAGAAAGACGGCGGCAGACGGGCAATTGCGGACGCAAACCCCGCAGCCGAGACACAGGGCGGCATCGATGATGGCCGGTCCGGCGGCGCCGGCCGGGGGCGGGGCGATCGCCAGAACCGGGCACACGGCCGCACAAAGACCGCAGCCGGTGCACGCCGCGGCATCGACGCGCGCGATGAAATTGGAGTGGATCGGACGCGTCAGGCCGAAGCGGCGGATGGCCAGCATGGCCTCACAGCAGCAGCCGCAACAGTTGCAGATGAAATTGACCCCCTGGCGCACGTTTTCACCGAACTGGGCCAGGTTGTGGGCGCAGGCGGCCTGGAGCAGGTCGATGCACTCCGGCACCTCAACCGGTCGGGCATGCCCGTGTTTGATCAGGGAGGCGGCCGCGGTGTTGAAGGTCATGCAAATGTCCTTGGGAGCGGCGCAATCCCGGCCCACATGGGCCATCTTGTGGCGGCAGTAGCACAAACTGATGCCGATATGGGAGGCGCTGCGGATCACTTCGCTGGCCCGTTCATAATCCAGGACATGCAGGGCATTGGCCTTGGAAAGGGCCGACTCCTGGACGAATACCCGCCCCAGGGGCGTTTGACCGTCCAGAAACAGGGCCTTGATAAAATCCTCTTCAACGTTGAGGTACTGGTAGAACATTTCGCTGAGGGCTTTTTGGTCGATATCATGGCGCAGCCGCATCAGGGAAAACTCAAAGAAGCCGGCCATGGGCGGCGGCAGGCAGTAGAACTGGGTCCCGTTTTGGGGCATGTCCACCAGAATGGCCCGATCGGCCAAACCGTCCAGAATGGCCCGGGCGGCGGCTGATTTCATCTTCCAGGCCCGGGCGGCGTCTGCCACGGTAAAGGGGCGAATGGGAAGCCGCGCCACCAGACCGGCCTCTTTTTCGCTGAACAGCAACTTCAGGATCGCAAAGAGCAGCTCCGATGGGGGAGCCCCCTGGGGGAAGCGGTTCAGACGATCGGAAAGCCGGGCGTAGGCGGAAACACCGGCGAGGTGGGCCATGGTTTCTTCGAACCTCCGCATTATGGTGGGCCGGAACCCCGGGTTGGGTGCGCGACCCGGGGGAGTCGTTAGTGGTTGTCGCACCTTACTGGGTAGTCATTTACCCTTCGGATTTCCCGCCTGACCCTGGCGCGCCAGCTGGTTGACCTGC
>Ga0272444_10003293_pt1 | contig 14610 bp, 14 predicted proteins | sample SSMForm13_FD_201033 | JGI IMG/M metagenome (GOLD analysis project Ga0272444, IMG submission 201033) | Marine sediment archaeal communities from Little Sippewissett salt marsh, Falmouth, MA, United States - SSM-Form-13 | ecosystem: Environmental > Aquatic > Marine > Wetlands > Sediment ...
CGGCCTACAACAAGGGCATGGGGCACCTCACGGACGCCCTGGAACTGACGCGGCAGGGCGGCGACGGAACGTCCTGGCGGGAACTGCGCCAAGCCCTGCCCAAGCTGGCCTGGGAGCGCTGGTACAAGAACGCCAGGCACGGCTACGCGCGCGGCTACGAGGCCGTGGATTACGTGCAGCGCATCCGCTATTACTACTACGTGCTACACGGGCTCCTCGTCCTTTCGCGGCCGGAAGCGGAGCAGCTTGCCCCGCTTGTCTTCCCCGCCACCTTCGCCAGCATCTGAGGCCTTCGGAGGCGCGTATTCCTTGGTACCGCGCCCGTCCGCGTCCCCGGGAGCGCTCCACTGCTTCCAGTGGTGGTTGAACAGTTGATTCTTCCAGCGCACGGCCTGGATGATGCCCAGGACCAGAACCGCCTCCTCCCAGCGCTTGGTGGGCTCGAACTCCTGCACCGCGCGGGCGTACTGTTCCCACATCGATGACAGGGAGGCCTCGTCGTAGGCCAGTATCTGCCGGGCCAGCTTCTGCAGGACCTTTTCCACGTCGCGCTCCAGGGGGGGTATGGCGGCCCGGCTCCATTGCCCGTCCGCCCGGCCTGTGATAACAACTCCAGCCCCGAACGTAAAATGCCGATTCGGCCGCGCGCCACGCGGCGTCGATTCTTACGGAGGACAGCATGAGCGATCTCAAGGCCATGTACCGCACCGTGCTCAAGGACAGCTTCCCGGCCGAACTGAGCCTGCGCCTGGGCGACCAGGAACTGGTCTTCACCAAACGCGTCTGGACCATCGACGGCCAGGAAAAAGGGCTGCGCTACGGCGAAAACCCGGACCAGCCCGCGGCCCTGTACGAATGCACCGGCGGCGGCCTGACCCTGGACGGCGTGGCCTGGCGCGGACCGGGCCAGGGACTGGTCTCGGCCCTGACCGAGGAGCATATGATCCAGGCCGGCAAGCACCCGGGCAAGATCAACCTGACCGACGTGGACAACGGCCTGAACATGCTCCAATACCTGTCGGCCAAGCCCGCGGCCGTGATCCTCAAGCACAACAACCCCTGCGGCGCGGCCTGGACCGAGGACGGCACGGCCGAGGCCCTGCGCAGGGCCTTCGAGTCCGACCGCATCGCGGCCTTCGGCGGCACCGTGGTGGTCAACCGGCCCCTGGACAAGGCCGCCGCCGAGATGGTCAACGCCTCGTACTTCGAAGTGGTGGCCGCGCCCGCCTACGAGGACGGGGCCGTGGAGGAACTGGCCAAGCGCAAGAACCTGCGCATCCTGCGCATCCCGGGCATCGACGGTCTGGCCGGCCTGGCCGGGCAGCCCTTCCTGGACATCAAGTCCCTGTCAGACGGCGGCCTGGTGCTCCAGGCCTCGTACCGCAACCGCATCCTGACCGCGGACGACTTCATGCCCGCCAAGGCCGAAAAAGACGGCGACGTGTTCATCGCCCGCGCCCCGGACGCCCGCGAGGCCGACGACCTGCTCTTCGCCTGGGCCGTGGAGGCGGGCGTGACCTCCAACTCGGTCATCTTTGTCCGTGACGGGGCCACCACGGCCATCGGCACGGGCGAGCAGGACCGCGTGGGTTGCGTGGAACTGACCATCCACAAGGCGCACACCAAATACGCCGACCTGCTCTGCTTCCGGGAAACCGGCACGTCCATCTACCAGTTGAAGCTGGAGGCGGCCTCAAACGAGGCGGCCCGCAAGCAGTACGACGGGTACATGGCCCAGGCGGCCGAGGCCAAGGGCGGCCTGCCCGGATCGGTGCTGGTGTCGGACGGATTCTTCCCCTTCCGCGACGGCGTGGACGTGGCCATGGAGCAGGGCGTGACCGCCATTGCCCAGCCCGGCGGCTCCATCCGCGACTGGGAGGTCATCAGCGCCGTGAACGAAGCCACTCCCCAGGTGGCCATGGTCTTCACGGGCCAGCGGTCGTTCAGGCACTAGGCCGGCCGCTCAACGTCAACACAAAGGAGACGCGGCCTCCCGGCCGCCGCCCCATGACCGACACCGTCGCCTATCCCGGACCGGGCTGCGTGGTGGAGTTCCTGCATTCGGACCGGCCCCAGGCCGCCTGGGTGCTGGACGAATCCGGCTCGCGCCTGCGCGTCCTGACCCTGTCCCAGCGGGAGATGAAGCTGCCCGCCGGGCGCATCCTGCCCTGGGCCGGGCCCGGCTGCGACCCCTCGCTGTCGCGGGCCGAGGCCCTGGAGACCATCACCCGGCACGACGCCCGCCGCGCCGAACTGGCCGCCTCCGTGGACGTGGACGAAATCTGGTCCCTGGCCCAGGGCGAGGTGGACCGCGCCGACGCGGCCTGGTTCGCCCAACTCCTCTGGGACAATCCCGACGTGGACCACGTGGCGGCCATGGGCCGGGCGCTCATCTCCCACAAGACCCACTTCAAGTTCCAGCCCCCGCACTTCGACGTGCACACCGAGGAAAAGGTCCAGGCCAGGCTGGCCGAACTGGAGACCGTGCGCCGCCGCGAACGGGTCACCGCCGCTGGCCAGGCCTTTTTCCAGGATTTGTGGGCGCACCGCATGAAAGGCAGGGCCAAGCCCGGCGAACCCGAGGACCCCGAGGTGCGCGACGCCCTGGCCGGCATCCTGCGCGGGGCCATCGCCGACCGCCTCCAGGGGCCCGAACTGGTCATGTGGAACACCCTGCGCAAGCCCCTGCCCGACCATCCCCTGCAGGGCCTGATCCTGGCCATGGCCTGGGGACTGGTGCCCGAGCATCACGACTGGCACCTGGACAACGAGGGCTACGACTGGGGCGATGCATGGTCCGCGCCCTTCGCGTCCCTGGCCGAGGCCCGGGCCCGCGACCTGGACGCCGAGACCGGCGAGCCCGAGCCCGGGCCGTGGCTGAGCATCGATTCGGCCACCACCCAAGACATCGACGACGCCTTCGCCATCAAGCGCGACGGCCACGGCGAGGGGGGGTACCGCCTGCGCCTGGCCCTGGCCTGCCCCGGCCTGCACTGGGAATTCGGTTCGGACCTGGACCTGGCCGTGCGCGAACGGGCCAGCAGCGTCTACCTGCCCGAGGGCTCCAGCCACATGCTGCCCGAGGCCTACGGCCTGGGCCTGTACAGCCTGCGGGCCGGCGCGGTCGTCCCGGCCCTGGTCATGGACATGCGCCTGGACGCCGGAGGCGTGCTCGAATCCATGGAGCCGCGCCTGTCCTGGGTGCGCGTGGAGGACAACACCACCTACGAGAAGGCCGAGGCCGCCCTGACGGAAGGTGAGGCCCTGGGCCCCGGACACGAAAACGATCTGAACGGGCCCCTGGCCATGGCCCTTGATCTCGCCCGGACCCTGCGCCGGCGGCGCATCGAAATGGGAGCCGTGGTGGTGGACCGCCCCGAGCCCAAGATCACGCTCAGCGGTGAAGGCGCCCGGACCCGCGTGGACATCGAACCCCAGCCCGAATGCGAGGCCGCCCAGGCCGTGGTCAGCGAATTCATGATCCTGGCCAACTGCGCCGCGGCCGACTGGGCCGTGGAGCGGGACGTGCCCGTGCTCTTCCGCACCCAGAGCTCGCCCCTGCCCCGCGACGCCGCCGGTATCTGGACCGCGCCGGAGGACGCCTTCCGGGTGGTGAAGATGATGAGCGCGGCCATCACCGAGCCGCATCCGCGGCCCCACGCCACCATCGGCGTGGACGCCTACTGCCCTGTCACGTCGCCGCTTAGGCGCTACACCGACCTGCTGAACCAGGTCCAGATGCTGTCCGTGTTGCGCTTTGGGTCTCCGGCCATGGACAGGGACAAGCTGGAATCCATCCTGCCCCACGTCAACTCGCGCCTGGACGCGGCCACGCGCATCCAGCGCTACAGGCCGCGCTACTGGAAGTTGGAATACTGCCGCCAGCGCAAGAACGAGAGCCACGCCGGGGTGCTGGTGGACGCCGAGGGGCCCCTGGCCACGGTGGCCCTCACGGACGTGCAGATCTTCGTGCGCGCTCCTCGCGCGATGTTCGGGGACAAGCTCGTGCCGGGCCAGCGGTTCCAGGTGCGCCTGCACCGGGTCAATCCCATGCTCAATGAGATCCGGGTGGCCGAGGCCTGGGAAGAGTAAATCGTTATGAATATCCTAATCGATACAAACATTCTAATAAACGCCATAACCCACAGAAGTTATCTTGCCCCAAAGGACATACATTGGGGCGATAAAACTCACACAGTTAACATTCTAACACGAGGCCCTTCCCCTCCAAGAGAAGATGAAATCTTCAGAATCCAAAATATACCCTATCTGGCCAGCATCTGCCTTCTGGCCCGACAGGGTTTTTTTGAGTTTTATAGATCGATTGAATTAAGAATGGAACGTGTTAGGCACAAAGGAAAATTCTATAATCAAGGATACGTTGGGGTTAATTTTTTTGAAGGAATACAAATCAAACCAGCAAGATCGCCAATTGAAAGAACAATATATATTTCTCCTGAATATAGTTGCGGAACAGATGAAAATGAACAAATGTCTTTTTTCAAATCGATAAATCACCCAAGGTTTATTGAACTGCGGAAATTATTCAACAAAGATTCATACATAGATGACATTTCCCACTATTGGACTGCTGAATTTAATGAGCTCGATGTATTCCTAACCATGGATAATAAATTTTACGAAACATATATCAAAAATAAACGAAAAATTATTTCTTCTACGCAAGTCATGATCCCCAAAGAACTATGCATCGAGATGTCAATCCCCCCGACTGACATTGAAGAATATGCCAAGAATCATATTCCCTAACTATTTCATTATAAAAATCCCTTACCCTGACAGGATAAAGGGAAATCCCATTTAGCCTTCAAACTAATAGGAAAAACGAGAGGACTTGGTCTCCCGGCCCGCGGGCACCATGCCCGAGGCCGGGAGGCCAAGTTGGGGAGGGGAGATATGTCGGCCGGCGACCGCTAGGCGGCGATCTGCGCCAGCAGCTCCGAGGCGGCCTCGTTGTCCGGATCGGCGGCGAGGATGCGGTCCAGATGGGACGCGGCCTCGTCCTTGCGGTCCAGGCTCGCCAGGCAGCCCGCCAGCGCATAGCGCACGTCGTGCTTGAGCGGGTCGATGGCCAGGAAATTCTCCAGGTGCGGAACCACCTCTTCCAGGCGGCCGAGCTGATGGCCGATCTGGATGAGCATGCAGGTGGCCACCATGTTCTCGGGGTTCTTGTCCAGGGCTGCGATGAAGTGCCCGAAGGCCTCCTCCTGGGAACCCATTTCCAGCTCCACCAGTCCCATGCCGGTCAACGACTTGTCGGTGGCCTCGATGGACGCGGCCTTGCTGTACAGCGACAGGGCGTTCTCAAGCTGTCCCTGCTGCACGGCGATGGTGGCCAGACCCATGTAGGGATCGGGGTGGACGCCGTTGGAATTGGCGGCTTTCTCGTAGTGCTCCTTGGCGCGATCCAGATCGCCCATGAACAGGTAGCACTCGCCCAGTTCCTTGTTGATCTCGTAGTCCAGATGATTGCTCATAATCCCCTCCAAATTCGTTTTCGGGCTGGGGCGCCCCGGGCACAAATTGCCCGTCGCCGGGCATGCAGCAAAATGCGGGCCAAAACGGGGACTTAGGCCGAAAACGCTTTTGGCATTTTTTAACTAATCCAATAAATACAACATGTTGAAAAACGCGCCCGCTACGGAATTACGGCCGCACCGGCATCAGTCAGGACAGGACAGGGGGGACGAAATGTTCCCGGCAGGATGATCATGCCACCCGGTCCGGGGCGTCCGCATTCCGGCGCGGCGCGTGGTCGCGAAGGATTGATTGCCTTCTTTTTCCTTGAATGACAGCAGGTTGATGGCCTTGGCACGTCCGTTGCTTCAGCCGGGCAGCATCGACCCGCGCCCGGGACCGCCCGGGGACCGGGCCGTTTGGGGAGGCAAACCGTGAAAAGCCAAAGGAGCCGGGCATGAAAGGACTGTTCGCACCGCACCTTGAGTTGACCAGCAAGGTCCTGGACATGCGCCTCATGCGTCAAAATGTCGTCATGAGCAACCTGGCCAACATCGACACCCCCAACTACAAGGAGCGCCGCCTCAATTTCGAGGACGACCTCCAGCGCGCCCTGAACCTCGACACCAAGGGCAAGCTGGCCAAGACCGATCCCGGCCACGTGCCTTCGGTCTTCGACTCCAAGACATTCGGCCCGAGCATGGAAAAGGCCCTGCCCTACCGCGTCATTCACGGCGAGGACAACGTGGACATGGACAAGGAAATGGCCGCCATGGCCAAGAACACCTTGATGTACAACGCCCTGACCACCGTGCTCAAGCACAACTTCACGGGCCTGCAAACCGCCATCACGGAGGGCTCCAAGTAATGGACTTCATGACAGCACTCGACATGGGCGCTTCGGGCCTGTCGGCCGAGCGCACCAGGATGAACATCATTTCCATGAACCTGGCCAACTCCAAGACCACCCGCACCCCCGAGGGCGGTCCTTACCGCCGCAAGGCCGCGGTCATGGCCACCACCCCCATCGACTCGCCCTTTTCCAAGGCCATGAGCACGGCCCTGGACCGCGAGCTCAAGGGGGTGCGCGTGCTGGGCATCGCCCAGGACTCCAGGCCGCTCAAGCAGGTCTACGAGCCGGGACACCCCGACGCCAACGGGGAAGGCTACGTCTTCTACCCCGACATCAACACCGTCGAGGAAATGACCAACATGCTCACGGCCATCCGCGCATACGAGGCCAACGTGGCCTCCATCCAGTCGGTCAAGGGCATGTTCAACAAGGCCCTGGAACTGGGCCACTAAGGAGTTCTCGCCATGGCCATCCGCAACATCGCCATGCAGGCCTACCAGCAGGCCCTGGCCAGCCAGAAGATCGACCCCTCGGTCCGCAATGCCGAGACCCTGGGCCAGAAGAAGGCCCAGGCATTCGCCGACACCATCGGCAAGTCCATGGCCAAGGTCAACGACATGCAGGAAGAAAAGCACGCCATGATCGAGTCCTTCGCCTCGGGCGAAAGCCAGAACGTGCACGAACTGATGATCTCCCTGCAAAAGGCCGGACTGGCCATGAAGATGACCTCTGCCGTGCGCAACAAGGTCATGGACGCCTACAGGGAACTTTCCAAGATTTCCTTCTGATTCATTGACCACGAGCCCAGACGGAGCAACAGATGGCAGCCTACGTTTCAGACGCCCTGAACAGGATGAAGGAATTCTGGGAGCGCACCAGCGTCTCCCAGCGAGTGCTCATCGGCGGACTGACCGTGTCCGTGGTGGTGGTCTTCTTCGCCCTGATATGGTGGTTGAACCAGCCCGACTACAAGGTCCTGTACTCCAATCTCTACCCCGAGGACGCCTCGGCCGTGGTCCAGCAGCTCCAGAAGGACAAGATCGACTACAAGCTGGAGAACAACGGGACCACCATCATGGTGCCCCTGGACCAGGTCTACGACCTGCGCCTGTCCATCGCGGGTTCGGGTGTGCTCCACGGCCAGGGCCTGGGCTTCGAGATCTTCGACCAGGTCAAGGTGGGCCAGACAGACTTTGTCCAGCGCATCAACTACCAGCGGGCCCTGCAGGGCGAACTGGCCCGCACCATCGCCGAATTTCCCCAGGTGGAACGCGCCCGCGTGCACCTGGTGCTGCCGCACAAGACGCTGTTCATCGAGGACCAGGCCCCGCCGTCGGCCTCGGTGGTGCTGAAATTGGCCGAGGGCCAGAAGGAACTGGACGACGTCCAGATCCAGGGCATCGTCAACCTCGTCACCCTGTCCGTGGAAGGCATGGACAAGGAACGCATCTCCGTGGCCTCCACCGACGGCAAGGTCCTCTACTCCCCCAAGGGCGAGGACTCCATCGACGGCATGACCACCACCCAGATGGAGCACAAGCTCAAGGTCCAGTCCGACCTGGAGCGGCGCATCGAGGAGATGCTCCTGCCCCTGTACGGCCCTGGCCGCGTCATCGCCAAGGTCAACGCCGACCTGGACTTCTCCCAGAAGACCATCCACAGCGAGACGTATGACCCGGCCTCGGCCGTGGTCCGCTCGGAGCAGCGCTCCGAGGAGACCACCTCGGGCCAGGCCAATCTGGAATCCGGGGTGCCCGAGCCCAACTTCAGGGGCGACGGCGTGGGCGGCGCGCTCTCCCAGCAGCAGGCCACCCGAGAGACCCGGACCACCAACTACGAAATCGACAAGACCGAGCAGTCCATCGTCACCCCCGTCGGCCAGGTGGACCGCATGACCGTTGCGGTCATCGTGGACGGCACGTATACTGCCGACGAGGCGGGCGAGACCGTGTTCACCCCGCGCTCGCAGGAAGAGATCGACCGGGTCAAGCAGCTGGTGTCCAACGCCGTGGGCCTGGACACCGTGCGGGGCGACTCCATCGAGGTCACCAGCATCTCCTTCGGCGGGCCCGAGGTGGAGATCGAGCCCAACCTGATGGAGATGATCCTCGACTACGCCCAGAGGCTGGGCAAGCCCTTCCTCAACGGCCTGCTGGTCTTCCTGTTCCTGATCATGGTCGTCCGCCCGGTGGTCCTGGCGCTCATCCGCCCCAAGACCGAGATCGAGGGCGTGGAGGGCGTGGCCGGCCTGCCCGAGGGCGCCGGCCGCCTGGCCATCGAGGAAGGAGAGGAAGAAGAGGACGAGGCCTGGGACGCCCTGCGAAAGATCGACGACATCAGGGCCCACGCCATCCAACTCTCCGAGCAGAACATGGACGGCGCCATGGCCATCATCAAGTCCTGGCTCAAGCAACCCGAGGGAATCTAGATGCCCATTTCCGGACCCCAGAAGACCGCCATCCTGCTTCTCGCCATGGGCGAAAAGTTCACGGCCGACGTGTTCAAGCGTCTGGACCGTTCGGAGATCGCCCAGATCTCCAAGGCCATGGTGGACCTCGAGACCATCCCAAAGGAGCAGGTGGAGGAAGTCCTGCGCGACTACCATCACCAGCTCATCGTCAACGCCGAGATGCTCATGGGCGGTCCGGAACAGGTCAAGAAGCTGCTCATGAAGAACCTTGACCAGGAAACCGCCAAATACATCCTGGACGCCCTGGACCTGGACACCGGTCCGGCCCCGTTCCGGGAACTGGAAAACGTCAGCCCGCGCATCCTGTCCCAGATCCTGCGCAACGAGCACCCCCAGACCCTGGCCCTGATCCTGGGCCACCTGCACCCGGACCAGGCCGCGGAGCTGCTCCAGGCCCTGCCCGCCGGCGTGCGGCCCGAGATCCTCATGCGCCTGGCGCGGCTTGAGGCCGTGCCCGAGGAAATGCTCATGGAAGTGGACAAGGTGCTCCAGAGCCAGCTCATCGCCATGGGCGGCAAGGAAGGCAAGAAGGTCGGCGGCGTGGCCGCGGTGGCCGAGATTCTCAACGCCGTGGACCGGGCCACGGAAGAGGAAGTCCTGGCCGAGATCGAGGAGGAATCCTCCCAGATGGCCGAGGACATCCGCAACCTCATGTTCGTGTTCGAGGACATCAAGGCCCTGGACGACCGCTCCATCCGCGAACTGCTCAAGGAGGTCTCCAACGAGGATCTGACCAAGGCCCTCAAGGGCGCCTCCGAGGACCTCCAGGAGAAGTTCTTCAAGAACCTGTCCGAGCGCGCCGCGACCATGATCCGGGAAGACCTGGAAATCATGGGCCCCGTGCGCCTGTCCGAGGTGGAGGGAGCCCAGCAGAACGTGGTCAAGATCGTGCGCAGACTGGAAGCCGAGGGCCGCATCATGATCGGTCGCGGAGGCGGGGATGTCTTTGTCTAGCCAACCCGACAAGCCTCTCACCGGCAGGGTCATCATCGGCCTGGGCGGACAGGGCCCCGGCGAGACCACCGTCGAGGAGATCGAAAGCCGCCGCCGCGGCTCCGCCGGTCCGGGGTGGTCCCCCAAGACCGAAGAGGAATACCTGCGCCGGGTCCGCGAACGGGCCACGTCCATGGCCAAGGACATCCTGGAAAAGGCCATGGCCGAGGCCGAGGCCGTACGCGAACAGGCCGCCAAGGAAGGCTTCGAGCAGGGCATGGCCCAGGCCCAGGAGCAGGTCCAGACCATGCTCCAGGAACAGGCCGACACCCTGGCCGGCATGCTGGGCACCCTGCAGAACGCCGGACCCGCCCTGTGGGAAAAACACCGCGAGGACATGGTGGCCGTGGTCCGCCTGGCCGTGGAAAAGGCCGTACGCCTGGAACTGGACAGCCACCGCTCCGAAATCCTGGCCGGACTGCTGGACCAGGCCCTTGAAAGCATCGACAACCTTCGCGGGCTTTCGGTGCGCGTGCACCCCGGCGACGCCGAGGGCATGGAACTGCTGTTGGAGCAGGCCAAGGCCCGCCATCCCGACCTGGAACGCTGGCGGGTCAAGGCGGACAAGACGCTCTCGCCCGGCGGCCTGGTGGTGGAGTCCGACCAGGGCATGGTGGACAACTCCCTGGAGGTCCGCCACAAGGCCATCAACGACATCCTGGACCAGCTGGACCTGGCCAACGGGGATGACGCATGAGCCTGACCCCCCGGGGCTGCATCTCCATGCTCAAGGACATGGACCCCTGCCAGACCTTCGGCAAGGTGTCCAAGGTGGTCGGGCTCATCGCGGAAGGGCGCGGCATCAAGGCCCCGCTGGGCTCGGTCTGCCGCCTGCTCCCGGACGCCGGGGCCACGGGCGGCATCCACGCCGAGGTGGTGGGTTTCCGCGACGACTGCTGCCTGTTCATGCCCTACGGCGAGATGCGCGGCATCCGTCCGGGCTCGCTCATCAAGAACCTTTCCACCCCGCCGCTGTTCCCCGTGGGCAACCGCTTTTTGGGCCGGGCCGTGGACGCCTTCGGCGACGCCCTGGACGATCGGGGCGACATCCGGCCGCGCCAGTACTATCCGCTCTACGCCAAGCCGCTCAACCCCCTGGAGCGCCCCCGCATCACCGACCCCCTGGACGTGGGCGTGCGGGCCATCAACGGCCTGCTGACCCTGGGCAAGGGCCAGCGCGTGGGCATCATGTCCGGGTCCGGCGTGGGCAAGTCCACGCTGATGGGCATGATGGCCCGCTACACCAAGGCCGACGTCAACGTCATCGCCCTGGTGGGCGAACGCGGCCGCGAGGTCGTGGAGTTCATGGAAAAGGACCTCGGCCCCGAGGGCATGGCCCGGTCCGTGCTCGTGGTGGCCACCTCGGACCACAGCCCGCTCATCCGGATGCGCGCGGCCTACGCGGCCACGGCCATGGCCGAGTTCTTCCGCGACCAGGGCAAGGACGTGCTGCTGATGATGGACTCGGTGACCCGCTTCGCCATGGCCGCCCGCGAGGTGGGCCTGGCCGCGGGCGAGCCGCCCACCACCCGGGGCTACACCCCCTCGGTCTTCGCCCAGTTGCCCAAGCTCCTGGAGCGCGCCGGGCGCAGCCCCAAGGGCACAATCACCGGCATCTACACCGTGCTCGTGGACGGCGACGACTTTAACGAGCCCATCGCCGACGCCGTGCGCTCCATCCTGGACGGGCACATCGTGCTCACCCGCGAACTGGCCGACCAGGGCCACTACCCGTCCATCGACGTGCTGAAATCCATTTCCAGGCTGCGAACGGACGTGGCCCCGTCCTCGTCCCTGGGATCGGGCCGGACCATGCTACGCCACCTGGCCACCTACAACCGGGTGGAGGACATGGTGAACATCGGGGCCTATTCCAAGGGCTCCAACCCGGACATCGACGCCGCCCTGGACCTCATCAAGCCCATCCGAGGCTACCTGCAGCAGGACGTGGGCACCGGGGCCACCCTGGAGCAATCCTTCCAGGGCCTGGACGAGATGCTGAACAACGGGGCCGATGCCAAGCAGCAGGTCAAGCCGCCCCAGCAGCCGCAACAGCCTCCCCAGAAGCCCGCCAACAAGCAGGCCAAGCCCCAGAAGGCGCCTCCCAAGAAGGCCAACCAGCAGGCCCTGGGCAAGATCCAGCCCAAGAAGATGCGCAAGCCCCAAGGCTGATCAGGGCCCCTTGGCGAACACGGCGAGGCGGTGTAGAACCGTCCCACCAACCCGAGCCAAGGAGCCTTGATATGGATATGCTGCCCATCAAGCGGGCCATTCTTTCCGTCACCGACAAATCCGGCCTGGCCGAATTCGGCGCCTTCCTGGTGGAAGGCGGCGTTGAACTGGTCTCCACCGGCGGGACCAGGAAGATGCTCGCGGACGCGGGCCTGCCCGTGACCGCCGTGTCCGACGTGACCGGCTTCCCCGAGATCATGGGCGGCCGGGTCAAGACCCTGCACCCGCACATCCACGGCGGCATCCTGGCCGACAAGGACAATCCCGAACATCTGGACACCCTCTCCGGCCTGGGCATCAAGACCTTCGACATGGTCTGCGTCAACCTCTACGACTTCGCCAAGGCCGCGGCCCAGGGCTTGGATCTGAAGGCCGCGGTCGAGCAGATCGACATCGGCGGGCCCTGCATGCTGCGCGCTTCGGCCAAGAACTTCCACAGCGTGTGCGTGGTCCCCGGCCCCGAGCACTACGGCCGCATCCGCGACGAACTGGCCGCCAACGGGTTCAAGCTGTCCCTGGCCCTGCGCAAGGAGCTGGCCGCGGCCACCTTCGCCGCCACCAGCCGCTACGACGCCATGATCACGGACTATCTGGGCTCGCGGGACGCCTGATGCCCATTGGAGGACCATCATAGCCGCCAAGGTCAAGGGCAACACCCAGGGCCTCAAGCCCAGCCAGATCAAGGCCCTGGTCCGTCTCTACACCCGCCGCTACCCGTCCAGGGGCGGCATGACCACGGACCAGGCCCGCGAACTGGCCGTCCTGTCCCACGGCATGGGCCGCCAGCTTGGCCTGCTCATCGACCGCAAGGGCCGTCCCTTCTGGGTCATCGTGGGCGACCCCGGCGGCATCTTCATCCCGGACCTGTCCCGGGCCCGGCGCTGGCCCGGACGCCTGCGCGGCCTGCGACTGGTGCACACCCACCTGGGCGACGAGGGCCTGTCCCAGGAAGACCTCATGGACATGGTCTTCCTGCGCCTGGACTCCGTGACCGCCCTGACCGTGAGCGAACACGGCGAGCCGCGCCACGTGCACTGGGCCCAGCTTTTGCCCCCCAACCCCGACGCCAGGCCCTACATGACCGAGGGGCCTCTGCCCTACCACCGCGTGGACGTGGACTTCACGGCCCAGGCCGAGGCCCTGGAGGACGAGCTGGCCCGGGCCGGGCAGACCATCGCGCCCGGCGGAGAGTCTCCGGCCGGCTTGGAACGGGCCATGCTGGTGTCCGTGGCCACGGCGTCCAAACAGGCCCAGGCAACGTCCCTGGACGAACTGGCCGAACTGGCCCGCACGGCCGGGGTGGAGGTGGCCGGACGCCTGATCCAGCGCGTGGCCAAGGTCAACCCGACCACCATCCTGGGCAAGGGCAAGCTGGCCGACCTGGAGACCTCCTGCCTCCAGGGCGGTGCCGGCGTGGTCATCTTCGACCAGGTCCTGACCCCGGCCCAGATGCGCAACCTGGCCGACATCACCGAACGCCGCATCCTGGACCGCACCCAGCTCATCCTGGACATCTTCGCCCAGCACGCCACCACCCGCTCGGGCAAGCTCCAGGTGGAACTGGCCCAACTCCAGTACCGCCTGCCGCGCCTGGTGGGCCGCCACCGGGCCCTGTCGCGCCTGGCCGGCGGCATCGGCGGCAGGGGACCGGGCGAGACCAAGCTGGAGGAGGACCGGCGCAAGGTGCGCGACAGGATCGCGCGGCTCAAGAAGGAACTGGCCAAGCTGCGCAAGCGCCGCAAGGCCACCCGCACGCGCCGGGCCAAGGCGGGCCTGCCCGTGGCCGCCCTGGTGGGCTACACCAACGCGGGCAAGTCCACCCTGCTCAACGCCCTGACCCAGAGCGACGTGCTCAGCGAGGACAAGCTCTTCGCCACACTTGACCCCACCACGCGCCGCCTGCGCTTTCCCAGGGAACGGGAGATCATCCTCACGGACACTGTAGGCTTCATCCGCGAACTCCCCGCCGAACTGCGCGAGGCCTTCCGGGCCACCCTGGAGGAGCTGGACGAAGCCGACCTGCTCATCCACGTGGCCGATGCGGGGCATCCCGAACTGGAGGCCCAGATGCAGGCCGTGGACACCATCCTCGAGGACATGGACCTGGCCCGCACCCCACGCATCCTGGTGCTCAACAAATGGGATACCCTGGACGAGGAACAACGCGAGGCCCTGGCCAACGCCCACCCCGAGGCCCTCGGGATCAGCGCCCTGGACCCCGCCACCCTGGAGCCCCTGTCCCTGGAACTGGCCGCCCGCATGTTCTCGCCCCGATCCGTTCTGGGCGACAAGGGGGGAATACCGGCCGATCCGTCCGCGGATCACCGGCCCCATCATCCCTGACGCATTCTCCCCGCCGCAACGCCGCCCCATTGCCCTGAACGTCCCAATACGCCCGTCGCAGGCCCTGGGATGCTTTGCAATTATTTGACATCTATCGTATAGTTGATCCCCGGTATTCGCCCGCCCCACGCACGTGAAAGGCGGCGGCTTAGGAGAGGGAGAGATGGATGTCTGACAGACCGTTGCGTGACCTGGTGCACGCCGGCGTGATCGGGGTGCGTCCGGACGCATGTATAGACGA
>Ga0272444_10003296_pt1 | contig 14607 bp, 12 predicted proteins | sample SSMForm13_FD_201033 | JGI IMG/M metagenome (GOLD analysis project Ga0272444, IMG submission 201033) | Marine sediment archaeal communities from Little Sippewissett salt marsh, Falmouth, MA, United States - SSM-Form-13 | ecosystem: Environmental > Aquatic > Marine > Wetlands > Sediment ...
AGTTTTCCACGATTTCCAATGATTTATTCTTTGAAAAGCCGGTCTGATTCTGGATGGATTCTACGATCCGGGCTTTTGTTAGACTCATGGTTAATTACTCCTTATGTATTGCAAGTTCGTCTTTTGATATTATTTGATAGCAAAAGCTTTTCCAACACTTCGTATTTTTGGGCACCAACCAAGAATTGATTACCAAACAGAAAGGTAATGGTTGTTATGGAAAGGTTTTTTTTACCTGAAGGAATTTTTATATTCACAGACACAAGAACATTTGTCAAGATTTTTAATAGGTTATATGAAACAATAAACCCCGTTTCTCACATAGAGAGGTGGGGTTTTGTTGTTTTGATGTTTTAAGAAATATTGCAAGACTCAGGTATTAAACTTGACGACCCTTAAAATCCCTTAGACCTCTGGTTTTGCACCCAAAATGGTATGCTTAAGATCAAAAAACGGCCATTTTTTGAGCTCTTTTTGCAAATTATCAAATACTTAGCGTGGTCCGATCCCCAATAGACCCACTAGAGACTGGGGATCCTTTCCCCCCGTTATCTGCCTCTGACCAACCATTACATGATTTTGTTCAAATATTAATCATGTTCATCATTAATGAACAACTATCGTATTATGAACAATTGTTCACTTTTAAGGAATCTGAATATTTCTATTATATTGAGATAAATAAGTTTATTGACATTTGTTCAATATATAGCTATTTTTATTAAAATTGAACAAAAGGTTTTATTGAACAAATGAAGGTTTTTGTGAACATGAAAAATAAAATTGATAATATAATCGAAGAGGCTTTGAGGGTATTTGAAAAAACCACCGGTCTCGAAGTGAACCTGCAAACTGAACAGCTAAACAACACCAAATACTCGGATGGTTTGGTCCAAATTGCGCGCCAGGATGATAAATGGCATTTCGCTGTCGAGGTTAAAGCCAGAGTGACACGTGCGACAGCCGGTATGGAAAAATTAAATCCATTGAATCGTGAAGAAAAAATGCTGATGGTTACTGAATATGTAACGCCACCCATTGCCGACCTATTAAAAGACCTAAATATCTTTTTCATTGATACTACCGGAAATGCATACATCAATGACCCTCCTCTCTATGTTTTTATTAAGGGAAACAAACCTAAATTACCGTTGAAGGATAAAACTCAAAAACGCCTGTTCAAGCCGGGTGGGTTGAGGGTTGTTTTTGTTCTGCTGAACAACCTGGAAATGATCAACAAGCCATATCGTAATATTGCCAAGGCAGCAAATGTGGCGCTGGGAACGATCGGTTGCTCATCCGAGATTTAAAAGAAATGGGATTTTGCATTGAAATCGGCAAACGCAACCGAAAGCTGATAAACTTGAAAAATTTGTTTAAACGTTGGGTTGAGGCATATCCGGAGCAGTTACGGCCCAAGCTTATTAAAGAAAGGTTCGAGGCAGCTAACCCAAATTGGTGGAAAGAGATTAATTTAAAAGCGTACGGTGCCTGTTGGGGTGGTGAAGTTGCGGCAGCCAATCTAACCGGCTATTTAAAACCAGCAAAAGCCACCATCTACACAAATGAACCAATTGGGGAATTTGTGCTGAAAAACAGGCTGCGCAAAGCAGAGCAAGGAAACGTTGAGATCCTGACATTGTTTTGGAATTTTAAATACGAGTTTGCGGACCGAGATATTGTACCTCCAATTTTGGTATATGCAGATCTGTTGGCAACCGGCGACCACAGGAACATTGAAGCTGCGGAAATAATATATGAAAAATATATTGGTAGATTTATCAGGGAAAATTAGCGAAACGTCTGTTTCAATCCTCATAGAAATAGAAGAGGTTTCTACAAGTCTTGATATCCTCAAAACGGCCATTTTTTGATCTCTTTTTACAAATTATCAGATAGTTAGCATGGCCCGAAGCCAATCGCCAACCAATATTCCAATGGACGTCGCCAAGATTGCCCAGTTCAACAGAAAAGACCCATAGATTTCACAGGGTGAACTTCACTCCGACCAGCATCCCCGTTCAACCGGGATTTCCGCTTCGCTGCAACAAGCATTCAAAAACCTTTATACAGAAATTCCTTGACCAGTCATAGGGGTTAGTTTTTATATCTTGTTGATTTTAAATAAATATCTTCTATTCAATTTAATATTGTTTATCATTTTTGACCTAATCGACGATGCCCTTTATCGCTGATCTGATACAATTATATAGAAAAAAGTTTAATTCTAAAATTATTTATAAGTTGTGCACGTTCTGCATCAACGTGCCCTATGACGTTTTTCACAGACGATTTTATCTGGATATGCGAACGATCTCGATGGGCAGCTTAGGGGTGATTTCGTAGAGGTCCGGCCTGCGATCGCGAAGGTGCGTCACCGAACCGAGTTCCCGCTGCATGGCCAAATCATCCAGGTTGAGATCCGTTATGACCACCGTCTCTGTATCTGACTCGGCTTCGGCTTGTATGGCGTTCATCGGAAATGCAAAATCGCTGGGCGTGAGTACCGCAGCCCTGCCGTAATTAATAAGAAAACTCCTCACTTGGGGCAGATTTCCCACGTTGCCGGCGAGCACGACATATATCATGTTCTCCACAGCACGGGCCTGTGCGCTGTAACGCACACGCATGTAGGATTTGCGCTCGTCGGTACTGAAAGGCACAAACAGGAGCTCCATACCGGACAGTGTGAGCAGTCTCGAAGGCTCCGGAAACTCTACATCGTAACATATCTGAATGGCGATGCGTGCAAGTCCGGTATCAAATACTTTTAAACTGTTGCCGGGCTTGATGCCCCAGGACTTCCTTTCTCCCGGGGTGATGTGAAGTTTCTCCTGGGTGTAAACGTCACCGCCCGGCGTGAACAGGTGCGCCGCGTTGACCAGCCCTTCCCCGGCGGGTACTGGATGGGAACCACCGATGATGAAAATGCCGCTCCTCCGGGCCAGCTCTCGGAACATTTCCACGTAATACTCCGTATACTCGGACAGCTTCACCACCGCCTCATGCGTCTCCAGGTCCGGGTCCATCAGGCTGAACAACTGCGCGGTGAAGAGTTCCGGAAACAGCAGGAAATGGCAATGGTACTCCTCCGCAGTAGAAACAAAGAAATCCACCTGCTTCTCGAACTCGTCCAGGGTGCTGATCCTGCGCATCAAGTACTGGGCAGCGCAGACCCTTATCCTGCGCCCGGGACGCTTGATGGCAGAAGCCGCAATCTTTCGCCGTGTGGGCCTGAAACTGGGATTCGGCATTTCGATTAAGGTCGCATAGTTTAGGCTGGCTTCGTCAATCAGGTAATCCAGGTGAATACCCTTGACCTGGTAACCGGCCTTGAGATGAGCATTCAGGGCCATGTCTTTCAGCTCACCTGATTTAACCTTTTCTATATATTCTTCGGGCGACATTTTGCCCGCATGGTCTTTATACCCCGGTATGCGTCCGCCCGCAACCATGCGCTTTAAGTTGAACCGGGTCATGATCCGCTTACGGCCCTGGTAGAGCTTGCCCGCGATGCCATGTCCTCGATAGTCCGGGTGTACGGCAATGTCAGCTCCATACAGTGTGTCCCCGCTGGGGGTGTGGGTGCTGAAGGTGCCGACCCCTGTAATCTCCTCATAGGAGTACCAGGGCGATTCATCAGAAAGCTGGACGATTAAGGAGGTCGCGTACCCCACAATGTTGCCGCCAATTTCGGCAAGTATCTGTCCGTCCGGGAAAGCCTCTATTTGGAAACGATAGTTGCGTTCGTCGCACAAGTCACTGTCCGCAAATTTCGGATACGCCGCTCTTTGTATCTCGACTATTTTGGGAATGTCTTCCGGTTTCCAGCGCCGGACCTTAACTTTACGTTGTTTAGTCACCAATTGTTAACCTCATGAAATAATAAAAAACCAGCAGCACCTATAGATGGCCATAATTTTCTTTGCGATTCGAAATTCACCGATTATATGTGGAATTCAAGTAAACCGTAATGTATGAAATCATCGAACTTACGGTAAAAAATTACTAAAGGCGAGCCGGATTGTCAATCACGATTTTCACGCAACGGACTAACTTCATGGTCATTCCGGGCATAACTTGCCGATCCGCACGCTACGCTCGGGGTCGGGTCGCGGTAACCAGCCATAATATTGTCAAAAGAAGTATAAAACAGGCCCTGAAATCTTCTTAAACCTTTCATTTCGAACACTCTTTTTACAAATTATCAGATAGTTGGCGTGGCCTGAAGTCAATCGCCAACCAATATTCCAATGGACGTTCCCAAGATTACCCCAATGGAGAATTTTAATCGGAGAAAATGGTAATGGTAAAACATCCGGCTGATTGGGTTATAAAGGCTTTCCAGTTTTAAGCTACCTGGAGAGGAACTTCTCATGTAAAATTCCCTCAATTAAAGCCCTTTGAAAGCTTTCATTACATCTTTTCTAAAACTTGGGTTGGGAAGATCTCTAATATATTGGAGGTAATCCAGAAGGGTTCTAATCTCTTGAATATCGATTCGTTTGGCGTCATACATGAGTTTCAGTAAGTAAAGGAGGCCCCTTACTTCAATCCCGAAAACCTTACCAAGTTCATTCATGTCTGAATCATCGGTAATCACTGAAACACCCAAAACAGCACCATAAGCCAGAGCTCGGACATCGACACCTGAAGCACCAAGTCTCTGGCTGATATTGTGTTCCCAGATGTAGGAATATGTGAGCTGTACCTGTTCTTTTTCAGATCTTGTGATCCGAATACGACGTTTTCGGTTTTCCACGTATTCGGGCTGATTCACCCAACCGAATTTGTTTTTAAGCCGCGGGCTTTTTTCAAACTCCTTTTGAAATTCTGGGATGACATAAAGCACATAGCTTTGTTTTCCGAAACTTTCATGAAGAAGGGGATGAAAACTGTTAGCGAGCCTCAAGTAGGCATTGCTGTCGAGAAGGATTCTAAATTTTGTCATCTATTTAATGTCTATCCATAAATGAGGATTTTTGTTCAAGATCAAGGCATGCGAAAAAAATAACCGCAGGCATATAACTGATATTCCGAGGATTATTTTTTGAGCATAACGCAGAGATTGGGCGAAAAGACCACTTATGGATGGATATTATTTAACCAGTTCCGCATGTACCTCCTTGGCATCAAAAAGCGAAGTGTCCAGGACCATCTGTATGAATCCCGCAGGTTTTTCATTTTTAGATATATAGATCCTTAAAGCTTCAAAAAAGGGACTGTGAAAAATTTTTTTGGACATTTGTATATATTCAGATGCATTGAAAAGTTTTCCCTTATTCAGGATTTCACTGACTTCCGGGTATTTTTTATTCAGGTTCGTTGCAACAGTATAGATGTCAGGCTCAAGTTTAAGTACCTCAAGCCCTCTTCCATCTGCATAGTCGTTAATGGCCTTATAGATAGTGATAGGCGAAATGATAAAAGAATCCGAAAGACCAAGAATATGGTTAATCCTCGTTCTTGTTGAGCGGAGCCTTTTAAGCACTAAATAAACTGCCTCGGCTTGCTCCCGAGGGAACAGCAAGGCCTGGGCAAAAGCATCCGCAAAATCCTCTGCCGACTCTCCTGTCAAAGTCGGCGATAGAACATGCCCCAATTCATGCGCCATCCAGAATTTAAAATCATGGATGTTGATGTCTAAATTTAAATAGATCCAAGTGGTTCTTGAATTCGGAAGATGAATATGGAGCGCATTCTCATGGTGTTCTTTCTGGCCGTGAAAAACCGGGATTAGAACGACGTCGAACTCGTTCAATTTTTTAATGAGTTGCTCGAAATTTATTACTCCGTTTTTTACATCGATTTCCGAACGAATCCGGTCTGCTGCCTTCTGTATATAATTATATTCCAGCCTTGGTTCTTTAAGAACGGGCGGTTGAAATAAACGGTCAAAGGGTAAATAGGGGACAAGCAACTCAAGCAAACGCCCTATTTCTTTAGCGTGGGCTAAATGTGTATCTGTGGTTTTACGCCGGCCCTTTTTTCGGAATGCAACAACCGGTTCCGTTGCGGTAACGGATTTTTGGACCATATCCTGAAACGTCAGGCCAAGGGTAACTCCCAGTTTTAATAATTTGTCCGGCCGGGGGAATTTATGGCCTTTAAACCAGGAAGATACAATTGTTCTGGAAACACCCATCTCTTTGGCAAGTCTTGACTGATTCAGTCCAAGTTCATCCATCACTCCGACAATTCTTCTAATTTTAAGTTGTCTTTCCATAAACGTAAAAATAGTTGATTTGTCAACTTTTGTCAACTTTAAGTTTAGAATGGTTGAAAAAAATTTTAAGTCACAAGATTCAGAAAATCGATGATGTTACATGTCATTTGGGATAGGGATTTGATTTTAGGTTTAATTATCTGCGTCATACGGACGTCATTTAACAAATGCCCTCCCCCAGCCTCGAAGATAGAAACTTGGAACCCGCAACTCGAATTCCGCAAGTTTTATTCCTGCTGAAACGGGATTTTCGCCCCAATTAAACAGAAAAGACCCATAGGTTTCACGGGGTGAACGTCACTCCGACCAGCATCCCCGTTCAACCGGGATTTCCGCTTCGCTGTAACAAACATGCAAAAACCATCATACAGAAATTCCTTGACCAGTCATAGGGGTTAGTTCTTATATTTTATTGATTTTAAATAAATATCTTCTATTCAATTTAATATTGATTCTCATTCTTGACCTAATCGACATCGACGATGCCCTTTATCGCTGATCTGATACAACTATATAGAAAAAAGTTTAATTCTTAAATATGAACTTGTGCACGTTCTGCATTAACGTCCCCTATGATTTTGAACCCAAAATGGTATGCTTAAGACAAAAAAATGGTCATTTTTGAGTTCTTTTTACAGATTATCAAATAGTTAGCGTGGCCCGACCCCCATTCGTTAGAGGCGTCTGCGTTTATTAGCTTTGTTGGGCGATCCTTTGTTTCAGTAAACTGTCAAGAATGAAGACGACCCCTATGGTTTTTTAAAAATATTTATAAGTTGTGCACGTTCCGCATCAATGTATGATATCGATATAATTTCAAAAACATTGTGTTTTCAGATATCATAAGGGCAAATCCTTTTTTGGGGCTTGCCTTTTTTGCATTTTTGTAAAAAATACGATATATTCACTTTTGATAGAGGTGTTTGGTTCTGCGGGCTTGGCAAGAGATGTCAGGAATTAAGAGGGGAATAATTCCTGATATATCATTGTGATATCTCTTTATAAGTAAAAATAGGGAAACCCTATATAGATGCACAATTTTGAAAAGGTTCATTAAGGAGATCGTATCATTTAAGATGAATAAGGGGTTTTATGATCTGTGTTGTCGGTGAAATTTTATTCGATGTGTTTCCGTCTTACAAACGCTTGGGGGGCGCTCCCTTTAACTTTGCCTTTCACCTGAAAAATCTCGGCTTTCCCGTTCGATTTATCTCGAGAATCGGAAATGATCCGGACGGCGAAAAGATCCTGGGTCTGTTGGAGACGTATGGATTCGACCTGAATGATATCCAGTTGGATGATATTCACCCCACCGGAACGGTAAGGGTCAAACTTGACGGATATGGCGTGCCGCAATTCCGGATTACTTCCGATGTGGCTTACGATTATATCGAGTTTATACCTGAGGTTCACCGGGAATTAATCCGTCAAGCCGAGCTGGTTTATTTCGGTTCTTTGGTGCAGAGATCTCAACAGGGTTTTGAGAATGTACAAAAAATCATTGCCGGTAAAGCGTCATCGGCGGTTGGTTTTTATGACATTAACCTGCGGCCGGATGGTTATAATGATCGATTGATTTTCGAATCGCTTTTACGGGCAAATGCAATAAAGTTAAACCAGGAGGAGTTTGAAGAACTGAAACGGCTCATGATGTTTGAAAAAAACAGCCGCAGCTTTGTTCAACATCTGCTGGATGCCTATGGATTGGACATCATATCATTGACCAAAGGTCACAAAGGAAGCGATCTATATACCAGAAACGGTAATTTCAGCATTGACGCGGCAAAATCGGAAATGGTTGCCGATTCCGTTGGTGCCGGTGATGCTTATGCAGCAATGCTTGCCGCAGGTCTTATTAAAAATATGCCGCCGGAGATAATACTACAAAATGCCGCTGCCTTTGCGTCATCGATCTGTGAGATAAAAGGGGCAATTCCCGGGACAGAAGCTTTTTACGAGCCATTTCGACCCATGTTCGCTGAAGGAGAGTAAAGTGACGACTCAAAGACTATATATTCAATTGTTCAGCATTCACGGTCTGTTGAGGTCCGAAAGTTTGGAGCTTGGCCGTGATGCAGACACCGGTGGACAGATAAACTATGTCCTTGAACTCGGCCGCCACTTAAGCCGGGCCAAAGCGGTTGAAAGGGTCGATCTTTTCACTCGGCTGATTGTGGACAAAAAGGTTTCTGAAGACTACGCTCGACCCATTGAAAAAGTAAATAAGAAATTCCGGATCGTTCGAATTCAGTGCGGCGGCCGCAAGTACTTCCGCAAGGAGCTTTTATGGCCTCACCTGGACGAATATATTGACAAGACCATTAAATTCATCAAACGTGAAAATGCCATTCCGGATATTGTACACGGTCATTATACGGATGCCGGGTATGTGGCCATGCAGATGTCACGCATTTTCGGAATACCTTTTGTGTTTACCGGTCATTCCCTGGGCAGGGCCAAAAAACAAAAGCTTTTGAACGAAGGTGCGAAGGACGCGGAGATCAACAAAAAATACAAGATTGACCACCGAATTGCCGTTGAAGAAGAACTGCTGAAAAATGCGGATCTGATTGTAGCAAGCACGACTCAGGAAGTTAATGACCAGTATGGAATGTATCAAAACGGTGATCTGCCTGATTTCCAGGTTATACCGCCGGGGCTTAATCTCGACAAATTTTATCCCTATTATCACGATATTCTACCCGAGAGTGAAAAATCCGAAGCGGAAATGTATGCCCAGGCCTCTATTTTACAGGAGTTGAACCGTTTTTTTATCCAGCCTGACAAGCCGCTGATCCTGGCTTTATCTCGACCGGATGAACGTAAAAACATTTCCGGGCTTGTTAAAGCTTACGGCGAGGATCGAGAGCTTCAATCCATAGCCAATCTGGCGGTTTTTGCGGGGATTCGGAAAGATATCGAGACAATGGAAGAAAACGAGAGAGATGTATTGACCCGTATGCTGCTGCTCATGGACAAATATGATCTATACGGTAAAATGGCGATTCCCAAAAAGCACGACTTCGAATTTGAAGTTCCGGAGCTGTATCGTGTGGCTGCAAGCAAAAGGGGGGTGTTTGTCAATCCGGCATGGACGGAACCTTTTGGTCTGACACTGTTGGAGGCATCCGCCACCGGTCTCCCTGTCGTTAGCACACAGGACGGCGGACCCCGGGACATTATTGCCAACTGCCAAAACGGCATCCTGGTAGATCCGAACGATACGCGAAAAATTGCTGCCAGTATCAGACAAGTTCTCACCAATGACGAAAACTGGGATCGATATTCGAAAAACGGTATCATGAAGGTTCGTGAGCACTACACCTGGGAACGCCATGCTCAAAAATATACCAAAGAAGTAAAACAGCTCGCAGCAGCACAAAAAACCCCGGACATGCAGGTCACCGTTCCCTCGGATTCCATCGGAAAACGATTGGTCAAGCTCAAATATTTTTTAATTACAGACATTGATTTTACACTAATCGGCGGAACCAATGACCATCTTCAAACTCTGATCGAATTACTCAAAGAACATCGAATGTCTATCGGCTTCGGCGTTGCCACCGGCCGCGATGTAACATCCGCCGTTAAATTTTTGAATAAACACGGCGTGCATCATCCCGACGTGATCATTTCATCGGTGGGTTCAGAGATCTATTATGGCAAGGCATTGCAGTATGGGCAGGGATGGGAGACTCACATATCGAACCAATGGGACCGGGAAAAGATCGTCACGCTTCTCGAACGTTTCGATTATCTGAGCTACCAGGAGGAATCCAACCAGAGTCCATTCAAAATAAGCTATTATATGGCCCCCGGTAAAGATCGGATGGCCATGATCCACGATCTGTTGTCCAAAAACAAATGCCGCTACTGCCTCATCTATTCCGGCCAGAAGTATCTGGATATCCTTCCATTCCGGGCTTCCAAAGGCAAGGCCATCCGGTATTTGAGTTACAAGTGGGAAATCCCTCTGAGAAACTTACTGGTTTGCGGGGATTCCGGCAACGATGAAGAAATGCTTCGTGGAGAGCCTCTGGCCGTCGTGGTCGGTAACTACAGAAAAGAGCTTGAAAAATTAAAAGGCGCCAGAAATGTTTATTTTGCTAAAAGCGAATACGCCGGCGGAATCCTCGAAGGGATTGAAAAATATGGGTTTATCAAAAAGGCAAGAGGTTGAGCACAATGACCATTAAAAACCAGGTTCAATTGATAACGTATCCGGACAGTTTGGGCAAGAATCTAATGGAGCTTCACTATGTGCTTCGTAAATATCTGGTCGATGCCATCGGCGGTGTTCACATTTTACCCTTCTACCCCTCATCGTCCGACAGGGGTTTCGCACCATTGACCTATGATGATGTGGACCCGAATTTCGGAACGTGGGATGATGTGGACAAAATCGGAGAAGATTTTGATTTAATGATCGATTTCATGGTCAACCACATTTCCAGACAATCTCTTTTTTTTCAAGACTATTTGGAAAACGGCGAAGCTTCGGAATACGCGGATATGTTTTTGAGTTTCAACAGACTTGCGCCGGACGGTGAAATCAGTGATGAGGATCTGGCCAAGGTCTATACCCGGAAACCCCGTCCGCCTTACACGGTTATCGAACGTGCCGACGGGTCCAGAGAGAAAATATGGTGCACATTCGATTACGAACAGATTGACCTGGACCTGCAATCTCCCAAGACCAGGGAAATTTTTCGAAATTTTTTGATACGTCTGGCACGCAGCAATGCAAAAGTCATACGGATTGATGCCTTCGCATATTCCACAATCAAAATCGGAACCAATTGCTTCTTTTTAGAACCCGAGGTTTGGAAACTTTTAGAGTGGTTGAACGATTTCGTTTCCGCATTCAATAAAGACATTCTGCCTGAAGTTCACGAACACTATTCCTATCAGCTTAAACTCGCCGAAAGAGGGTATTGGGTATATGACTTTTGCCTTCCTATGCTGGTATTGCACACGTTGTACCACCACAGTAATCGGAGGTTGCTCAACTGGCTTAACATCTGCCCCCGAAAACAGTTCACCACTTTAGACACCCATGACGGTATCGGCGCGGTAGACGTTGCCGATCTGCTCAGTCAGGACGAAATCAATCACACAATAGAAGGCTTGTATGAAAAAGGTTCCAATCTAAAAAGGATTTACTCCGGACCGGATTATCAAAATCTGGATGTTTATCAGGTGAACTGTACTTATTATTCGGCCCTGGAGTGCAATGACGATTCATATATCGCAGCACGAACCATACAGTTTTTCACTCCGGGCATACCGCAAGTGTATTACGTCGGTCTTCTGGCAGGTGAAAACGATATCGAACTGGTAGAAAAAACACAGCTGGGGCGAAATATCAATCGACACAATTATACTCTGGAAGAAATTCATAAAGCTTTTAAAAAGCCGGTTGTCCGGCGTTTGCTTCGTCTCATGAAATTTCGGAATTCGTATCCGGCTTTCGATGGAAAGTTCCGTATCGAAGACTCGTCCGAAGATCAGATGGTGATGACCTGGGTACAGAACAATTATCAAACAACCGCCGCAATTGATTTAAATGATTACCAGGTAACGATTACTTATTTTGACCCGGAATCCGACACTTCAAAGCAATTTGAGGTTTAGCCGTACCCCATAAAAAATGAAAAAGAAAGGGCAACCGGACAACGCCTGAAATACTTCTTATCAACACGATCTCATGGACAGTACAATCGCCGCTAAACCTGGCGTTAACGAATGCAAGAATATCTAATTTTGAGGTTCACTTTTTGAAGCCCGAAATCTTCAATCCGAAAAACTTTGATATCTGCAATAGAATAGAAATTCGACCGGGCGAAAACATTTTGTGCCCCAAAGACTCATCTTAAAAAGAACAAACCTTGTGATCATTAATGGAGAGCAAACGGATTTGACCTACTTTGTTTTGTGTGTTAACTCCAACATACTTTTAACGGGCGATAGGGATCGGGTCGCGGTAACCAGCCATAATATTGTCAAAAGAAGTTTAAAATAGGCCCTAAAACCTTCTTAACCCTTTCATTTCGCACACTCTTTTATAAATTATCAGATACTTAGGTTGTCCCAACCCCCATTCGATCAAAATGATCCTGTGGATTGACCCCAAATCAACAATTTGATTCCAAACTTGACAATATCGATAAATGTAATTACAGTAGTTACAAAATTATGCTAATGGAATTTAAGGAGCAAGACCCATGGAAAAACAAACACGAACAAGGGATGTTAAACTGGTCCCTATTGGAAATTCCAAAGGAGTTCGCATACCCAAGGCGCTCCTTCAAAAATATGGTCTAAAACACACCCTTTTACTTGAAGAAACAGAACAGGGGCTGCTTCTTCGGAAAAAAGAAGAAAATAAGCTTTCTTGGGAAGATACCTATAAAGCCATGGCCAATGAAAAGGAACATTGGGACGATTTTGACACAACGCTTCTTGACGGACTGGAGGATGAGGGCTTTGAATATTAAAAGGTACGAGATATATTTTGCCGACCTCAACCCCACGATAGGAAGCGAAATAAAAAAAGTACGTCCTGTTATCATTATCAGTCAAGATGAAATGAATCAATATTTGGAAACCGTTGTTATATGTCCTCTAACCTCAACGTTGCATCCCCAATGGAAAACTCGACTTCAGATTAGTTGCATGAATAAAAAGGCTGAAATAGCGGTTGATCAAATACGTACGATTAGTAAACAAAGATTGAAAAAGAAAATTGATAAATTATCAACGATCAAAGCTGCTCAATTACGCAAACTCATAACCGATATGTACGGCGAATAGCCTTTAATTTTCTCCCAGGCAACAATTTTTAGAGTTCTTTTTACAAATTATTAGATACTTAGCGTGGTCCGACCCCCACTACGCATTAATATTGCATCAGTTTCTGGGCAAGGCGGTGAAGATCCGGATTGGCCAGGGCGGAGACTTTTTTCTTTACGGCACGGGAATAATACTCTCTCTCGGTTTTAGTTAGCGGCTCACCTTTTAATTTTTTTTTAAATAATTCCTTTTGTTTTGGAGAGAACACCTGAGACAAAGCATACTCAAGAGATAATTCTTCATATTTTTCTTTCAGTTGTTTTGTTTTTTCAGCATCCTTTTTAAAATAATTACTACAAACCGTCAGCACCTATAGGCCAAATCTGAGGATAACCATGCCCCTCACCAGCATAGGTGTAATAATCAGGCGGGTTGTCCATCGAACCACTAAAAGATGCTAAATGACCAGCACAACCTACAATTAATAATAACGCTAATAATACTAATAACTTCTTCATTCTTTCCGGCTCTCTAATTTTCGATGTAGTTTTTTGGGCATGGGGTAAAAAGGAAGAAGGATCATAATGATCGAAAACACAATGAGTATCGAATAAAGTATTTTGTCAAGGAATGACAACACAGCTTCTCTTTCAATAGGTTTTAGAATAATTACCTGGATTTTGCACGAGTCGGAGGCTTTCATATGCAAGGCATTTAAGGGTGACGTCATAGTGTACTATTACGAACCCTTAATAACGCAGCAGATGGAAGCCTCCGGCTCGCCCTTGGGGTGAAAATTAATGAATAAAAAAGATCATCATCCGACCTGCCCGCTCATGCCCCAGGCCGCCTCGCCTTGCCCGTCCGCCATTGGCTGGGCCTCAGGCGAATGCCGGGCGTACTTGGCTGGCGGCCGAGCTCGCAGTGGCAGGCGGGTTTAACATTTGGGTAAAAACTATGATGACGTGATTTTGTCTAAACCCGCTCCAATTAGGCCGTTTAAAAAATCTCATTAATTTTCATGCAAGATTCAGGAATTAACCACCGGCAAACGTTACAGTGTATCCCTGCTGTTTGATCTCTTCCAGAAGAGTTTCCCTGTGATCGCCTTGAATAATGATAACACCATCTTTTACAGTGCCACCAGAACCACACTTACGTTTCAATGATTTGGCAAATTGCTGAAGTTTTTTACCATCAAGAGAGATACCAAAGACAGCCGTAACTGTTTTTCCCTTCCGGCCTTTGACCTCCCTCCTGATTCTTACAATTCCATCATCAGGGTATATCGATTGTTTTTTTACGGCTTTTTTCTTTTTGCAGATGCATTTCGTAGTTGGACGTCCACAGGAAGGGCAAATTTGGTCTGACTCTGTTGAATAAACCAATCGGGTGTTATTCATTAATCCGATCCCTCAACTTACCGGAACACTTAAACGTAACAACCTTTCTGGGTGCCAGCATCATGGCGTCACCGGTAGCTGGATTCCGGCCTCTACGTTCCTTCTTTTCATTTACACAGAATTTTCCAAAGTTGCTTATCAAAACGTCTTCCCCTGATGCCAGTGTGCTTTTGATGATTTCAAGTA
>Ga0272444_10003297_pt1 | contig 14603 bp, 10 predicted proteins | sample SSMForm13_FD_201033 | JGI IMG/M metagenome (GOLD analysis project Ga0272444, IMG submission 201033) | Marine sediment archaeal communities from Little Sippewissett salt marsh, Falmouth, MA, United States - SSM-Form-13 | ecosystem: Environmental > Aquatic > Marine > Wetlands > Sediment ...
TTCTACCTCATCCCCGGCAACTCGATTGTCTCGTTCCAGATTCACAAGGACCAGTTCGTGGCCGGGAAGAAGTACTGGCTGGTGCATCTCCCGATCGACCCGGCGGGACAGGCCGCGGTCGCGTTCTTCTAGCCAAGAATCATCGAAGGGCAGGCGAGGTCGACGCCTCGCCTGCCCTTCGCACCGGCGGGGCCTGCGGGCTAGCGGTCGGCGTGCCGCCCCATGGCATCCAGGACCTCCCGATAGGCGGCCAGGAACCCATCACGGAGCGTCTCATCACGTATCGCGTCGGCGCGCTCGACGATCAGACGGTGGGCGATCTCCAGGTGAGGCAACGCCTCGGCGTCCCGGCCGTGGGCGATCAGAACGTTGTGGTGGGCGAAATGGATCTCGTCGGCCTCCGGCGGGAGCTCGTCTCCGAGGCGTCCCACGGCTTCGGTCGAGAGTTCCATGGCGCCGGCGGCGTCGTCGCTTGCCAGCCGGGCGCGGGCCAGCATCGCCAGCGCCCACGTCACCGATCCCTCCAGCCCCAGTTGCCGGCTCAGCTCGAGTGCAGCCTGCAGGTCGTCCTCGGAGGACGAAACGTCGCCGAGGCACAACTCCGTGGTGCCGAGGTTGAATCTCGCCAGCATCTCCCCACGGCGATTGCCGATCCGAGTGTAGCGATCCAACGCCGCGCGAAACGCATCGATCGCACGCCCCAGCTCGGCATCGTCCCCGGCGACGCACGCGGCAAGGCCGGGCATTCCCCCGACGCCGAGCGCCGCACGGGCCACGCCGATGTTGCAGAGGCTGTCCGCACAGCCGCTCTCGTCGTCGAGTTGCCTGTAGACATCGAGCGCGCGCCGGTGAGACTCCAACCCCTCGCCGAATGAGCCTAGCTCGGTGTACGAGTTCCCGAGGTTCGTCAGACACTTCGCCGAGCCGGCGCGGTTGCCGATCTCGTGGAACAGCGCCTGTGCCTGCTCGGTGAACTCGATCGTGTCCTCGTAGCGCCCGAGGTAATAGTTCAGCGCACCGAGGTTGCCGAGGATGTCGGCTTCCCCCTTGCGGTTTCCGATCAGGCGAAAAATCTCGCGGGCCTCGCGAAACCGATCCATGCCCTGGTCGAGTTCTCCGAGACGCGCATGGATGATTCCGAGGCTCTTCAAGGTGTCGGCCTGGCCGGCGCCGTCGTCGGCGCACCGGAAGCGATCGAGCGCCCGGGTGACACGATCGCGTGCGCCCGCGAAGTCCCCGAGCCCCTCGAGCGCGTTGCCGATGGCGGACAGTGCGCGGGCCTCGCCAACCTCGTCCCCGGCCTCCTGCATCGTGGCCAAGGCGCGCTCGGCCTGCTGCTGCGCGTTCTCGAACCGCCCGCAGCGCTTGTGGAAGTCCGACCACAGGAGAAGAACCTCGGCCTCCATCGTCGGTCGGTCCTCGGCTTCGGCGAGCGCGGTCAGTGTCTCGAGGTCCGCCTGCTCGCCCTCGACGTTGCCGAGCACGGCCCGGACGCCGGCGCGCGTCCTCAGCACGTCGAACCGCTTTGCCTCGGATCCTGGCGCGCCTTCCGTGTCGATCAGCGCGATCGCGCGCGTCAGCTGGGCCTCCGCCTCGGCGTTGGCGTGCTGGGCCGCCGCCTGCGTCCCGGCGATGCACCGATAGTGAAGCTCCCGCTCGGCGCTCCCGGCGCGTTGCCAGTGCAGGGCGAGAAGCGGCGCGTGCGGATTCAGATTGCCGGCATGCGTCCGCTCGACCCAGTCCGCGACGTTGCGGTGAAGCGTCCTTCGTTGCTCGAACAGAAGCGTGTCGTAGGCGACCTGCTGGGTCACGACGTGCTGGAACGCGAAGGCCCAGACCGGCTCGGGGGCCTCGAGCTGGGTCAGCCGACGCTTCGTCGTGTCGTCGAAGTGGGCGCGGACCTTGGTCGCGGCGATGTCCCGCGGATCGACGTCGCAGACCGTTCGGACGAGGAAGCTGCGGCCGACGACCGACGCGACCTTCAGCGACAGCCGCTCGTCCTCGCCGAGCCGATCGAGTCTCGAGAGAACGACGCCCTCCAGGGTGTCCGGCAGACTCTCGCGCAGGTCCTCGAGAGAGCCGTTCACCGAGCACGCGTTCCGCTCGACCGTGATCCTCTTGTTGTCGAGCAACGACGCGATCAACTCGACGGCGAAGAACGGATTCCCCTCGGCTCGTTCGATCACCAGATCGGCCACCGCCTCCGGCAGGCCGTCGACCGGGACCCCAACGCGGGACGCCGCGAGCGCGACGGCGTCTTCGGGTGGAAGCGACTCGAGCGACACGGTTTCGGTCCCGGGCATGCCGCGAACCACCCCCACCGCTTGCGGGACGGGATCGCCGAACGGACGATGCGTCAACAGCAGCAGCACGGGGCGGTCCCCAACGGTCCTCGCGACCGAGACGAGCAGGTCCCACGACGACGAATCGAACCAATGGAGGTCCTCGAGGACCAGCACCACCGCCCCCATCGATGCTCGCCGGCGAACCAGCCCGCCGACGAGGGCGGCGAGGCTCTCCTTGCGCAGCTCGGGGTCGTAGTTGGCGGTGAGCCGCGTCTCGGGCAGATCGAGCCCGAGGATGTCGTTCAGCAGCGGAGCGCGGTCGGTGAACGTCGCGTCGAGCGCGGAGACGGCCTCGATGGCGGACCGCCGCCCATCGTCCGCGGAGGCCGCATCGTCGATCTCGAGCAACGCGGCGACGACGTCGCGCCAGGCACGGTACGGCGTCTGGCGCTCGATGCTGTCGGCCGCTCCGGCGAGCACGGCGAGGCCCCGCGCTACGGCACGATCTCGGACCTCCTCGACGAGCCGGCTCTTCCCGATGCCCGCCTCGCCCTCGAACAGGAGCGTGCGCCGCCGACCGTCGCCGAGCGCGTCGAACAGCGCGAGAAGGCGTTGCACCTCACGCTCGCGGCCGATCAGCCGGGTCGTCGACCGCTTGGAGGCCTCACGGCGCCGCTCGATCGGTCGGAAGACCGGTTGCGGCTCTCGGATTCCCTTGAGCGCCACCGCAGGCAGCACCTCGAACGCCCAACGTCCGCCGGCGTTGGCGCGAACCTGTGCGTTGCAGCGGATCTCGCCGAACGGCGCGATTCCCATCAGTCGCGCGGCCATGTTCACCGCGTCGCCGAGGGCGCCGTACGTGCGGCGGGCGTCTGCGCCGTACGCGCCGACCCTCGCACGGCCTTGACTAACCCCGATGCGGATGCCGGTGATGAAGTCGAGGTCCGCCGGCGGCTCGAGCAGCCTGATCGCCGCGGCCACGGCGCGATCGGCGTCGTCCTCATGGGCCTCGGGGGCCCCGAACACGGCGTACAGGTGGCTGCCCTTGTCCGCCGTCGTCAGTAGGAACACGTGGCCGCCGTAGCGCACGACCACGTGCTGAACCCAGGTGGCGAACGCGTCGAGGCGATTGCCGACCGAGTCGTCCTCGTCGTAGGTGAGACCTTCGAACTCGAGGAAGATGGCTACCACCGGGCGGAGCTCGGCGAGGTACTCGCCCTGCCCGCTCGCGATCCGGTCGTGCACCGCCGGGAGGACGAACGCCTCCAGCTGCTCGACGGCGACGGCCGGCGACGCATCGTCCCACGGGACCGGTTCGATCGATCCGCGGATTCCGCCGACGACGCCGAACGGGCCGCGCCAGCCGTCGATCACCAACTCCGATCCGACGGCGGAGGCCACCTCCGGCGAGACGATCACCTCCCCCCGCTCGGCCGCGTGCTCGGCGTCGGACAGCCTGTCGACCGTGGTGCCCGCCAGGACGTCGAGAAGTTGGGCGTCGGCGTCGCCGATCAGGAAGCGACGGACCGGGCCGGCGGCGATTGCCGCCTTCATCGCAAGCGACACGCGCCCGCCGTGCGGGGCCCGCATCATCTGGAACTCCTTCATCTGGCGCTGCATCTGGAGCGCGCTGGCCACCGCCCGCAGGCCGGCGTCGCCGCCGTAGTAGCTGACCAACGCGTCGCCGATGAAGCAGACGACGCTGCCGCCGAAGTGGTGCACTCGCGATACCAGTGCCGTGTAGACGCGGTTCAGGAGCCGCGTGAGCTCCTCGGCCCCGCGCCTCGGTCCGAGCGCGTCGGCCAACGCCGCGGTGAGCGGCGTGAACCCGGCGATGTCCGCCAGGAGGACGGCTCCGGACGATCGGTCGGGGAGGGCGATGCCCGACGTCAGCGCGTGGCGACGGTCCATCGCCACGTACGGGGCGAGGAGGTCGGCCATGCTCTCGGGATCAGTCATTTCGCCTCGCTTGGTTCGTGTGATCCTGGTTGAATCGACTCAGTATACCGTGCGGGACCGCGATGGGCGCCCGGGCGCGGCCGGGCCCTGCACGCGCATGCTCATCGTGACCCTATTCCGTATGATCTCGGGCGAAAGGAGCCGGTATGGATCGACAAGGCGTTCTGGAGTTCGTGAAGCAGCATCCGATATCTCACATGGCCACGCTCGACGGGGGCAAACCTCGCGTGCGTGCGATGCAGACTGCGATCGTCGACGAGGCGGGGCTGACGTTCTGCACCGGATCGCACAAGGACCTCGCCCGGCAGCTGACGGAGGACCCGGCGGTCGAGCTGGCGTACTGGGATCCCAAGAGCGGCATCCAGCTTCGCGTGTGCGGCGAGATGGAGTGTGTCGACGATCTCGACGTGAAGACGCACATCGTCGAGCACGTCTTTCCGTTCCTCAAGCCGGTGGTCGAGCATCACGGCTACGATGCCGTGGCGCTGTTCCGACTCTCACGGGGCGAGACGAAGCAGTGGACGCAGGAGCGCGGCCACGAACCGCCGGAGGTCGAGGCCTTCTAGTCACCAACAGGGTGCTACAGCGGTCGCCCTTTTCCGGAGTCGAGCACCTCAACCAGTTCGGCCGGGAACGGCTCGAACGCAACCTGGTTCGCGAGGTAGTCGACATCGAACCGAATGATCCACGACCGGAGGATCCCGGTCGGGACCGACAGCGGCACCCGGCGATCGCGATACTGCTCGAGCGCGTCGAGGAAGAACGCCTTCTCGCCTCGGGTGAGGCTGTCCGACACATAGCCGAAGGCGTGCATCAGCACGTTGATCGCCGACGTCCGTCGCGGGGCGCGTGCGAGCGCCGCGTCGAGGCCTTCGGCGTACGCCTCGAACACGTCGTGCGATGTCCGTTTGTCGACGTTGGCGACGATTCGACCGAGCGCTCGCATCTGCGTCTGGTGGTAGGCCATCAGCAGAAGCTTGTGCGCCGCGTGAAAGGCGACGATGTCGCGCATGCGACCCCGGTCGAGGGCGACGCGGAATCGGGCGAGCGTGAACAGGCGGGTGAGGTAGTGCTGACGGATGTCGAAGCTCTTCAGCCGGCCCTCATCCTCGATCGCGCAGCGAGGAAACCGCGCCGCGACCGGACCGCCGAACGCCCCGGCCGACTTGACGAACGCCGAGCCCCTCTTGTCGCTCGCGTAGACCTTGACCTCGCGTGGGCCGCACGACGGCGAGCCGTACTTGAGCACGAACCCGTCCGGCGGCTCGTCGGCGAGATCGTCGAGAATCCGATCGACGTATCGCTGCATCGCCTCGGTCACGTCGAGGCCGGTCTCCGGCTGAACGAGCCGGCGGTCCGTCTCCGTTCCGACGAGGCGGATCGGCTGCCGCGGGATCCCCAGGCCGATCTCGACCTCCGGGCAGACGGTGACCGCCTCGACGAACGGCTTCAGGTGCTCGACGACCGGCTCGCGGATGATGTGGCCGTTGTAGCGACACGCCTCGAATCCGAGGCAGCGACTGAACACCACGCGGGGGACGACCGACTCGATGGACGGCTTCATCGGGGAATCACCTCCAAGAGCAACACCGCGGCGTATCCGAGGACGTAGGCCGATGTCAGGCCGAGCATCACGGCTGGCGATGCTCCGCGGGTCGTGAACCGATGGACGCGGAGGAACACGACCTTCGCCAAATCGCCGGCGAGCATCAGGCCCAAGAACACGGCGAACCACGGACTCGCAGTGGTCGGCGAGGAGAGGAGTACGGCGACCACGCCCCAATGGGCCGCGTTGTTGAGCAGCACGAAGCCGATCGACACGAGCTCCCGATCGCGCCAGCGATCGGCGATGGCGGCCGTGAGGCCGCCCGCCAGCGTGCCGAGGATCGCGATCCGGGCGATCGCCGGAGCGGTCCAGACGGTCGGTTCTCGCATGCCCCGCCCCGCGACGATGGCCACCCCGGCGGCGGCAAATGCACCGAGCTTGAGTCCGGTCTCTATCCACGCCAGCGCCGGCCAGCGGGCGACGTGCCAGCGCGCGGTGCTCATTCCGCCTCCTCGTGACGGAACAGATGGCGCTTGATATCGAGCGTGCTCGTCTTCGGGAACGGGTTGCTGACCAGCACCAGGTGCCGGATGCTTCGCAGGCGTTTGTACGGTGCCAGCCGCTCGAGGCGAACGCGGACCTCCTGCCAGATCGCCTCGCGTGCCTGCCGCAGCTTCCCGTCGGCCTTGAGCTTCTCCTGGTTCGGATAGACGACCGCTTCGACGGCCCCGTCCGCCTCGCGGTAGCGGACGAGGACCTCTTCGACGTACGGGATCCGGCCGATCTCCCACTCCAGTTCCTCGGGATAGACGTTCTTGCCGGTGTCGAGCACGATGACGTTCTTGGCCCGGCCCTTGAGATGAATCTCGCCGTCGGTGTCGAGCACCGCGAGATCCCCGGTGTGGAACCAGCCGTTCTCGTCGATCGCGCCCGCGGTTGCCTCCGGATTCCGGTAGTAGCCCTGCATGACGATCGGTCCGCGGACGAGCAGCTCGCCGGTGCCGTCCGGCCACGGGTTGAGGATCCTCGCCTCGACGGTCGGGATCGGCCGACCGACCGAACCCGCCTTCCGGCTCATTGGGTCGCACAGCGAGATCACTGGCGACGTCTCGGTGAGCCCGTACCCCTCCATCAGCGGGATGCCGAGCCGTCGGAAGCCGAGGGCGACCTCCGGATCGAGTGGCGCGGATCCCGAGACGAAGAAGCGAAGGCGTCCGCCGGTGAGCCGCTGCTTGATCCCACGGCCGACGACGCGCGGCGCGACGCGCCAGAGGATCCTGCCCACGAGCTTCGAACGCACGCGATCGGCCAATCGGGCGTACAGGGCGTGGTACAGCTTCGGCACCGCCACGAAGATCGACACGCCGAACGTCGGCATCAGCTCGGCGATGCGCCGGTAGTCATCGGTGTAGATCGCGGCCCCGCCGCCGTACAGCGGGAGGATCAGGCAGGCGACGAGGCCGAGGATGTGGTGCCATGGGGCGATCGAAAGCAACACGTCGTCGGGGAGGATCGGGATCACCTTGGTGCCGTGGATGAGGTCGGACATCACGTTCCCGTGCGACAGCAGCACGCCCTTGGCATCTCCTGTGGTGCCCGACGTGTAGGCGAGGAAGGCGATATCGTCCGGGGACACGTCGACATCGGGCGGCGGGCCGTCGGAGAGGAGGTCCCGGTACGACCGCTCGAGGCTGTCATCGAGATCGAAGCGAATCGGGCCGTCAGGCAGTCGCTCGAACAGCTCGCCCGGAGCGAAGATCGCTGTCGGTTCGGCGTGGTCGGCAATGCCTGCGATCTCCTGCCCGGTGAACGTTGGGTCCACCGGCACCACCCACGCCCCGAGGCGCAGGAGCGCAAACACGGCCGCGGCGAACCGGATCCTCGGCCGGGACGCGAGGAGCACGCGGTCTCCCTTGGACACACCCGCCGCGGCGAGACCGGCGGCCAACCGGTCGATCTCATCGATCAGGTCGCGGTACGTGATCGATTTGGGCTCGCCGGCAATCTCGGATGCGTTGCAAATGGCGACATGGTCCGGGTACCGTGCGGCGACGTCATCGAGCATTCGTGGCAACGTCTGCATGCCCACCTCCTCGAAGCCTTACCACGCTAGGCCGACCGCGGTCCCGCGTCAACCCCGAATCGACCAGCGGGGTGAACTGGCTGGTCGCGAGCGAGGCTCGGCGTCGGTGAAGACGCGGTGGAGGAACGGAGATGCGAGGATCGCGGCCCACCGCCCGTGGGCCGCGCAAACCGGTCTCGTGGCGATGCGTCGGCCGGCTGACACGGTGTTCATCGCGCCGATCGGCTCGACGGTCGCGTCGACCGGACTAGATCTTGAATCGGCCGTTCTCGGCGAAGACTTCTCCGTCGACGAGCACGCGGCCGCCCCGCCGCAGATCGCAGACCATGTCCCAATGGATGGCCGAGTCGTTCTTGCTTCCGGTCTCCTCGAACCCCCGCCCGACGGCGAGGTGGATCGTGCCGCCGATCTTCTCGTCGAACAAGGTGTCTCCGGTGAACGACTGGATCCCGGGGTTCGTGCCGAACGCGAACTCGCCGACGAAGCGGGCGCCTGCGTCGACGTCGAGCATCTTGTGCAGGAACGCCTCGTTCTTTGCTGCCGTCGCCTTGACGACCTTCCCTTTCTCGAACCAGAGCCGCACGTCTTCGACCTGGCGGCCTTGGTAGCACGCCGGATACGAGAATCGGATGTGGCCCTCGACCGAGTCCTCGATCGGTCCGGTGTAGATCTCGCCGTCGGGGAAGTTCTCGCGACCGTCGCAGTTCTCCCATGTCCGGCCATCGTACCGCAACGTCAGGTCGGTCTCGTCGCCCTCGACGCGGATCTCGCGATGCCCGGAGAGCCAGTCGATCAGCGTCTGCTGGCGCTTGGAGACGGCGCGCCAGGCGGCGATCGGATCCGGCTCGGACACCAGACAGGCGCCGTACACGAACTCCTCGTACTCCCGCAGCGACATCTCGGCGGTCATCGCCGCGGCGTTCGTCGGGTGGGCGGTGCCGACCCACCGAAGCTCCTTGGTCGCCAGTCGCTCGAGGAATCGCTTGCTATACGGATGCCGCGCCTTGGCGCGACGCGCCTGCTTCGCGGGATCGATCGTGTTCAAGCGCTTGGTGTTGGCGTCGGTCCACACGGAGATCTCGGCATCGATCGCCTCGATCTGCTCCATCGCGAACGGAGGCACGTAGTCGATCTGCTCGTCGCTTCCGAATCGGTAGAGCAGCTCGGTCGTCTCCTCCAGGCCGAGATCGACCCACGGATGCGCCCCCCGCTCGATCACGGCCCGGTAGAGGGCGACCACCAGCGGCGCCCCTTCGGTGTTGGCTTCGATGTGCACCAGCTGACCGGGTCTCGCGTCGATCGAATACTCGACAAGAACCTTGGCAACGGCTTCGACTCGCGGATCGGGCATCGGGATCTCCTGTGGATCGATGGATTGGGCCGTCATTGTCGCCGGGGACGGTGGCCATCCGCAAGGAGACAACGCTTCCGACGCCCTGGATTGCCGCGGTCTCCGAAGCGCTTGAGGTCGGCGCCGGGACCGGCAACAATGGCCGGGAGTTCCACGATCGGAGGGGATCGGGTGGACGCGTCACGTTTGACCCTGCGATGTGCCGGATGCGGCCGCGCCTACAGCGGCCCGCGGCTCCATTGCGACGACTGCAGTGGCCTGCTGCGCTCCGAGTATCCCGTCGGGTTTGCGCCCGCGGATCGGCGCGACATCTTCGCGTTCGGCGACTGGCTGCCGTCGTCGTCGGCGTTGGACACGCCGGTCGGCCCGGTGGTATATCGCAGCGAACGGCTCGCGGCGCACCTCGGGATGTCTGACCTGGCGATCGGCTTCAACGGGTACGCGCCGGAGATCGGCGCCGAGAACCCGACGGGCTCGTTCAAAGATTTCGAGGCGCTGCCGACACTCCTGTATCTTCGAGAGCACGGGGTAATGTCGATCGTGCTGGCGTCGGCCGGGAATACCGCGCGGGCGTTCGCCCACGCCGCGACGCGTCTCGGATTCCGCGTCATTCTGGTTGCGCCCGATCGCGTGCTCGATCGCCTGTGGCTCCCGATTCCGCCTTCCGACGACGTCCGCCTCGTGGCGATCGAGGGGAGCGACGACTACGCGGTGGCGATCGAGGCGGCCGGGCTGATCTCGCGCATCCTGTCGATCGAGCCGGAGGGAGGGGCGCGAAACGTCGCCCGCCGCGACGGCATGGGCACCGCCATGCTCGCCTATGCGCGAGAGATCGGCGAGCTGCCCGATCATTACGTCCAGGCGATCGGCAGCGGCACCGGCGGGATCGCCGCGTGGGAGGCGTCGCAGCGATTGATCAATGCCGGTGTCGGGCAGGCACTTCCGCGGCTGCATCTGGCGCAGAACGCGCCGTTCACGCCGATCCACGACGCCTGGACCCATGCCATGCCGATTCCGACCGACGCGGATGGCGAGGAGATCGTGGTCCGACAGCTCGAGCAGATCCGCCGGATCGACGCGGTGGTCCTGGCCAACCGGACGCCGCCGTACGCGATTCCCGGCGGCGTATGCGACGCGCTGGCCGCGACCTCGGGAACGACCTACGCGGCGACGAACGCCGAAGCCCGTGAGGCGGCGGCCCTGTTCGAGCGCACCGAGGGATTGCCGATCGGGCCGGCCTCGGCCGTCGCGACCGCGGCGCTGCTCCAGGGACTCGAATCGGGGACGATCGGACGCAACGACGCCGTCCTGCTGCACATCACCGGGAACAACGAGCTGCTCGTCCAAAGGGATCACGCGCTTCGCCCGATTGAGCCGGTGGCCCGCATGGCGCCCGAACGCCTCGACGCATCGAGCGTGATGGCCCTGCGCCGGGCTCTCGTCGACTAGTCGGGCGGCCCCGGCTTCACCGATTCTCCACGCGAATCACATGGCTAGTGCAGGGTCTTCTCATCAATTCCTCACACGCGAGGCGTAGCCTCGTCCCATACTTCCTGCATCACCTCCGCAGGATTCGCCCAGAGGGGCGCCGGCCGTGCGACAGCAAGCTGGCGCTCCTCACCCCATTCTCCCGGCGATAGGAGGTGTTGGCAGGCCCGGCGTCGGCCCGCCGCGCTTTCATCGGGGCCCGGAAACGCGTATCCTCTGACCCTTCTAAGGAGGTAGGTATGCAGGTTCGCTCATTGGGAATTCTGGTCTTGCTGTCGCTACTCGTTCTGGCGTTCGGGTGTGGTCGAGAGCCCGCGGAACCGGCGGTCGATGACGCCGCCCCGGCCGCGGAGACGCAAGCCGACGCGCCTGCTGCCGATGCACCTCCCGCCGACGTGGTGCCTGCCGAGGACTCGACGCCCGCCGAGGCCTCAGCGGCGGCTGGGGACCAGGAAACGGCGCCTCCGGCGGTCGACGCCGCCGCGTCCGATGCCGTGGATGTCGAGCTCGTGGCCACGGTCAACGGCCGTCCGATCTACGCCGACGCCCTCGCCGCGGCGAAGGCGGCACTCATCTCCCAGTATCAGCAGCTCTACGCGCAGTTCGGTATGGACATTCGAGCGATGCTCGTCGGCGCCGAGGGGCGGATCTTCGATCTCGGCCTCGAGTCGGAAGCGGTCGATCGGGCCGTGTTCGGCGAGATCATGGAGGCGGAGTACGAACGTCGCGAGCTCGACGTCACCGAGGACGAGGTCGACGCGGAGTTCGACAGGCAGTACGCGCTCCTCCTCGATTCGCAGGGCCTGACCGAGGAGATGCTGATCGAGTACCTCGACTCGCAAGGGATCGAATTCGACGCATTCAAGGAGAACGGGCGGGCCAACATCGGCGTCCAACTGAAGATGGAAGCCGTCCAGCGGGCCGTGTCCGAGCCGATCGAACTCTCCGAGGAGGACCTGCTCGCCTACTTCGAGACGAACCGGGACGCCTACAACACGCCGGAGCAGGTTCGCGCATCGCACATCCTCGTCCGCACCGAGGACGAGGCGTTGGCCGCGCTGGCGCGGCTGGAGGCCGGCGAAGACTTCGCGGCGGTCGCGATCGAGGTGTCCGAGGATCCGGGCAGCGCGGCTGCCGGCGGTGACCTCGGATGGTTCGGGCGCGGGCAGATGGTCGGCGAATTCGAGGATGCCGCGTTCGGATTGGAGGTCGGCGAGATGAGCGGCATCGTCGGCTCTGACTACGGCTACCACATCATCCTGCTGACCGATCATCGGGACGCCAACGAGCCGACCTACGAAGAGGTCGCGGACCAGGTGTTGGCCGACGCCGAGCAGGAGATCATCGACGAGCGATTCCGGGCGTGGTACGAGCAGGCCTACACCGAGGCGGTCATCGCCGTCGAACTTCCGCTGGTCGCCGCCCACCGCGCGCAGCTCGAGGACCTCGCCGCGGGCCTGGCCGCCTTCCTGGCGATCAAGGACGAGGGCACGGTCGACGAGCCGTACCTCGACTACATCATCGGATCGATCTACGAGGATCAGATGGACGAACTTGCCATGGAGCGCGACGAACTCGAGGCATCGCCGTCCGAAGATCCGACCCTGGCCGAGGATATCGCCGACCTGAACGCGCGAATCGACGAGCTACGGGCGTTGGCGTTGGCCGCCTACCAGGAAGCGCGGGCGCAATTCCCCGACGACCTGGAGATCGCGGCCAAGGTGCAGGCGATGCAGCCGGTCGAGCCGGAGGCGGATGCCGGCGGTGATGCCGAGCCCGATGCCGACACCGCGGCGGATGCCGGTGCTGGCGACGAGACCCCGTAGACGCCCGAAGGGCATCGACGAAGAGACGGCGAACCGACGATCGGCCCGAGGGCACACGCTCTCGGGCCGATCGGTCGTTTCGGGGGGCGGATTCGCCATCGATGCACCGTCGACTAGACTGGCGGGAAGGAGGGGCCCATGCCGATACCGATGCAGATCACGATTCGCCCGATGACGCTCGAGGACGAGGCGTTCGTCTCGACGTGCTCGCACGTCGACGAGTCGCCGGAGATCGACGCCTGTGCCGTCGAGCGGCTGGCGCTGCTTCATCGCCTCGTCGAAGACGGCGCCGTAGTCCAGGTCGCCCTGCGCGACGGGGCCCACGCCGGGTTCGCTTACGGCGTCCCGATCGAGCGCGCCTCGTGGGGTCCGCTCGGGGACGACCTCCTGGTCGTGCCGTGCCTGTTCGTCCTGCCGGACGCGGCCGGACGAGGCATCGGGCGACGGCTGATCGAAGCGGTCGAAGCGTTCGCCCGCGAGGCGGACCGACGAGGATTGGCCGTGATCGCCTATCGAGACCTGCCCGACGCCGAATGGTTCATGCCGGCCGCATTCTTCGAGCGCCTCGGATTCGACGCGGTCGATACCTCCGGCCGCGAGGCCCTGCTGTGGAAGCCGTTCGAGCCCGACGCCAGGCCGCCGAGGCGCCTCGTGCCGACCGTCGCGTTCGAGCCGGTCGAGGGGAAGGTCGCGGTGGATCTGTTCTGGAACGGATTCTGCCAGACGAGCGCCATCGAGGCGGCACGGGTCCGCGAGGTGTGCGTCGAGTTCGGCGATCGGGTCCTACTGCGCGAGCGGTGCGCCGAGGACCGGGAGGCGTTCCTTGCCTGCCAGATCCCGCGCGCGATCCTGATCGACGGAACGGAGATCGGCTGGGGCTACGAAGCCCCCAAGGAAGGCATCCGCACCGCAATCATCCGCGCTCTGCGTGGCAAGTAGCCAATACGCTGCGGCCCGAGCACCGACGTGCTACGTAGCGAGGAATGAGGCCAACGGGGCCCGCGACCATCAGACCACCTGCGAAGCGAGACATGAGGTCGACGCGGCGCCCGCGATCGCCAACGCTCTGCGGAGCGAGTACCCAATGCGACGCGGCGTGATCAGGGACCCGCTGCCAAGCCAAGAGCAGCGCCGGCCTTCTCGCAGACGCAGATCAGGCGCTCGGCCGCCGCGGTCACCGGCGCGAGGTCGAAGCTCGCGTACGCCTCGACCACCCTCAACCCGGCGCGCCGTAGGCCGGGTGTCAACTCCTCGAGGTCGTAGGCGCGCTGCGTGTGAACCTCGATCGCACCGTTCGGAAAGCGAAACGTCGTGCGAGCCGTGCGCGTGTCACCATCGTAGCCGAGCTCCTGGATCAGCGTTCCCTCGCCGAACGATCGCTTCAACGAATCGCAGTGCATGTCCTGGTACACGAGCGGCGGATTGGCGTCGAACACGAACAGACCCCCAACGACGAGAGCGTCCGAGACCGTGGCGAACAGCGCGGCGAGATCGTCCGGTGAGAGGAGGTAGTTGACCGCATCGAACGCACAGGTGACCAGATCGAACGGACCGGGGATCGTCTCCTCGACCGGCCCGCGCATGTCGCCGACTTCGAATGTCGGATTCAGGCGCCCGCGCGTCTTGTCGCGGGCGACGCGGATCATCTCCGGCGAGCGATCGATTCCGACGACGTGATGCCCGCGCGCGGCGAGCGCAATCGCCAATGTCCCCGTACCGCAGGCGAGGTCGAGCGCGCGCACCGAGCCGAGCCCGCGTTCGTCGAGGAGCCGCAGCACGAACCCGCCGCAGGCGCGGGCGAAATCGCCCCAGCCGCGGTCGTAGAACCGGCTCAGCTGCTCGTACGGTTTGGCGATGGCGTGCCTCCTACATCTCGAACAGCGGTCGCATGCGGGTCGTCGGCGCGAGCGAAGGGCGCACCGACGTGGCCACGTCTAACTCGCGGCATCGCGCGTCGAACCGTGCCGAGAGAGCGCGCGCATCGGGCGCCGGACAGCCGTAGTCCCCGCCGTATCGCGCCTCGTATCGCGCCCGCACGCCGGGGAACAGCTCATCGAGCCGGCGG